>Ga0302320_10008147_pt1 | contig 22870 bp, 20 predicted proteins | sample Bog_T0_3_FD_202130 | JGI IMG/M metagenome (GOLD analysis project Ga0302320, IMG submission 202130) | Peat permafrost microbial communities from Stordalen Mire near Abisko, Sweden - Bog_T0_3 | ecosystem: Environmental > Terrestrial > Soil > Wetlands > Peat | place: Sweden: Abisko, Stordalen Mire... | reverse complement strand
AGATCCGGCTTTTGAGAGCAAAGTCGCTCCCGGTATGCCGTTGCAGGTGCTCTGCTACGAGCGCGCGGACGACCTTGCCTCAGGGGTCAGTGGCGTGGTGACGCGCGCCCAGGGCATTCGTGCCAGCTTTCCCAACCTGGTTCCTAGCGACATTCCCATGGCCACCGCTGTGCAGCAAGAGCGCGTTTTCTATCTGCTTGATCCCATCGGTGTCAGTCGCCGCTCCATCGGACTTCGCATGGCCGATTCAGCGATGCGTTCGCTCAGGTCCCTTCTTCGCGTAAAGGACTCAGCCTGTGAATTGCCGTGGACTCCTGCCTTTCTTCACAAGGATGGCGGGCTGGTAATGTCCATCGGCCAGTTCAACCAATGGATCGCCTCGCAGGTAATGGCCACCGGCCTCGTTCAAATTTGGCCGGGAACGCCCGTGCGCATGCCGTTGTTTTCGGCCGACTCCGTATTGGGATTGCGACTGGCCGACCAAGGCGTTGACAACGCCGGCTGTCCCGGAGACGGCTTCATGCCCGGTATGGACGTGCAGGCCCGATTAACAGTTGTGGGGGATGGACCGGTGGGCGCAGTCAGCCAGGCAATCGACAACCGAATGGGATTGCCCAAAGGACACGTTCGGCGGGAATGGGCGCTGGGCATGAAAATGGTGATCGAACTTCCGCCAAGCTCCGAACTTCAGCCGGGGACTGTCTGGCATACGTTCGGCTACCCTGAACCGGAAATCTTTGGATTCCTCTACGTGCATCCCGACAACCTCGTCTCAGTCGGCATCTTCGTCCCGTCATGGATGAGGGACGCCTCGCGCACCGGGTATAGATATTTGCAGCACTACATCCAGCACCCTGCACTTTGGCGCTATCTGAAAGAAGGAACCCTGCGTTCATGGGGTGCAAAGTCGCTTGAAGAGTCAGGCCGGCATGGCGAACCTTACCTCACTGGCGATGGCTATGCGCGCATCGGCGAGAGCTCGGGCTCGACCAACATGCTTACCGGTTCCGGCGTAGACGAGGCCTGGACCACCGGCACGCAACTGGCCGCTTCTGTCGTCGAACTCCTGCGCGCCGGCAAGCCCTTCACCCAGGAAAATCTCTCTGTGACATACGAAGCCCGTCGCCGCGCCAGTTGGGTCGAGTATGGCGCCCGCGAAGCTGAGCACGCGCGCAACGGTTTCCAGTGGGGTACCGTACGCGGCTTACTCGGCATGGCCCTTGCCGGGCTCACAGGAGGGCGGGCTTCGCTGCACGCCCACATTCCTCCAGCCTATGAACAAATCTCAACCCGCAAATCAAGTGTCAAGCCTGAAGAGCGCGAAGCATTAATGCGAACAGCGCAAGCCGGCGGGCGTCCACTTCACGATGCCCTGCTTTCTGCCCGCGGATGGCCTGAGATCGCCTTCGATGGCCGCCTTCTAATCACGCAACAGGATGCACTGCTGATCGGCGGCAAGGTCCAGGCCATGCCCGGCTTCGCGGATCACGTTGTATTTCGCAATCCCAAACTTTGCGCCGTGTGCACTGAAAAAACCTGCATCGCCATGTGCTCCGGCCAGGCGCTCACTCAGCAAGACGGCGGCGTCCCTGCATTCGAACGAGAGAAATGTGTTCACTGTGGCGCATGCCTGTGGAACTGCTCGCAATCCTCCAACGGCGAGAACGCTAATATCGAATTCCGAGCCGGCGGCGGCGGTCTGCACTCCGCTGAAAACTGATCGTGATAGAACGAGCCATTCAAATCAAGGAATTTCTCATGTCCATCGCAGTACAAATCGTCGTTTGCGCCGGCATCGTTCCCGACCCGCTGCAAGTCCTCGAACCCACCACCAATTCCAATGGTCCGGGATTGAAAAATGAGATGATCCTCCCCGCCGTCCTCGATCCCTGGGCTGCGAGCGCGCTTTATGAGGCCGCCAACCTTGCCGCCAAGAATCCCGGCACTCCGCAGGATCCAAGCAAAGTCTGGCTCGTCAGTCTCTGCCCGAAGTCCAAACTCCAGCAAGTCATGATGACCGTGGCCCAAAAAGTAAGCTTTCAGCTCGTTCCTATCGATGGTCCGATTGGAGGTTTCCCAGATGCGCACGCAACCGCCGCTGCCCTCGCTGAAGCCATCGCGGCCTTAGCGGGTTTGGACCGTAACCGCCTGCTCCTCTTCGGTGGATGGGAATCCGCAAACCGCAGTGCTGGCGTCACACTCCAACTCGTCGGTGAGCACCTGGGCATCACCGACCAGTTTCAAGGAGTGGATCAGATCGATCTCCGCGGTGACGGCTCCTTTGAGGTACTCGAGCGCGTCGAAGCCGGCAAACATCAAGCATCAATTTGCGTTGGACCCCCCGCTGTTCTCGGTTGGGCCACCGGCAATCTCCCCGAGCCTCGCAACAACCCGCAAGTCGGAATGGCCAACATGCGAAACATCATGCCTGCGCTGCAAAAAGCCCGATCTGCAACGCTCGCGACCGGCAGCCTCAAATACATCTCCGTTGCCCGGCCTCGCCAGCAGCGGACAACCAAGATCGTCAAAGACCTCACACCCGCTCAGATCGCAAGCGAACTCGCTGCGTGGATAGGGGCCAAATAGGAATCATGGAAACAATACTCGTACTCGTGCACGCAGACGATTCCGGCGCCGCTCTAACGAAGGCGTCTCTTGAAACCGTCACCGCCGGCATCGACCTTGCCGCACAACTCGTTGCGTCGCTAACCATCGGGATCGTCTCCGCGGACGCCAATGCCGTCGCGGCAGCCGTAGCTTCCGCCGGAGCCCGCCTTCTCGCAGTTAGTGGCCATGACTTCCTGCAACCTCGTTACAGCACCGATGCCGCTGCATGCGAAGCGCTCTGTCGCGCTGCTAATCCTTCAATCGTCCTCGCGCCTCAAAGTGCGCGCTTCGCTCGAGTCGCAGCCGCGGTTGCGTTTCGTGTAGGCGGATTCATTGACACCCACATCGCCTCGGTCTCCGCCGGCCCTTCCATTGAAGCAACTCGATGGTTCTATCGTCAGCGCGTTGAAGCCACCATCACCCGCGATGGCCGTCCCTGGTTCCTGCTCCTCGATCCCGGCATTCACAATGCTTTCGCCGGGGAACCGGCGCCCGCATCCGTCGAACAGATCACCGTCGACCTTCCCCAGCTCCGCACCACTGTCCTCGGCATCCGCGCCCCCAAACAAAATGCGCACGGCAACGGCGACGCATCTTCTTTGCACACATGGGAAACCATTCGGCCTGAAGCGAACTTGCTCTTTGTTGCCGGCGCAGGTTGGACCAAGAAACAGCCTGATGGCCAGACTCACACCAGCGAAGCCGCTGATTTAATTCTTGGATTTCTCCATGCTTCCTCCGCCTCTCTCGGCAGCAGCAAATCCCTGGTCGATCAGGGCGGCGACGGCCAACCTGTCCTCCCGTTCCTCACGCACATGAATCAAATCGGCCAGACCGGCGCCACACCCCGCCACGCCAAAGGCCTCTCCACCTGCTGTCACGGAGAAGAACCGCACGTTGTAGGCTGGCGCTTCATTGCCGACCGCCGCGCCATCAGCCTCGACCCAAACTGCGGCTGGACACGTGGCAAGGCCGACGTCGTTTATATCGCCAACGCTTTTGAGGTGATGGCCGAGCTGAACAAACAACTCGAAGCTGCGAAAACATAGTCGCTCCGGAATGCGAAATCCACAGGAATCGCGCGCCTTGCGCGTTCATCTGCGTCTAATTGAACTGTGTTAGCTTAGGTACGGGAGTAAGCAAAGCAATATGTCTGCAATTACCTCATTCATCAAGCATCACTACCGTCATTTCAATGCCGCAGCTCTCGTAGACGCCGCTGAAGCCTACAAAAAGCACCTTGCCGCAGGCGGAAAAATGTTTGTTACGCTCGGCGGCGCCATGAGCACCGCGGAGCTCGGCCTGTCGCTCGCCGAAATGATTCGCCAGGACAAGATTCATGGTATCTGCTGCACCGGCGCCAATCTTGAAGAGGATGTCTTCAATCTTGTTGCGCATGATTTCTACGAGCGTGTTCCTCACTATCGCGATCTGACTCCCGCCGACGAAGCCAAGCTCTTGTCCCGCCACATGAACCGCGTCACCGACACCTGCATCCCTGAGATGGAGGCCATGCGGCGCATCGAGAACGAAGTCCTGAAAGAATGGGTGCGCGCCGACCAGGCCGGTCAGCGCTACTTCCCGCACCAGTTCATGTACAAGATCTTGCTCTCCGGCGACCTCAAGCCTTCGTACCAGATCGATCCGAAGAATAGCTGGCTGCTCGCTGCGGCAGAAAAGAACCTCCCCATCTTTGTTCCCGGATGGGAAGACGCCACCCTCGGCAACATGTACGCAGGCCACTGCATCTCCGGCGACGTAAAAAAAATTCACACCGTTCGCACCGGCATCGAGTACATGATGGAACTGGCCGAGTGGTACACCAATACCACGGCAAAAACTCCGCTTGGCTTCTTCCAGATCGGGGGAGGCATCGCCGGAGACTTCCCCATCTGCGTCGTCCCCATGCTTCATCAGGATTTGCAGCGCGAGCACGTCCCCCTCTGGGCCTACTTCTGCCAGATCTCCGACTCCACCACCAGCTACGGTTCTTACTCCGGCGCCGTCCCAAACGAGAAAATCACCTGGGGGAAACTCGGCGAAGACACACCCAAGTTCATCATCGAATCCGACGCATCGATTGTGGCGCCGCTCATCTTCGCTTACGTCCTCGGCTGGTAAACGATGATCTCTGCTTTCATTGCTCGCCAATTCTCTAAGTGCTGACACCTGCCAGATCGATTCCAGTCCAAATGTGAATCAGAGATCAACGCACATGCCAAAGTGGCTTTCGGAAGGTGATGGAATTCGGGTTTCGCAAGACTTTTTCTGGGCAAAGGGGGCAGCCTCGAGAATTTCAGCACCGCCCGGGGCGGTGGTTGCAATCAGTGGCCCTTGGGATGGAGGGCTAACGCAACAAGAGACAAGCGCCCTCGGGACCCATACTGTTTACTGGGTTTGGTTTGATGAGCCCCAATTCGATGCCGATGGACCCTACAGAGGTGGACAAATCTGGGAAAGCGCAATCACGATCGTCACGGAATGTCCAAACTGACCTATCTACTTCCCGTCTCCTCGTTCTCCATTACGGCGTCAGCGACAGAAACGCTACGCCGTAGCCCGGTAGCGTCACCGTCATGCGTGAAGCCGGCGCAACACCCACTCCGCTCGGCCCATTGACTGTACTCGTTGTCGCATCGATCGTGATCAGGCTTGCCGCTGAGAAACTATTCAGCCCCGACAAGTCCACCACTACCGTCCGCGGATCGCCGCTCCCGTTATCGTCAGACGCCGCATGTACCGCCCGATCCACGATCATCACCACCACCGTGCCGTTGCTGTTCCCTGTCGCCAGCGTCTCCACGGAAGTAATATCCGTAGCTGCGAGTTGAAGAATGTTTGGCTCCGTCGCCGCCGACGATGAGTAGAGTGTCGCCATAGTCCTGTCCACCCAGTAGCTCAAATAGGGATTGCCGCTCGCATCCACCTCGCCAAATTGCTGATCGTCGGAATAGTCGCGATGATACAAAGCCTCATTCCCGGCCTTCCCAAGCTGAGAGAAGACATACGGCCGCCAGCCCGCAAAGAAGGTGCTCGTTCCCCGAGGGTCCACCACAAACGGCTGAGTCGGCTGGCATGTGCTGAGATTATTCGCACTCGCTGAATCCGAGTCGACGTTGTTCTCGGTCGTCCACACGGGTACACTCGCGAGGTCCGGCCGCATTTGCAATTCTTTTTGGAAGTACTCCACCGCAGTCACAAACTGCGGGACAGCGTTGAACAGTGTCGTGTCGCTTTCCGCCTGTCCGCAACCGCCGTAGAAGTGTGCCGCCAGCGCATTCACCGGCGCTCTCACCCCTCCACCATTCGCCGCCGCTACAAACGTCGGCAAGTAGAGTTCAGGATCGTCCGGCTTGCCGCTCCCCAAATCCGCCGCGGAAAGCTCCAGTGCCGCAAACTGAATCGCCGGATCAACCGCCAGCATCTCCGGAACCACGGTGTTGTAAACCGCAACGTATTGGGTAGGCGTCAATCCATTGGCCGCCGGCTCATTCAGAATGCTCCACCATGCAATTGGCGTTGGACTTGTTGATTGAAAGTGCGACCCGCCCCAGTTGAATCCACCCTTGTTGTAATAGCGCACCAGGTTGGCCGCATACACGGCGAAATCATTCAAGTGATTCGCAACATCAAGGAACCCATTGCTCCCGCACATCCAACTCGGGACCACCGCGATCTGAAGCATCGGACTCTGATCCGCCGAAGCCAGCACCGGCTGCACCGTCTGATCCAGCGCCACGAAGTCCCAGTCGCTCCCAGCCCCTGTATTCGCAGTCATTGGAATGCTCCCAGACGCGGCCTGCACCCGAATATGCCGCGCGCCAAGGGAGTTCAACATACTCTCGCGCAAAGTCGCTGCCGTACCCATCCCGAAGAAGTTTCCCGCCGATCCATCAACTTGAAAGGACGTTGCCATGAATTGCTTCAACGCCCCCTTCACTCCCAGGGTCGTGTCGGTTGCGTTTCCAACCTTCGCAACGACCGCCACCACCAGCGTGAAATTCGCTGAAGCCGTCTGGCTTCCTGAACTCACAGTGACGGTCGGCGAATACGTGCCCGCCACCGAGGAAGCACTTCCAGTGAACAAAAGCTTTCCAGAAGGCCCCGGATTCGTCGCCGTAAAGTTCTGCGCCACACCACCCGGCAATCCGCTCACAGCTACCTGCACGCTTCCGCCGCCCGCAGAGACGTTCACTGACTCAGTCCCCGGCGTGCCATCCTGCGCAACAATAACCGTCGAACTTCCCAGCGAAATGGAAAGAGGGGTATTCCCGCGACTTGAGCTGTCGCCGCCGCCGCATCCAACAGCACTCAACCCAAGCGCAGCCAATGCAGCAGTCAAAAACAGACCAATCGGTCGAACAGAAAATATCATTGAAGGATTCACCGAAGCAAGACGCGTTCTAGCTAGGCGATTGTAATGGGTCGCGCATTCCCGTCGACTCCGGTGATATGTGAAGTTCCCCTGACCGTTCAACTACCTTTTACTTAATCACGTCCGCGGCAATCCTCGTTTCAATCCAGCAATCCGCGAAAGAGCGAATCAGTTATTGTTTCGGGATCACGACGAACGGCCCTTGAATCTCCCCGCCATCACTCCCGGCAAACGCTGTTTGGCCAAGGGAAGGCATACCAACTTCCCACTTTGGCGAAGGAAGATCAGGCATCGGTTTTGCCTTGAACAGCTTCTTGCATTGCCGAGCCGTCCATCGCGCGCCAGCCTTCGACTTCTTGCGCCGCGCGCTGTCCGTCGATATTCCCGTCCCTGCGTACATTTGCCTGTACAGCTTGGACAGAAAAATAAAGGCAATCCTTGAAGTAATGTTCGGGCAGCACGCCGACCGTTTCCAAATCGGTATCCAGTCGTAGAATTTGTCCCACACCTTCTGTGTACGCTGACGAATCTCGTCCGAACTCATCGTGGGATGCGGCGTAAACATCTTCGGCCGCACTTCAGTCGGAATCAGCCAGTACCGCGTGATCGGCACATCGCCCACCATGGTCGGATTTACAGACTGCTCTTTTTCCCAGCGACCAAAGTCCACGGTGCCCGGAAATGGCGTCATCATCACAAACTGCGCAAACGTCACTCCGGCTTTCAAAGCCATTTCTACCGTTGCGTCAAACGTTGCCGGCTTGTCCGTGGGTAATCCGAAAATGAACGAGCCCAGCACATGCACTCCATGCGCCTTGAACGTCTGCAGTTGCTTGGCCAGCGCCTCGCCGGAATAATTCCAGTCTTTGAAAACCGCTTTCAGGCCCTCAGGTGTCACTGCTTCCACGCCCACCAGCGCGCCCTTGATATTGGCCTTCCGCATCGCATCCAGGTAGTCGCCGTCTTCCCCGGCCTCCATCGTGATCTGGGTAAAGAAAACCATGTCCTTTGGCAGTTTCGCCAGCTCTTCCATCAATTGGAATCGCTCAGTTCGAATCGCCGTCAGCTCTTCAAGTTTCGCAAAGTTCTTTTGCTCCCGAGCCAGCCGCAGATCCGTCTGCGTTACCGGATAGAAGTTATCGTCCGCCAGCGCGATAAACTTGAATCCAATCCTGCGCAAATTCACGATCTCGTCAATCACGCTTTGAAACTTTCGCTGCCGCGGCTTCTGTCCATCCGTGCGCCACACACTGCAAAACGAGCAGTGCTTCGGACAGCCGCGAATGGTCTGCACGGACGCCCACATGTATTTCTCGGGGTCCATCAGATCCCAGCGCGCCGCCAGGAATTGTGCGCCTTCAAGGCGGCCGCCTTCATAAATCTTTTCCGGCTTGCCTGCCAAGCAATCCATAACCACCTTGCCCCACGCAACGTCGCCGTCGCCCTTCACCACCGCGTGCGCTTCCCCGCGTTCCAATGCCTCTTCAGGAAACAGCGTCGCGTGGATGCCGCCATACACAACCCAAGCACCTCGTTCACGCGCCATCCTGCCTACCGCGTAGCCCCGCAATGCATTTCCGGTATGAACGCTGATACCAACAATATCGCCCGGCTGAATGGATGCAGGCACAACCTGTTCCAGCGACTCATCCACCAGAATCGGGTCGCCGGCAAGTTGCGGTGTTGCCGCCGCCAGCACAAATAACCAACGCGGTGTGATGACCGCCGTTCCGAACGAATTGTCACTAGGATTGACAAGATGAACGCTCAAAGATTCCGACCTTTCCTCGTGCGAGTTGTGGTGGCCTCAGAGAGCGTTTCCGTATCGTGCGAATCGATGGCGGAGTGCGATCCCGCATGATGGGCGATGACGAATTTTCCCGCCTGACGGTTTTACCGATCTTACACTTTCAGATTGGATATGGGCCTTGGTGGTCAAAATTGATCACCTTTTGCATCTATTCATATTCCTGCATCTGGCAAGGTACTTAAGAAAGCGTTCCGACCCGGCTGCATTCCTCCAAAGGAATGGCTACCTGCTCGACAATTTCAAGGCCAAATCCCTCAAGTGCCGGTATATGCATGGGTGTATTCGAGAGCAAACGAATGCGCTGAATGCCCAGGTCGGACAGGATCTGTCCACCCAGCCCGATGGCTCGAAGGATTCTTCCGCTGCGCGCCTGGCTGCCTTCGCGGGATCGCAGCTCCTGGTGCAGGATCAAGCGTCCGGCTTCCATGCCGCGACTGTCGGGCAGCGCCGCGGCACCTCCCGGCTCAAAGACCCCGGCCAATGTCGGCGCGTGCTCAATCTCAAAACCGCGCGACGTGTTGTGCAGATAAAGCACCACCCCGCACCCTTCCTCGGCAATCATGCGCATGGATTGATCCAGTGTTTCGCGACACCGGCAGTCGGCAGCGAACACGTCCCCGGCAGTGCACCGGGTATGAACGCGCACCAGGACCGCATGCGTGCAAGCCTTCCGCAATCTTTGTGTGCCGCTCCCATCGCTTGCTGCGGACTCATCCAGAAATGCGGGACAATCCTTGCAAAGATCGCCGCGCACCAGCGCGATATGGCTCTCTCCCCCATTTACTTCGCTTTCATAGGCGATCATCCGGAACTCGCCGTGACGCGTCTGGATTCGGCTCTCTCCGGCGCGCACGATATAGCGTTCGTGTCGCAAACGGTACCGGATCAGCTCCGCTACGGTAAGAATCAGCATTCCATGTTCTTTGCAGAACGGAATCAGGTCCGGTATTCGCGCCATCTCGCCGTCATCCCGCATGATCTCGCAGATCACCCCCGACGGGTTCAACCCAGCTAGCCGCGCCAAGTCGACGGAGGCCTCCGTCTGCCCCGCGCGCACCAGCACGCCGCCTTTCCGTGCACGCAGCGGGAACACGTGCCCCGGTCGAGCCAGATCCGTGTAATTCGACCGTGCGTCGATCGCTATCCGAATCGTTTGCGCACGGTCCGCAGCCGATATTCCGGTTGTTACCCCTTCACGCGCTTCTATCGTCTCAGTAAACGCCGTCCCAAACCGCGACGAGTTCTGCTGGCTCATCGGAAACAGGCGCAGATGATCGGCCCGATCCTCTGTCAGCGCTAAGCAAATGAGGCCCCGGCCATACCGAGCCATAAAGTTGATGGCCTCGGGAGTTACATGTTCCGCCGCCAGCGTCAGATCGCCCTCGTTCTCCCGGTCCTCGTCATCCACAACCACCACCATCCGGCCGGCTCGAATCTCTGCCAGCGCGCCAGGCACGTCGGTGAACGGGGGTTCGAAGCTGCGCGGGCTATTGGGCATCGGCTGTCTCCCTATTCTCGCCCATTGCGGGCGCAAACAGCAAAAGCGCCGCCCGAAGGCAGCGCTTTATAGGAACAAGCTGGACTGAGAAGGCTTACAACGTGGATTCAATCTCAAAACCCCAAGCCTCAAGAAGAGCCTCAGGGATGTATTTGGAATTCTTGTTCCGGCGAGCCCATTCCCGTAGACGGGTTGACCGGATATACTGATCCGGGCTGAGCTTGAACTCTTTCACAATCTGTTCGAAAGAGGTCACAGTGGGCACAACAGGGCCAATGGGCTCCGGCTTGCCCCAATTAGGATTTCCACGACGCTTTGCCATCGGTTTGGTGTCCTTAGAAGGGTTTTTGGTGTATTGCTTCTTATCCTCGACGGGTTGGGGATCCCCGGTCGCTTGAAACCTACTCTAAGGTCCTATTTTACGGATATTTTCTTCAAAAATCAATAGCAAAATCAGGTATAGTTTCTAGATCGGTCAAAACAGCACACTTCCGTGAATCGTCCCGTATGTCATAGTTCCATAAAGGGTTAACGACTTTCACTCCGTTTTTCCTGACCTGCCCCAGGCACCCCCCGCCCCGCTGGCGAGCTGGGAACTTCCGCCTCGGCCGCCTCTATACTCTTATGACAATAAACTGCCCGCCACTACTCGTTGTTCTTCTGCTTATATTTGTTTCCTTCCGGAGTGCCACACCGTGGAGCTGAAGGTCAGCCGCCAGGCCCTCGAACGCACCTTCCAGTTCCAGCTCTTCAATGGCTCTGAAGGTCGTTATTACCTGAAAGGAAATGCCCAGACTGCCTGCTCCATCTACGTCGAAGATCCCAAACTCCGCTTTGTGAACGACAGGATTGTCGTCGGGGTCAAAACGCATGCGCGCATGGGAAAGGCGGTTGGCGGGAGTTGTCTTGGCGTTACCTTGTCCCTCCCTGCCGAGGTTTCCTTGGCACCCGCCGGCGAAGGAAAGACTATCGGCTTCCGCGATGCCCGTGTGGATAGGGTCAGCGACTTTCAGGAACTCAACTTTGTCCTGACCCCGTTCCTCAGCCACCAGGTCCCTTCCGGAATGAAGGTGAACGCTGCCGACCTCTTCCGGCTACAAAGTAACGCTTGACCGGCTGAAAATCCAGTCGATCCAGATCAGGGACGAGATTCCCTGGTCGTGGAAGCAGACGGTGACTTGAGTGTTCAATAAAAGCCCTAACTGCTTCAGAAACAAGAGGAATGTAGTATGCGGTGGCCGCGGCGCAATCGGCCCCGGCGGTCCGTCCGCTACAGAAGCACAGCCGGGCGACATCTCCGCTTGCGCAGGCGGCCTAAGCCTGTCGAAGTCTCGCCCGGCATCGGCTCAATCCGCCTGTCGTCGTGGACGAAAACTCAGGGCGGATGGGTTCAGTTTCCATCCCGGCATCTGCCCTGGCGGCAAAACCCTAAAGGCGATGGATTCAATCGCACCACGAGTTGAAAGCGCCTGCCCTCACCGCTGCGGCCATGGCTTCAATATCGGGCGCCAGCACTCTATCCTGCTCCAGGCGCGAGACAACCGACCGCACAGCCGCATGCGCTTTCTCAATTTCTTTCGCGGGTCGCAGCGGTGCGCGGAACTCCACCCCTTGCGCCGCGCACATTAATTCGATCCCCACAACTCGCTCTGCATTTTCCACAATCTGCCGCAGCTTCAACGCTCCTGTCATGCCCATCGATACATGGTCTTCCTTTCCCCCACTCGTCGGAATGCTTCCCGTTGACGAAGGATGAGCCAGCACCTGGCATTCGTTGATCAACGCCGCCGCCACAATTTGCGCCATCATGTAGCCGGATGAAAGTCCCGCATCCTTTGAAAGAAAAGCCGGCAGCCCCTCGTTGATATCGGGATTGAGCAACCTGTCAATCCTCCGCTCCGTCATGCCCGCCAAGTCCGTAATCGCAATGGCCGCATAATCGAACGCGTACGCCAGCGGCGCGCCGTGAAAATTCCCCCCCGACACAACCGCTCCGTGGTTTGCAGCATTGGTTGAGTCATCGTGAAACACCAGCGGATTATCCGTAGCCGATCCCGACTCAACTTCCAACACCCCGCGCACATGGTCCAGCACGCCTCGCACTGCTCCGTGCACCTGTGGCATGCAGCGCAAGCAATATGCATCCTGCACACGCGAATCATGCTCTCGATGCGCCTCGCGAATCTCCGAGCCCTCCATCAGCTTCAGCAAGTGCTGCGCGGCGGCAATCTGCCCAGCATGCGGCCGTGCCTCATGAATTCGCGCATCAAACGCAGTCGGCGTTCCCATCAGTGCTTCCAATGACATCGCACCCGCAAGGTCGGCGATCCGCGCGAGTCGTCGCGCGCGGGCCACCGCGAGGGCACCCACCGCGGTCATAGCCTGCGTCCCGTTCAGCAGCGCCAGACCTTCCTTCGCGGCCAACACCAGCGGCTTTAATCCTGCACGCCGCAGCGCCTCCACACCGGCCATTCTCCCGCGTTTGTAATACGCCTCTCCCTCGCCCATCACTACCAGCGCCAGGTGCGCCAATGGCGCCAAGTCCCCACTCGCGCCCACCGATCCCTTTTCCGGAATGACCGGATGTACGCCCGTATTCAGCAGAGATACTAGCAACTCCACCACTTCTGCGCGGCATCCACTGAACCCCTTCGCAAGCACATTCGCCCGCAGCAGTAACATGCCGCGGGACTCCGCTTCTGACAATGGCTGCCCCACTCCGCCCGCATGACTGCGCACCAGGTTGGTCTGCAACTGCGCCAGGCTCTCCGGCGCAATGCTCACGTCCGCCAGCTTTCCAAAGCCGGTGTTGACCCCGTAAACCGTTTGCCCCGCGGCAACAATTTCTTCAATCAGCCGTCGACTCTCAGCCACGCGCACCATTGCCGCAGGCTCGAGCGCAACCTTGCATTCGTGCAGCGCAACAGATTCAATCTCAGCCAGCGTGAGCGGTTGTCCATCCAGAATCAGAATTTCCATGAGCCCAATCCTAGGCTGCCAGGGATGGAGCAGACAAATCTCAATCTTCGCTTTGTACTTTTGCCCGGGGAAGCTCGTTCGACTATGCTTGTTCTCGATTGCGAAGGACACGATCCATGATGAGTTTCACACGCAGAGATTTCGCCAAGCTTGGAACGCTCACTCTCGCCGCTCGCCTTACGCCCACCCTCAACGCCCAACCAACTGCGAAGAAAACCGGCTATGCAGTCATCGGTCTCGGCCGCATCGCAGGGCATTTCATGCCCGGGGCCCGCTCGACAACCAATTCCCAGATCACGGCCCTCGTCAGCGGACACCGCGACAAAGCTGAACATATCGCTGCCGAATACGGAATCCCGGCGTCCTCCATCTACAACTACGAAAACTTCGATCAAATCGCGCATAACCCCGCTGTCGATGCGGTCTACGTTGCATTGCCTAATTCCATGCACGCGGAATACACCATCCGCGCTGCCAAAGCCGGCAAGCACGTGCTCTGCGAAAAGCCGATGTCCACCAACGTCGCCCAGGCCGAGTCCATGATTGCCGCCTGCAAAGCCTCCAACGTCAAGCTCATGATTGCCTATCGGTGCCATTACGAGCCCACTAACCTGCACGCCGTTGGACTCATTCGCCAGGGTGCGCTCGGCCAGGTCCAGACCATCGAGAGCAGTTTTGGTTTCAACATCTCTCCCGGCGAGTGGCGTCTCAGCAGGAAACTCGCGGGTGGCGGTCCTCTCTTCGACGTCGGCATTTATTCCCTCAACGCCTGCCGCTATCTCACGGGCGAAGAGCCAGAGCTCATCTCCGCCTGCGCTTCGACCATCGATCGAGACGGCCGGTTCAAAGAAGTCGAAGAGAACGTCGCTTGGACTATGCGCTTCCCCTCCGGCATCGTCGCCAGTTGCTCCACAACTTACGGCGCGCCCATGGAGGGATACTTCCGCGTTCACGGTTCAAAAGGCTGGCTTGAAGTCGATCAGGCTTTCGTCTACGAAGGCCTGCGCCTGCGCGCAAATTTCGCAGGCAAGGATCTGGACGAACCCAATCCCGCGCGCGACCCATCCCACTTCCAGGCCGAAGCCGAGCATTTTTCTCATTGCGTTCAGAATGGTCTCGAGCCACAAAGCCCCGGTGAAGAAGGCCTCCGCGACATGCGTTACATCACAGAAATCTACCGCTCCGCCGGCATCTCAATCTAAGTTCGCGGAAATTCAGTTCAACTCAATCCCAAAATCCTGCGATTCCGTTCCGCATCCGGAGCTGCCCCGGCAAAATCATCGAACGCCCGATCCGTCACGCGAATAATCCGGTCGCGGATAAACTTGGCCCCCTCCGCCGCGCCGTCCTGCGGATGCTTGATGCAGCACTCCCACTCCAGCACTGCCCAGCCCGGAAAATCGTACTGCGCCATCTTGCTGAACACCTGGTGGAAATCAATCTGCCCATCGCCCAAGGAACGAAACCTCCCCGGCCGATCAATCCAATCCTGATAGCCGCCATAAACTCCCGACCGCCCATTCGGCCTGAACTCCGCATCCTTCACATGGAACGCCCGCACGCGATCATGGTAGATATCGAGGAACGCCAGGTAATCAAGTTGCTGCAGCACCATGTGGCTGGGGTCGTACAAGATGTTCGCCCGCGTGTGCCCGCCGACTGATTCGAGGAAGCGCTCAAACGTCACCCCATCATGTAAATCTTCTCCGGGGTGCAACTCGTAGCAGACATCAACGCCGACTTCATCAAACACCTGAAGAATCGGCAACCAGCGCCGCCCCAACTCCGCAAATGCCTCATCGATCAGACCCGCTGGTCTCTGCGGCCACGGATAAAAGAACGGCCACGCCAGCGCGCCTGAAAAAGTCGCGTGCGCCGCCAATCCCAGGTTGCTGCTTGCCTTCGCCGCGTACTCCAACTGCTGCACAGCCCAGGCCTCACGACCCTTGGAATCTCCCGCAAGTTCAGCCGGCGCAAATCCATCCAGCAGCACATCGTAGGCTGAGTTGCTCGCCACCAGCTGCCCCTGCAAGTGCGTCGAGAGTTCCGTAACCGCCAACCCCGCCTGCCCCACAACACCTGCCACTTCGTCGCAATAAGCCTTGCTCTCAGCCGCCAGCTTCAAATCAAAAAGTCGCGCATCCCAGCTTGGTATCTGCACGCCCACAAACCCCAAGCCGGCTGCCCAGCCAGCCATCCCCTTCAATGAATTGAAAGGCGCATCATCTCCCGCAAACTGCGCCAGAAAAATCCCCGGCCCCTTGATTGTCTTCATCGTCTCCCTCACAATATCCCGACTCGTCTAAAACTCAACCCATCGTTCCGCACGGCTGCTCTTAATCGCCCGATCGATAAACCGCATCCCCCGCACCCCGGCCACAATCCCAGGCAGCGTCGCCGGCAGCGCACCCGCTTCTCCACGCGACCGCGCCGTCAGCACCTCGGCAAACTCGCGATACAAAACCGCAAACGCTTCGATATATCCTTCCGGATGCCCACCCGGCAGCCGCGTAACTGCGCGTGCATCTCCGCTCAAGTAGCCGGCTGCCGCATGGCGGATCTCCTCCGGTCGGTCAAGCCATTTGACCCGCAGCCGATTCGGATCTTCCTGCTTCCAGTCGATCGATCCCTTCTCGCAGTACACGCGCAGCCGCAATCCGTTCCCTTCGCCCGCCGCAACCTGCGACGCCATCAGCACCCCGCTTGCCCCGTTGTTCAATTTCAGAAACGCGCTGCAATCATCATCGAGCTTTCTTCCCGGCACAACCGACCGCAACGTCGCATTCAGGCCGGTAACTCGCAATCCGGTCACATACTCCACTAGGTGGAAAGCGTGCGTCCCGATATCGCCGATGCACCCGCCCGGCCCGTTCAATGCCGGATCGGAGCGCCACCCAGCCTGCTTCTGCCCCGTTGTCTCTAGCGGCTTGCTCAACCATCCCTGCAGATACTCAACCGCAATTTTTCGGATCGAGCCCAGCTCATCGCTCGCGCAAATCGCCCGCGCCTCCCGCACCAGGCTATAGCCCGCGTAGGTATGTGTTAACCCATACGGCAGTCCCGCCTTGGCCACCGCGGCCTCAAGCTTCAACACTTCGTCATATGTCGCCGTCGCCGGTTTGTCGCTCATCACCGCGAAACCCGCCGCCAGCGACTCGACAGCCACCGGGAGATGCAGATGATTCGGCGTTGCAATTACCACAAAGTCGATTGCGTCTGCCCTCTTCCGTTCCGATTCCAGCATTTCGAGATAGCCCGCATACGCCCGGTTCACATCGATGCCGAACCCTTCGCCTGCGACGCGCGACCGCTCCGCCGATTGCGAAAAAGCCCCCGCCACCAATTCGATCTTTCCGTCCAGCTCAGCCGCCATCTTGTGCACGGGTCCAATGAACGCCCCTGGCCCGCCACCCACCATCCCCATTCGTAACTTGCGCGTAACACCCATCTTTGTCCTTCCTTCGATCGAACACCCTCTACCAGATGAAAGGCACCAACCGGTACTTCACCTTTACTTGATACTCCACATAACCCGGCAGGTTGCGGTTGAGATATTTTTCCTCATCAAGAAGCCTTAAGACCAAAACGGCAGTCATCGGAGCGAGCATAACCATGCCCCACCACGAACCGAGCGCTGGCGATATCCCCAGAAAAAGAACCAACGCCCCAAAATACATTGGGTGCCGCACCACTGCATAGGGTCCCGTCGATATCACCGTCTGCCCGGTAGCAACCTCGATAATTCCCGACGTATATGTGTTCACCTTGAAAACGATGAAGACAATGACGAAACCCACCAGCATTAGCAAGTCTCCTGCCAGGACTGCATATACCGCCAAACGTGACCAACCGAAACGATGATCCAGCACGGGCAAAAGGATCGCTGCAATAAATGCCATTGACGCAAATCCCTGGATAATCTTCTGACTCTTCTCCTTCTCCGCCGTCGCGCCGGCACTCAAGCGCCTTTCCAGCAGCGAGGGGTCCATCTTCATCAAGTACAGAGTGATCACCAATGACGATCCGAAGAACACCGCCAGAAACAACCAGCCCTGCCAATACCTGAACGTCCATGCAGGAACAAATACGAGCAAGATAAGGCCAACCAGGACATTGAGGAGTCCGGTAAAGGCTTTCATGGTTAGCGTCATCATGACACCCAGTTGCTACCAGTCCGTTAGCGTCCCATCTAACTTCCGGTTCACCGGCAGATAGGCCCGCTGATACGGATAACTTGCCGCTAACTTCTCGTCTAACTCCACTCCCAGCCCCGGCCCGTCTCCGGGATACATCATTCCATCCTCGAAGTAATAGCCATGCGGAAACACCGCGTCCGTCTCCTCTGTATGGGGCATCAGTTCCTGAATCCCGAAATTGTGAATCGCAGTATCAAAGTGCAATGCCGCTGCCATGGTTACCGGAGACAAATCCGTCGCTCCATGAAAGCCCGTCCGCACATGATATAGATCCGCAAAATCTGCCGTCTTTTTGAGCGCCGTAAATCCGCCCGCGTGCACCAGCGTCATGCGCAGATAATCGATCCATTGCTTGCGAATCAAATCATGCGCGTCCCAGATTGAGTTGAACACCTCGCCTACCGCAATCGGGGTGGTCGTGTGCTCGCGGATCAGCTTGAATCCGTCCTGCAACTCCGCTGGCGTCGGGTCTTCCATCCAGAAAAGATGAAACGCTTCCAACTCCTTGCCCAACCGTCCCGCCTCAATGGGAGTCAGCCGATGATGGCAATCATGCAGCAGGTGCAGTTCGTCCCCAAACACCTCGCGCACCCGCGCAAACAGCTTTGGTACGTGGCGCAGATACAACTCCGTGGACCACTCATTCTCCGACGGCAATCCGCGCTCCGCCGGCTCGTAACGGCCGGGCCCTTTTGAGATTCCATACGTCGTCGACAGCCCCGGAATTCCGCTCTGCACGCGCACCGCCTTGAAGCCCATCTCCTTGTGCCGCGCCACATCCTCAAGGGCTTGCTCCGTGTCCTTGCCGTTCGCATGCCCATACACCAGCACCCCCTCGCGGCTTTTTCCGCCCAGCAGGTTGTACACGGGCGTCTGCAGCGCTTTGCCTTTAATGTCCCACAAGGCAACGTCTACCGCAGCAATCGCACACATCGTAATCGGCCCGCGCCGCCAGTAAGCACCGCGGTATAAGTACTGCCAGGTATCTTCCGTCTGAAAAGGATCGCGACCGATGATACAAGGAATAACATGGTCCGTCAGGTAACTTGCCACGGCTAACTCACGCCCATTCAGCGTGCCGTCCCCGAGGCCATAAATCCCCTCATCGGTCTCAATCTTCAACGTGACAAAGTTTCTTCCCGGCGAAGTTATGTTCACGCGAGCTTGAGTAATCTTCACGAGATAATGGCTCCTGCTCTTCCCAAGTCCCTATTCCCTAACCCCTGCCTTATTGATTCACACCGCTAGCCAGAAAGCCGCCATCCACCGCGATCACCTGTCCGGTAATAAACGAAGCCGCATCCGACGCCAGAAACACCGCCGTACCTGCCACCTCGTGCGCCTGGCCGAATCGTCCCATAGGCGTTCGCATCAGCAACTCCGTTCCTCGCGCTGTTCCTTGAATCAATTTTGAATTCAACGGCGTCGGGAAAATTCCCGGCGCAATCGCATTCACCGTCACGCCCTTCTTTGCCAGTTCGACCGCCAGTGATCTCGTAAGCGAAGCTACCGCCGCCTTGCTAGCCGAGTAGGCGGCCACCTGGTCGAAACTCACAAACGATGAGAGCGAAGCGATGTTGACAATCCGTCCATATCCCGCCTCCACCATCGTCGCTCCAAATATCTGGCAAGCCCGCGACGTCCCTGTCAAATTAGTCTCCAGCACACGCGTCCAGTCGGCTTCATCCAGTTCCAGCGTCGGTCCCTTATGCGTAATCCCCGCCGCGTTCACCAGAATATCCACCTTCCCGAATTCCTTCAGCACCGCATCATGCACTCCCAGAACGGCTCCTCGATCCGCAACATTGCAACTCAAGCGCAATGACCGCCGCCCCAGCGATTCAATCTCTTTGGCGACCTTCTCTACGAGCTCTATCCGCCGCGAGCTGGCCACAACGTCGGCCCCAGCCTCCGCAAGTCCCATGGCGACCGCATAGCCAAGACCCGTGGTTCCACCTATCACTACCGCGACCTTCCCACTCAGATCAAAAACTGCGTTGCTCATCAAGAGTCTTTCGCGCGGCGTTCCTTTAATTCGCTGACACGTTCGAAACGCCCGCCCCAAAACATTATCACGTAAGGCGATTTATCTGCCGCATAACTCGCCCCCCTTCCCCGAGTGCCTCAATGCGATAAAGTGTCAAAGAGAGACACCATGAATTCAATCAAGATTCCTGACTCTGCCCGACGCTGGGATTGCCTCAGCCTCGGCGAAGTCATGCTTCGTCTCGACCCCGGCGAATCCCGTATCCACACCACTCGTCATTTCCAGGTTTGGGAGGGAGGAGGCGAGTACAACGTCGCCCGAGGCCTTCGTCGCTGTTTCGGTTTGAGCACTGCCATCGCCACCGCGCTCGCTGAAAACCCCGTTGGTCGTCTCGTCGAAGATCTGATCCTTCAGGGCGGCGTCGATCCCTCTCTCATCAAATGGATCCCATATGACGGCGTTGGCCGCGTGGTACGTAACGGCCTCAACTTCACTGAGCGCGGCTACGGCGTCCGCGCCGCTGCTGGATGTTCTGATCGCGGGAACACCGCCATCAGTCAGGTCAAGCCCGGCGACTTCGACTGGCCCGCCATCTTCGGAATTGAGAATGGCACCAGATGGTTCCACACCGGCGGCATCTTCGCCGCGCTCTCCGCTTCCACTGCTGACGTCGCCGACGAGGCCATGGATGCCGCCCGCGACCACGGCACGCCCATCTCCTACGACCTCAACTTCCGCGATTCGCTTTGGAAATCCATCGGCGGCAAAGCCAAAGCCCAGGAAGTCAATCGTGAACTCGTACGCAAGGTTGATCTCCTCCTCGGCAATGAAGAAGACTTCTCGGCCATGCTAGGCGTGCATATCAAGGGTGTCACCGAAGATTTCGCTGATCTGCCCATCGCCGGCTACCAAGACATGCTGCGCGAGGTCGCCGCAATGTATCCAAACCTCAAGCTCATCGCCAGCACCCTGCGCACCGTGCACACCGCCAGCCGCAATGCCTGGGGCGCAATGGCGCTTTACGAAGATCAGATTGTCCACGTCCCGCAGCGCGACATCGATATCTACGACCGCGTTGGCGGCGGCGACAGCTTCGCCTCCGGCCTGATCTACGGCCTTCTTGCCGGCAAGCCAGTGGACTGGGCTCTCCGCTGCGGCGTTGCTCACGGTGCACTTGCCATGACAACGGCCGGCGATACCAGCATGGCCAGCCTGGCGGAAGTTGAACGTCTGATCAAAGGTGGATCGGCGCGTATTGCCCGCTGAAACCGGCATAAAAAGGGGAAGCATGCTGGAAACAACACAGCAGATTATCGAGCGCGTCGGCCTCATTCCAGTTCTTCGCGCCCGCAACGCGGCCCAGGCTCACGCCGTTGTCAAAGCCATGATCGCCGGCGGTGTCACCGTGGTTGAAGTCACAATGACCGTCCCTGGCGCCGTGCATCTCATCAAGGAACTGAAGCGTGAGTATACGGGCCAACTCCTGCTCGGTTCCGGCACGGTCACTACTGCGGACGAGGCCGCCGCCACCATCGACGCCGGCGCGGAGTTCGTCGTCAGCCCCAGCTTCCATCCCGCCGTCGTAACCAAAACTCGCGCATTGGGCAAACTATCGATTCCCGGCGCGCTCACCCCGACTGAAGTGATCACCGCGTGGGACGCCGGTGCGGATTACGTCAAGATATTCCCCTGCTCTGCCGTGGGCGGAGCAAGTTATCTCAAGTCGATACTCGCGCCGTTCCCGCACCTCAAGCTCATTCCCACCGGCGGTGTCACACTGCAAAACGCCGAATCCTTTCTCCGCGCCGGGGCCCGCGCACTTGGCGTTGGAAGCGACCTCGTCGATCTCTCCGCCATCGATGCCGGTACTCCGGAAGTCATCACTGCCGCTGCAAGAGCATACTTGAACGTCGTTGCAAAGTTTCGATTGCAACAGCCTGCGGGAAACTAGATTGTCTTTCAACCGAAAATGAATTTGAGGCTCCAACATGCTTTCAAACGATTTCTGGTACGGATTCTTGCTTGGTGTCGGCCTGGTCTTTGCTGTCTTCCTCGTTACTCGCCTTCTGACAAGAGCCCGCTCTAAAAACACTGAGCGCTCCTAGTCGCAGTCGGCTGATCCCCTCGCTTCACTGCGCGCTGTATTAGTTCTCGGTTCACGGCACGATATACTTCACCTGCTTGCAGAGTTCCATCGAGTCTTCATTCATGACTGACCCAAGATTCTCCGCTCCGGATCCGATTTCTCTTGAAAACCAGCTCCAACCCTTCCGTCTCGATGGTCGTCAGGCCCTTGTTACCGGGGGCGCAAGCGGCATAGGCGAAGCTACCGCTAAGGAGCTCGTTCGCGCCGGAGCCTTCGTCTGGATCGCAGACATCAACATTGCCGCTGCCCAGGCTCTTGCCGTTTCCATCGGCTCGTCGCAAGCACTCCAGCTGGACGTCACTAAACCCCAGTCCATCGCCCAGGCCGTCGCCGCTCTCCGCGGTCTCGATGTCCTCGTCAACAATGCGGGCATCGGCCACGTCGGATCTATAGAAACCACCGAGCCCGACGACTTCGACCGGCTTCTTTCGGTCAACGTTCGCGCCGTCTATCTCGTCACGCGAGCCCTTATGCCGCTCCTTCTCGCTCCCGACAAGACCCGCACATCTAACATCGTGAACATCGCATCTGTCTCCGGCCTCGTCGGAATCAAACAGCGCTTTGCCTACTGCACCAGCAAGGGCGCAGTCATCGCCATGACCCGCCAGCTTGCTGTGGAATACCCCAGGAACCTGCGCGTCAACGCCATTTGTCCTGGCACCATCGAAACACCTTTTGTCGAAGGTTATCTCGAAAAGTTTCACAAGGAGAACAAGGAAGAAGTCCGTTCCGAACTCCGGGCCCGTCAGCCCATTGGCCGCCTCGGCCAGCCAGAAGAGATCGCTTCCATGGTCCGCTACCTCGCCTCCGATGAGGCTGCCTTCATTTCCGGCTCCATCTTCACCATCGATGGTGGCTGGACCGCCGCCTGATTCCTCCTGTCCCTCAACTGATTCAACGCAGCCCCGGAGCCCGAATGAAACTTGTCAACTTCTCCGCCACAGATCGCCTGGTTCGTCCCGGCGCACTCAACGACCAGACCAATCAGGTCATCGACCTTACCTCCGCCGGCCTGCGCAACGCTCTTGCCGTCGTCACCGCCGGGCTGACCGCCATCGATCTTGCCGGCGCTCATGCTTCCTATGCGCTCAGCGAAGTCCACCTGCACGCTCCGCTTCTGAATCCGCCGCGCATCTTCGCCATTGGCCTCAACTACCGCGACCACGCTGCCGAATCCAAAATGACCATTCCCACCGCGCCCGTAGTTTTCTTCAAGCTCCAGACCGCAATCATCGGCCCCGGCGAATCAATCGTTCTTCCCAAGAATTCCAA
>Ga0302320_10008146_pt1 | contig 22871 bp, 14 predicted proteins | sample Bog_T0_3_FD_202130 | JGI IMG/M metagenome (GOLD analysis project Ga0302320, IMG submission 202130) | Peat permafrost microbial communities from Stordalen Mire near Abisko, Sweden - Bog_T0_3 | ecosystem: Environmental > Terrestrial > Soil > Wetlands > Peat | place: Sweden: Abisko, Stordalen Mire... | reverse complement strand
AGCAAAAGTCACCATGAGAAAATCCTACGGCTTCAGAACCTACCCTGTCCTCGAACTCGCTTTATATCACTCACTTGCAAAACTGCCTGAGCCTTCACTTACCCACGATTTCTTCTGACGAATCGGAAAAGTAGGACAAGCGAGCCGCGAGTGACATTGCAGTGTGAATGTCCAAGCTGTTCTATCGGAAATCCCACTTGATACGTGCAGGACCCAGCCCCTGCGCGGATCCGCAGGCGCCAGGCGGGAGGAGGCCTGCCCACCTGGCGCTGATGCAAGAAACTGCGTCGAGCCATGTACACCTTCATCTTGAAAACAGCGAATCGAAATCGTAGCTGATTCCGATTTGACTCCGCCAGACAGGGCCGGTCACCAACTCAGTCCGGTTCGACCAAGTGACAGATACGGGGAAGTTGATATTCAGTTTGCTGGGGATCCAAGTGAACTTGGCCTGCCCGACGTTGATGACACCTCTTTGCGCATAGACCTGTGTAGCGTTCGATGGCAGCCCGGTAATCGTGATGCCGCTCAGCGGCTGTCCTGGAGTTACGTTCAGGATCGCTGGGCTGGTTTGATCCTGATAGTAATAAGCCAGAGATGCAGTGCTCGTCCCGAGGAACGCATTCTTGACGGGCTTCCCGAATCCGTAAGAGCCTTCGGCCCCAATCTGGAAGTCCCGCACTCGTGTTGCGCCTGGAATGGAGGTTGATGGCTTCGAATTGTAGAAAGATCCGGCGGCGTTCAAACTTCCTGTAAAGCTACCCTTGTTCAGTTGGCCGATGAGCCGGATCGTGGAGTTAGTCGGCTGGTTCTGCGGGCTGTTGTAGTCATATTCGACGCTGAGAACGGGGGTGGCGCGCAGCCCCTCGAAGAAACCGTTGAGTGAAACGAGATAAGCACCCAAGGCCGCAGCCACGGCCTGCGAATCGCTCGCGTAGTTGGCCTTGCATGCGGGTTCCGCCTCGAGAGCGGCAATGAGAGATGGGCCAAGGCCATACCAGGCTGCGGCAAATCCATTCTCATCACGCGTATCCTGGATCGTTAGTGTGCTGATTGATCGTTCCATCCAATCGTTAATAAGTGTCTGGGGGCAATGAATCACAAGTCGCTCGCCCGCTTCAAGCGCTTTCGCATCTGCGGCCACCTCTGGGCTTGTTCTGTTGAGCTTTGTGATCGCCTCGGTAATGGCAGTGGCACTGGCCATCGGTGCCCGGATGACACCTACCTTCGCAGTTGCGGAGTTCAGCTTGTGGCCGCTGGCAGTAAATGTTGCAGGCTGCGCCGTGCCTTGAGAGCTTGTGGTGCTCGCCGTGCCGCTCACTGTTTGAGAATTCTGGCTGGTGTCGAAACCGACGGTGTAAGAGAACCTGTTCAGGAAGTTGATCGTCGAGTTCTTAATGCAAGACTTAATGAGAGCACCCGAGCAGGGAGGCAGAATGCCGTTGTTCTCCAGTGCAGTGGGGATACCCCCAACAGTCCCTTGGATCGTAACCGTTGACCCACTGGTTGACTCAGTCAGTGCACCGTAATTCGTAGCTATAGCCAGCAGTTCGGCGGTAGCTCCTTTCGATACAAGATTCGTGCTGCCGCCCGTTCCCGTGCTCGATCCGTTCTGCTGGAACGCGGCCTTCAGCGCCGCTTCCAATTGTTTGGCCACGTCGACACCGCCGATCTTCGAGTGGAGAATCAGCCCGACCAGACACACCTTGTCACCGTTCCAATTGAGGTCGGCTTTGAGATCCATTGTTGCCCTATTCTCGTCCGCCGCTGCTTGCGTGTCCTGCGAGTTAGCTTGGACCGCTGTATGCGCCTTTTGGTAATCAACTACATGGCCTCGCGCCACGCTGTCGCAGGTCTGCTGTTGGGCTCTCGCGAAAGCCGCGCTGAATGCAAGGATTCCGCACGTGAAAAGAACTTTGAGCTTCATAAATCCCTCCTATGCGACCACGATCGGATAGGTTCTTCCGCCTGCCGCTTGCAGTGCGTTCAGGTCGTCGATAAAGGTTTGGCCCTTGCAATCTTCCACCAAGGTTGCCGTGGCATTGCTGTTGACGATGTATGCTGCCGAGAATGTATAGGACTTTCCCTTGGCCACGGGAAACGAAAGTGTCGCCGGCGTCGCATTCGGGTTGATCGGAACTACAGTCCCGTTGCTTTCTCTCACAGCGCAGTTCAAGACATCAAATGCAATCGTCCCCGTCCCTGGCTGTATCCGAAACTGAATGGTTCCGGGGGAGGCACTGTAGGTGGTCGGCTGAGCGGGTACCACAATCGCAGCCACGCGGCACGGGACCGTAGCTGTTGCCGCATCAGGTTTGTTCGCGGGATTGTCTTTTGCCATGGTGTGGGTCTCCTTTTCTTGTTTTCTCCGACTTGTATTGGTCGGCTGTTTGCCCGATCGCTTCGTTCTTGCGCACTTTCTGTCATCGCTTATGGCTGAACCGCGCATCGAAGGAGGCGGGCTACATATCGTTAAGCGAGAACGCGCTGTGAAAGGGGACAAGAATCTCGAAGCGCTTGTTGCCAAGTGGACGAAGAATCTGCGCAGACGAAAAGCAGAGACGGCATTGGAAGCGTCATCGCCGATGAGACGAAAGTAATTGAAGGAATTCTGTGCGGAATGCCAGACAGACTGATAGAAGCAAGAGTGGATCCTGTTCGATCAGAGAGTCCTCGGGGGTAGGGAACAGTAAATATGGCCTGTCTGCAAATCGCAACAACCGGATTCGCAGGCAGGCCAGACCAGGAAGAGGGCGATCTTTTCAGTGCCTCAATTGCGGGTTAGAGACAGCCGTTTGCGGCGGAGCGGAAGGTGGATGTCCGGCCAAGCTCCAGACAAAATCCGTCCGTACGGCACCAGCGAAGTACTCGGAGCGAATCTTCTCACATCCCCCCGGCGGAGTAATGCTATCGCCTATTCCTTTACCCCCAAGACATGGACCAACGCCATTTTGAGCTTTAGAATTGCTGGGATCAGAAAAATTGTAAGCAGCGTACTGGTGACAACTGACGCAGTTGGTGACCGCCCCAGCAGGGGGCAGCACGCTCTCAAGGTAGGGGTTAAAACACACATTTGTTGCCCCACCGAAAGCGTCATCCATTCTAGGTGTCTGTGTCGCGTTCATTTGGTAGTACTTCCATGGCGCCGGCAGGCCTCTGCCGTTCTCTTTCCCCGTCCACCAAAATGTCATAAAGACCCAGTGCGACGCTCCTGTCGCGATAAGCGGATCCTTGTCCCGTAGACGCACCATGAAATGTATGCCCATGAGCGCAACTACACAATGATCCCCATGCCCACATTGGCCGTTTATCGCGAACCTGTTATTCGCTTGGAGTTTTGCGTCGCGAACCACTTTACTTACTACAGGGAAGTTTTTAGGTGAAACATCAAGATTGAAGCTAAACAGGCAGTTCATTGGGATGGCTCTTCCTGTCGTCGGTATGCAAGCTCCATTATCCAGAACCGGTTCCGTTGTACTTAATCCATATCCGGTCCAAAAATGGTCTGCATCGTGCGACTGTCCTGGCCAGGGAATGAACTGTTTCACCCCATACTTCCCCGGCTCGTACTGCTCATCGACCGAAGACTGAATGTTCGATACTTCAAGTTGAGCATCTGTACTGTTTCCGTTCTTGATAGGAATCAGAGTCCATATGGCCTTGGCGATAATCGAGTTCTCGTCGAATACAGGGCCTTCTCCGCGCGACTTGAGTTTGGGCATCGCTTTGAGGATCGACCGATATGCTTCAAGATTGAACAAAACCGAGGCAAATTGGGGGGACTTCCTACTCAGCGCATCCTTACGATCAGAGCTTGCTACTTCATTCAGATCGAATTGGATCACAGATCTGAAACTGTTTCGAAACAGGGGGTCCAATGGATTCTCTTGCTTACCCAACTGTGTAGTACTGAACGTGTCTGGGTCCGACGTTTGTTCAAGGCCTACGTCCACCTTCGTCTTCCAGTCTTTCTCCCAAGCGGAAAACTCCCTTGGTTCTGGTGGCGGAAGATGATCGGCCAAGGTCTTCCATGCAAACCTTTGGAGAGGAGACAACCTGTCATCTGCTTCAACTTTGCGCACTACGGCAACTCGCCTGGCAGTCGCGATAACGTGCGATCGATAGAATTCCCATGCGAAGCCGCCGCACAATATTGACGCCATTGTGCCGAAGGCGAAGAGCATTTGTCTCGTGGCTTTCATTGACTCCCCTCCAAAAGCTGGGATGTTTATCGGCGTTTACCATTTGCCCGTTTGTGCCTGACAAAATAGTCTTGTGTATTTCTCTATTGAGCAGGCAGATTCAGCAATGTCTTCAATTCTGCGACTGTGGGATGTTCACCGTTTGCGCTTGCACCGGCAGGCCAACCGGCGCTCACGTTTGCCTGAAAGTTCCGGCTCGCTTTGTCGTATGCTCCGCCGTTGTTTATCGCTGGATTAAGAACAGCTGTGGCATTTGTCCGCCCCAGATTGTCCCAATTCCAATTTCCGCCGGTCCCAAGGTTGAATTCTGCCGCAATGTTATTCAAGATCACATCGGGCGTAACATTTGCTGTGTCTTCGGGGTTGTACTTCTGCTGATTCGTTGTAATCAAAATCCACAGCAAGAGTAATTCCCGTTGTTCTGGCGTCATCGTCTTCTCCTTCATCTGTTGGGGTTATCGTTTCCCTTTTGGTTCTTTTCCGAAAGGGTATGGCTGGGGATTGCCGATAAAGCTAGGCCATTATGTCGGAGGCTGTTATATTCGGCGAGGGCGCTACTCCAATCGGTGCCCGCACCACGCAGCTCATTTCCAATCAGGATGTAAGACTTAATCTGATCGGCGTAAGATCCTGGCGGAAAATCTGCCAAGCGACAACAGAAGAAACCTGGTATCGTTGCTACAACTGCATACGCGTGAGCCGCTTGCTCAAGCAAATGCCGACGCAAATCGGTTACTCCCAGGCGACCTGCGGCCATTGTGAGTGCTCTGCCAAGGTATTCACGGTTGCCTGCGGGGGCTTCTTGAGCGGAGGCCGCTTCGAAGGTTTTTACCGCCTCCATCGCTTTCCCGTTCGCAAGCTGAATTTCGCCGCGGGTGCGCAACTTCAAGAAAGTGGCAAGTTTCCCGCTCTCCTGGCCGCGGAGGGATCGCTCGACTTGCGCGAGTTCCTCACGAATATGCGGCAGATAGGTTTCAGGCGCGCTGACCGTTGCGGTGCCGAAGACTGTGTCGGCCAGGAGCGCTTGCCTTGGCGTGGAGCTGAGATTAAACCCTGAGTGCGCGTCGTTGAGGCATGCATCAAATTGATTCATCCTGCACTTCAGGTAAGCGCGATCTAAAAGTTTGGTTGCCTGCTGCTCAGTGTTTGCCAGCGATTTGTCTACTATGATTCCCTCGTTGAGGGTCTCAATCGCCAGGTCCAAGCGACCGGTCTCCGCCTGCACGCTGGCCTGTTCCTGGAAGCTGTAACTACGCCGCATTGCATTCTGCGAACTCTCCATTGATCGATAAATGCGCTCCGCTTCGTCGTATTTGTGATTCACGAACGCAAAGACTGCCTCGTCTTCTTCCGCGGCATCCGCATGGTTGTGCTTCTTGAGGTAATCGATCCACTGTGGAACTTCATCGGGGCGGCTTTCGATCATCAACTCTTGAACAAGGGCATAAGGGGCAAAGGCCGACTCAGGGTTGAGGCGTACGGCCCGGTGCAGGTTGGCGATGGCTTCGTCATCGCGGCCGAGCATACGCAGGGGGATGGTTGGGTATTCCCATGCTGCCTGATCCTGCGGGTAGTTGACGGCGAGATCGTGAAATGCCTCAATAGCCAATTCGTAATCAGCGGTGTCTACAGCTCTCATGCCACGGATGCGATCTTCTTCCCGGCGCGTAAGACGGTTTTCAAGGCCGGCGGCTAACGCCTTGTCGTAAGCCTGATAGCCTTCGATATCGCGATGGAGCGAAAGTAAGATATCTCCCAAAGAGGCATAGGCAAGTGCAAACTTGGAGTCGAGTTGCGTCGCGCGCTCTAAGGCTACGACCGCATCCTCTGGACGATGCTCATGGTAGAGGCGTCGCCCCTCATTGAAAGACTGAAATGCCTGCCAGTTGCCCGTCGTCACGTCCTCCGGCGGAGTGTCGAGGCGGGCGATGTCGTTTGCGGATTCCCCGGCTTTATCGCGAATCCAGTCGCTGCAATTGCGGACGGCCGTCAGGAGTTCTGGAGGAATTATGCTCCTGTTTGCAGATGAGACGGAGGCCTTCCACGCAAAACTTTCCGTCCAGTGTTCGCGGAAGAGAGTTGGTCCTGTACCGTCCGGGCGTTGGATATCGACATTGAGACGGTAACTCCCGTTGGATCCGTCGACTGTCGCGAAGATGACCCGCACAGCCCCGGCGCGCAGGGCGATCTCGCGCGCGGTGGGCTGGTCGATCTTGGTCTCCGGAGATTTGGTCATCAGTTGCAAGGTGTCTCCCACGCGGCTCTGGTCGAGCAGGCTGATTTGCGCGGACTGGCCAAGGCCTGCTTGAATCAGCTCCGTCAGATTGTCGAGCGAGCGTTCGCTGGTCTCGTTCCTGACCGCTGTGAGATAGACCAGCGCGCCGGGTGTGACTTTCGAATCCGCTCTTGACCTATACAGGCGGAATCCGGTGGCGCAAAGGGCCACGACCACGAGCAGAATTGCAACTGCAATCATGAATCTGCGGCGGGATCGATGCTGGGTCTGGACGGGCGAGCCGGGGAGAAACGGGAAGGACGATCGCGATTGGGGCGGAAGCGCGGACAGGGTGCCAGAAAGGGCCTCGACGACCTGGCCCGCGGATTGAAATCGGTCCTCCGGCGCGAGGCGGAGACAGCACTCAATGGCGTTCTCCCAGACGGCGGGCAGCCGGGGAACAAGTGCGCGCGGGGACGGCGGCGGACCGGCGAGCCGCTCCGCTATGCCACCGAGGAGGTTAGCGGAAGGAAAGGCGCGGACGCCCGTAACCATTTCGAACAGGACCAGGCCGAAGGCATAGATGTCGGTGGCGGTCGAGACCGTACTGCCGGGTTCCATCTGTTCCGGCGCCATGTAGGCCAATGTTCCGAGTACGGAAGCGTGGCTGATGGAAGACGCGACAACCGAGGAGCGCAACGGATCGAGTCGAGCCAGTCCAAAATCGGTCACTACAGCGCGGGATTGCCCCCCGTACTCATTTGGGGCAAGGACAAGCATGATATTTGCTGGCTTAATGTCGCGATGGACGATGCCCGCAGCATGAGCTGCATCGAGGGCCGCAGCAATCTGGCGTACGATGGAGAGCGCCCCCGCCGGATCAAGCGGGCCGGTCCGCTTCAGGCGTGCAGCGAGCGTCTCTCCCTCAAGAAACTCCATCGTTAGAAAGAAGAACTCGCCCCGAGCGCGTTTCTCTTGGCTGAGAAATCCCCGATCCAAATCGAATGTACGGCAGACATTGGGATGCGTTATCACCCGAGCCGTGCGTACTTCACGACGAAAGAACTCCAGAGCAGTGGGATTGTTGGCGATCTCGGGCCGGATGACCTTGAGTGCTACGCGCACCTTCAGTTCGGCATCAAAGGCCTCAAAGACGTGGCCCATGCCGCCTTCGCCAACCAAGCGGAGTACTCGAAAGCGGTTCTTGAGAATATCTCCTGACAGAAAGGGAGGCGGCGTGGTGGCGAAGTCCCGTAAAACCTCCAATGGTAGCAGCGAAGATTCCAGATAACTCCCGGCCTGCTCGTCAGCCTGAAGGAGGCGGTCAACCTCGGACTGAAGATCTTGATCGCCATCGGAGGCAGCCTGGACAAAATTGCCCCGCTCACTGGCGGGCAACTCCAGCGCAGCATGAAAAATCGCATTGACTGATTTCCAGCGGTCTCCGTTCATCTTGCTCGGTTCGATCGATCTCCAGCTATGCTGCTATCAGCAATTGAGCTCCGCAAAAAGCCATGCTTTCGCGGCGCGCCAGTCCCGTTTCACAGTTCGGGCCGAGATTCCGAGAACATTGCCGGTTTCCTCCTCGCTCATTCCGGCAAAGAAGCGCATCTCAACGATTTGTGCCTGACGCTCATCAAGGCGAGATAGTCTGTCAAGCGCCTCATCAAGCGCGAGAATCTCAGGCTCCCGCTCCGGAGATGCAAAGATCGCATCATTGAGCGTGATCATTTCCGCCCCGTCGCCCCGCTTCTTGGCTTGATTAGCACGCGCGTGGTCCACCAGAATCCGTCGCATAAGAGTTGCAGCCATGGCAAAAAAGTGCGAACGGCTCTGCCAGTCGATCTCTTGCAATTGGATCAAACGTAGATATGCCTCATGAACTAAAGCTGTCGGTTGCAGCGAGTGCTGTGGAGCCTCGTGCCTGAGACGATTCGCCGCAATCCGGCGCAACTCCTGGTAAACCAGAGGAACCAACTGCTCTTCGGCAGCACGGTTTCCGGCTTTCAGCTCAAATAGAAGCCGCGTAACCTCGCCAGGGGCGTTATTCAAGAGCTGCCTCGAAAAGGGGATTAACGAGTTAACCTCTATATATCATGCCTTTACCTTCTATTGGCAAGAATCTTATTTTGCCTGCACAAAAATCATTTCTATAAGGCATTTGCTAAAAGCCTTTGTGTGCCTACTATGCAATAGCCGCTGTGCACAACACCGTGGTTCTGTGCGCTGAACAGTTATCCAAGAGCAACCGGAAAAGGGTGGCGGCATTTCTGAGGGACCGATCCGGTTGCGATCAAGCATTCCTGGATCTAAGTGAAGCGGATTGAATCCCCTTTCGAAGACGCGCAAAGTTCTTCGGATCTCCAAAATCCGATTTGGAGGCGCGCAACCGGGGCCGAAAACGACTTGTGCCAAAGTCGGGTATATACTGCTCAACAGTGGTGTTCAGATATCGGGGACGGGAGTTCCGCCAGGATAGCCTCCTCTGTATACGCATGCTGATCGAGCGGTGACGGAACGATCTCCGCCCGAGGCTGTGGATCAGTCTTTGTGAAGCTTGGCAGTGACGTCAGATCAATGATCGTTCGCTGGATGATTTCAATACTGACGTGCATTGATTCGCAGCATTTCCAGCATCCTTTCCAGAACATCCCATGAACAACGTTCCGCAAGCTGCGGGAATCCTCCTCAGAGGTGCTGATCGCCTTAAGGAAATCACCCTTGCGAAATGTTCGCATCGGCGTGAAGTGATGTTCCTCGCATATGGATCAGGCGGAATCTGGATCGCTGCTTCGCCGGATCGACCTGTTCCCCGCGGCAGGCGCAGTGATCGATGGAATAACTATGCTGTGGGTAGCTCGCAGCATCAAAACATGCGTAGGCAAAAGAGAAGACGCCAGTTGAACGCGCATACCAACAGGTGGGCCCCTTATGAGCGTGCATCTGGTTAATCCCAGCGACAATTCCTTTGGTACCGCGGTGATCACGCCGCGCTGGCTTTTCGTTTTGGCAGAGGCAACACCCGAATCCGCCGGCACTCCCATCCTGGTCGACGAATCCCTCGAACAGATTGTTCCCGAGACGATTCATGCGGGGGACATTGTGGGCATCAGCGTCCACACCGGCAACGCATTGCGCGGCTATGCGGTAGGCAAGATGGCGCGCGCCCGGGGAGCATGGGTCGTCTATGGCGGGATCCATGCCACATTGTTTCCTGAGGAAGCATTGGAGCGGGGCGAGGGACATGCAGCCGTCAAAGGCGACGGCGACGTAATTTGGGCCAAAGTGGTTGCGGACTGCATGGCCGGTAATCCAGGCCGCGTATACGAAGGCGGACGCCTCGATGGATCGCAGTTCCTGCCTGCGCGCTGGGACCTGATGGATCCTCAACGGTATATGTGGGCCTCCGTGCAGACCATCCGCGGATGCCCCAAGCACTGTTCCTTTTGCAGCGTGTGGCGCACGGACGGACAAAAACCTCGGCAGCGCAAGTTTCAAAGCGTGATTGATGAGATCGTGTCCCTGCGCCGGCTCGGCTTCAGGTTCGTCGCTTTAGCTGACGATAACTTCTATCCCGTCACTCAAACCGATTTGCGGCTAGCCCGCGAACAGAATAACTTCGCCAAGCTTGAAGAGCTTACTGCCATCCGCAACGAGCGATTCCAGTTGATGGAAGAATTGGCCAAACTCCCCAGCGACATGGTGTTCTTTACGCAGATCACCATGGAAGCGGGAGAGGATGGCGCTTACCTCGACGCCATGGCCAAAGCCCATATCAAGGGCGCACTTGTCGGCGTTGAAGCGGTTACTCCCGAGGGCCTGAAGGCGGTGTTCAAGGACTGGAACTACTCGGGCGAAGCGCTGGCGCGGCAACTGCAAACATTCAAGCAACATAATGTGCACGTTCTCGGATCATTCATTTTTGGGCTGCCGACCGATCGCCCGATCACCTTCGAAGCGACCGGGAATATGGCCGTCAAGGCGGGTGTAACCTTTGCGCAGTTTGTGATGATGACGCCTTTTCCAGGTACCGTGGACTTCAACCGATGGGAGAAAGAGCAGTCCGTGAATCCGACCATGGTGGGAGATGTTCCCATCACGCGGTATTGGCTGATTCCGACCGAAGTTCGGCCCAAGATGTTTACGCCCCATCCAACCATGAGTTCCGACGAGATCCGCGCGCGCACACAGAAGGTCTGGGACCATTTTTACAGTTGGCCGAACATCTGGAAGCGCTCCGCCTGCACCCCGAACATTGGTGCCCGCATCGCCTTCATGCTCCTTTCGAAGCTTTACCGGCAAATGTATGCAGGGACGGGGATTTCGACCGACAGCGCCCGGCGGAAGAAGTCAAAGAAGTGGGCACGTTGGACCGCCAGGCAGTGCAAGAAACTCTTTCAAGCGAAGCCTATGCCAGAGTTGCAGGGCCCAAGGTGGTTGCCGGCATCAGTCCCCGCAAACATGCTGTTTTCTGATTTCCAAAAGCCGGAGTCCAAATTCGCTATATTGCCGGATGAATAATTGCCGCATGAACAGTTCGGTGTGCTTCACGCATGCCGGTCTGGCTGTCGCGCGGCCAAGAAGCGCCATTGAAGCCCACGGAAGTTCTGCGACGCGTGGTGGCCTTGGTGCCGCGCGGAGTCATCTGGCGGGTGGTGATCGGACTCGCCATCAGTCCACCCGCCGAGCTCTTCGCCTGCCATCTTACGGCTATTGTTGGTGGCAAAGCCGACGAAGACTGCCGCCCGTGTTTTCTGACCCCGTATGGACCTCGATGGACATCGCAAAACCTGCCAGATCGATTGGCCGAAGTCGTGATTGTTTTACCCTGCCGCGGTGTGGATTTGCACGGACGATTTGAGTTACTGCAACGGAGAATCAGGTTCCGGATAAAGAAACAGGTTGTCCACCCACGAGTTCTTGTGCGATGGCGAGCGTGCCCATGTCCTATTGCTCCTGAGTCGCTCAACCGGAAGGAACTCCGCCAAGGGCACTGGCAAGGCGGCTCTGGTGATGCCCGCGGGACCGCAAAGGAATTGAGATCCGAGCACTGGTTCGTTCCCGGCCCCTACGGAGTTTCAGTGGGCCTATTTTGATTTGGCTTTCGTCGATCGGCTCATGCCGACTTTTACCTCGCGCCGAATCTCGGTTGATGACTTGCCAATTCTCATCAAGCGATGCGACGACACGGACACAACCTTCGGTATCTTAGCTTCCTGCCTTCACGAAGGGGGGCGTAACTTGGAACATGCCGTTGAATCAGATCGTCAATCGACCTGGGACGCGCTTATGAGTTCCTCGCTGCGTGTTCGAGGACTTGCTGAATGTGCACGTCAACCTGTCTCAGCACGGCGGGCGACACGGCGCAGCCGTCGGTTTCGTAGGTGAGCATCGGCATACTCTGTTGAATGCTGAGCGGCTTGAGGATAGCCTCCGAGATCCGAAAGGGAAGACAGTTGAAGGGCCCGATCAGGATGATGCCGTCGTAGCCCTCGTATTCGGCATTGAGGCTTTTGCCCACCGTCGGGGTGATTTCGCCGAAGATCTCCGGAGAAACATGTTCTGAACTCTTCTCAAACTGGGCGACAACGTTGTTGGGCATGGAGATGAGAAGCCCGGTGTTCATGAAGATTTCACGGTAGCGCTGTTCGTTTCTTCGGCCGGACTGATACCCCCACCATTGCTGCAGGTACTGTTGCCCATCGGATTCGAGGACCCTGCTACACGCCTTCGCCAAGGCAAATCCACCGGGCTTCAGGCCCCAAGTATTCGCCTTGCCTCTCATCCCGTCATAGGTGACATACAAGAACAGGTCCGTCAGGTCGACGGGCTTGAGGATGATGCCCCGCTCCGCGTAGAGGTCGCGCACGCCATCCATGAAGAACGGGCTGAATCGGGCGTAGAAGTCGCCTGTCACGACAACCTTGGGGCAGGCCAATGGGTCGCGCGTCCGCGGCAACGCAGTCAGGCACTCGACAAACCCCGGAAGCAGGTCGGAAAAACCGTCGAGTGAAGTTGCGCGGGCCCTGAATCGATTCCACTCCTGATGGAACCGCTCGAGGCTGCCGGAGGCTCCCACCACGCGCAGAACATGATCGATCTCAACCAGGATATCGGCCAATAGAACTGCGGGCGAAAAGTACTTCAGTAACGTGAACGGGTCGAATCCAAGATAGTCGTTTTCTGGCCCCGGATGAACCATGAACATATTGGCAAGCCGATGCTCGGCGATGAACCGCTCGAAGTAGTCCATGTAGGCTTCGCTCACGCAGGGAGCGCCGCCGCGAAGCATGATGAAGCCAGCAATCTCACCGGGTTGGCGATCCCGATTGATTTGCAGAAGTTGTCCAACGGAGATGGGCAGCGGTAGGCACTCGCGGCCGGAAGTGAACTGCAAGCCGAGATCGAGTTGGCTGCGATCGATGGGAACCAGGGGGCCAGGATGCAGGCCAAGCCAGTTGAGAGCCATGGCTGTGGACTGCGCATGGAACTCCGAGAAATTGAGCATGTGCAGCCTGACCCGGGGGTCGGTGAGCGGCATGTCCTCGCCATGCGAAGAGATCACGATGCCGCCCCTGGCCAGTCGGCAGGGAGTGAACAGCTTCGCTTGAATGGGTTGAGCGGCGCGATAGTTTTGCACGATATCGAGAAAAGCCTCCAAACGCGTTTGCACGCTGGCGTCGGCTGTGTGCGCATCGATCTCCAGCGTCAGATAAGGTTTGGATTCCAATTCGGAGGCCAGCAAGGATTGTGTGAATGCATCGATCGTGCAACTGAAATTGCTGACACTGAGTAGGAAAAGGTTGGCGTGGCGCTTGGCGAGCGAGGCCGCATTCAATATCTGATTTGCGAAATGCCAGACCGTGGACCCGGCGCCGTCCGGCATGAGGCAATCCGCGGGGATCACGAGCACACCCATGCTTGAGAGCTTCTTGCCTACCGATTGCGAGGCCTCGGGTGTGTATGCGTTGTAGCTATGCCCCGCGAGCAGAATGGCGGGTTTGTCCGCTGCCAGCGCTTGCGCCAGAGCCTGCTTGCCAATACCGACGAGAGCGCATTCGACTCTGGTCTGCTCGCCCAAGGCCGCGGCCCAAGCCTCGGTGGCCAACTCGCGTGGGACTCCCAATTCGCGCACCGCCATCTCGGTCATGGCCGCGCCGGCCGCCAGCAGGTTAGTAAAATCCAAAACAGGGGAAGAAATCGGGCATCGGGAAACGCTTTGGCAAGGAAATAAGGTCCGGCTTGCGTGATCGGGCAGAGATAGGAATCCTTGCCGGAGCCCTGCTGCGGCATGCGCGCCACCTGTGGCAGGAAAACCAGATGCACATCCTCCTGCGCGAGATCCAGAATAGCTCCATGTGCGATCTGCGCCGGCAGGCAGAAGCCCGAGTGCGATCGGAGATCGCCTCGCGGGTCGACGGCGGACAACACAACTTCCATCCCCATAGCCGAGAAAAACGTCGAATACAGAGGAAACAGAGAGTGTGTCGTCAGCGCTCTCGGAATGCCGATGCGCTCCCCTGAGACAGGCACCTTGGGGACGGTCGTTTTGGGATTCGGATAGCCAAAGGATTCTTCAAAAAACGATTTGGCGGCTTCCAGCGCCGGCCCAACGTCCCAATAAGTACGCGCCTTCAGCGCCTTTTTTTGCTCCAGATCAATGGGTCGCGGGCCGCCAAAGACGATGGCAGCCCGCTGCTCCACCAGGTCGGGAGCAGGCGCAGTGCGGGTCTTTCTCTTCCACACGTTCTCATAGAGGCTGCACCGGCCGCCGAACGGGAAGAGTCTTCCGGCTGCTTCGAAGCGCTCAATGCTACAGCACATTTTGCACGCCCGGCAGGTGAATCGGCCCACAAGCTTCATCTCTGCCGACGCCAGAGTCTCCAAATCGGCGGCAGCGTTCATGGCGTTGCCTGAACGCTCAAGAGCCAGCAGAGCAACGCCCAGTGCGCCGAGCAACTCTGGGTTGGACGGAATCACGACGGGGCGTCCAACGCGCTGGGCAAATGCATGCCCAACGGCGCTGTTAAGAGCCACTCCTCCCTGCAGGAGAACCTTGTTCCCAACTGGCCGCTGCCCTTTTACCTTGGTGAGGTAGTTCTCGACGATGGCATAGACCAAGCCGGCAAGGATGTTGTCACGGCTCTGGCCCTGTTGTTGGGCGATGCGGATATCGGAATTGATGAATGCTTCGCAGGTGGTTTTGAATTTCACCGGTGCGGTGGCAGCCAACGCGATCTCTGCGATCTCCGCAACAGCGACGCCCAAATCGCTTTGCGCGCTCTCCTCGAGAAACGATCCGGTGCCCGCGGAGCAGGCGTTATTCATGGCATAGCCGACGGGCACGCCGTTGCGCAGGTAGATATATTTCGCGTCCTGGCCGCCGATTTCGAAAATTGTATCCACGTCCGCGGCAAAGTGGGTTGCGCCTGCGGCATGGGCCGAAATTTCGTTATAGACCTGCTCTGTGCCCAACCACGCGCCGATGAGTTCCCGCGCCGATCCGGTCGTGCTGACAAGACCTACCGGGCGATTGCCAACTTGACCGATAAGCGCCTTGAGGCACTCTCGAACAGCTGCCACGGGATCGTCATGGGTACGCGCATAGTAGGAAGCCACAATGCCTCGCGTCTTCGGGTCGAGCAAGACGGCCTTGGTCGTGGTCGAGCCTGCATCCACGCCCAAAACCATCGGACCGTCGGGCGGCGATCGTCTCGGCGGTGCGGCCATGACGTGTACCTGCTCTTTGTAGCGGTTGAGCGGCGGGAGCGTATCGAAGACCGGCGGGGGCGAGAGGCGCGGAGTTTTATACAGAGGATTGTCCTGCGTGAGCAGCGCCGTTCCCCATGCTTCGAACCACGGGCTTTCCGGAAGCACCATAAACTCAGTCTCAGGCAATTTCGCACGCAACGCCTTCAACAGCGCCGTGTTGCGCGTGACGCCGCCAATCAGCAAAACGCGGCGCAGCGTGTTCTGCCCTTTCTCAAGCAGTGCAGCGACTTTACCGGCCATGCTGTCGTGTAGAGTATTCAGGATGTCGGCGGGAGTGGCCTCATGGCGATTGAGTTTGTGCGTCACGTCGGATTTGCAATGCACCGTGCAACGCGAAGCCAGTGGCACAACCGTTCCGGAAGACGAGAGCTGAATCGCCGTGTCGAGATCGAGGCCCATGCGGCCGATCAGTTGAACGAAGAACTCACCGCTGCCTGCCGCACACTTGTTGTGCGACAACACATTGATGACCTTTCCATGCGCGAGCGTATAGGCTAGGAACGATTCTCCGCCCAGTGAAACCACCGCATCGAACTCGCCCACCACGCCTGCGCGGCCCACTTCGCGCAAAGCCCGTTGGATGGCCGCAAATTCCGAGATTTGGCCCAGATGGCCGGATACGCCAAAATACTCGCCTCCGGCGAACTCGGGTTGCGCGAGCAACTGCCCAAGAATGTCCAGGGGGCATCCCCGATGGGCCTTCACTGCGGCAATCGGGGCGCCTGACTCGACCGCGACTACCTTGACCGTCAGTGCGCCGATGTTGATGCCTACGTAAGACATGGCGGCTCGGTTCTGCGGAAATCGGAAACAAATACGGCGCTTGCAGGCGAAGACTGGGGGCCCGATCGAATCAAACCTGTTTGCGAGTAAACTCAGCTCCCCAATAGAGGGAAGTTACAGTTTCTTCGGAAGGATCGAAGAACGACCGCAAAGAGCATGCACCGCATTAAGAATCGCCGAAGTGATCGGCATCACGATCGTGCACCGAAATCGGTCGAATACCGAATTCTCCATCCCCATGCATCGGGGGTTTCGATATCCAAGAAAACCGATTTGAATTCCGAGTCTTCATCAACTGCATCAACTCTGGATCGTCCGCCAGGTTCAGCGAGGCTTCAGTGCTGAAGTCAAAGTTGGTTTTGAACTGCCTTCGCCAATCTGCCAACGCGATGCACAACTCCTTGGGCCGCCGTGTATACGGCGCATTACACCTGTAGTCGAAAGTGACGCATCTTTTAAGCATTCGGGGTAATTCCTCTTTGATAACTAGCGACTTCGGCACAAGCGCCAAGTGGCAAGTGGCGTGCAATTTAAGGAATGCGATTCGGGTCGGGACTCGTCCCTAATGTGCGTCTGATTTTAGTGGCGACCCTGCTTCATACGAAAAATGACCTTGGAGAGGTTACGACATGCGCAAGAGTGTACTCAGAGCGTTTTTGGCGATTGGGATTGTGACTTTGCTTGCACCAATGACGATAGAGGCCCAAGAGGTTCCCGGGCCACATCCCCACTATCTGCATGCATTGAGCGATCTACGTGCGGCGCGGCATTACCTCAATGATGGTTGGGCGTGGGGTGCGGTCAAGGATGAGGACAAGGCTGCAACTCGCGAAATCGACGCTGCCATTGGTGAGATCAAGCGCGCCGCCATCGACGATGGCAAGTCGCTGAATGATCCCTTCCCCATCGACACTCATCTGAGTCCCCACGACCGCTTCCGTAAGGCCAACGAACTCCTCTGGTCTGCACACAACGATCTTTCCAAGGCAGAAGATGTACCGGAGTCGCGCGGACTGCGGGATCGAGCGGTCCTCCACATCGATGAAGCGCATCGCATCGTTGACCTGGCCGAGCGCACAGCGCGCTGGGAGTAGCGATCGGCTCGAATGCGCGGCGGATATTCTGCCCGCGAGGAAAGGGCTCCGGTCGATTCCCGGAGTCCTTTCGCGGGAGTGTGCGAGGTTGTGGGGTGCGCCTCATCGAGCCTTCTCTTTGTGAATTGAATCCAGCCCTCGGTGACGCGCTCGGCCATTGGTACGGTGCCCTGAACCTATCGAAAGACGCCTCCAACGTGCTGACTCAGTATGGCCACATCACTCCTTTGCACCTCCTCAATGAAAGGCCGAAATCATGCTGAAAGCAAGAGTAGTTGCAGCATCACTTGGTGTTGTAGTGATGTCTTTCCCATCTATCGCCATCTTTTCCCAAACATTGCGGGATGCCCCAGCGGCGGCAATCCCCTCACAAATTCTTACAGCCAAGAAAGTATTCATCTCCAACGCAAGAGGAGAATGGAATTCAGTCCGTTGGAGTGGAAGCCCGGAACGAACCTACAACGAGTTCTGCGCAGCCATAAAGAATCTGGGGCGATTTCAGACAGTATCCGCGCCCGGCGACGCCGATTTGGTGCTGCAGATAACGTTTGTTGAGCCAACTGAGGTGAGAGGAAATATTCCATTCAGCACGCCTGTGTTGCGATTGGTTTTGTTAGACCCGAAGACGAGCATAATCTTGTGGACTCTCGACGAGCACCTGCAGGTGGATCTTACACAAAAGAATCGTGACCAGAAATTCGATGACGGGATCAACAATCTTGTGGGCTACTTTAAGGCGTTGTATTCCCAGCCGGCGGCTGAAGCAAAGTAGCGGGCAAACGTGGATTCCCGTGAGTATCGTTTTAGGTAATTCCGATTGCTGCTTGCGCCGGGCTAGTCGGCCTGATTGCGAGCCGCCTGTTGTGAGTCAACCAGTTGGCCATCCGTGTTACTGATTGAATCGTGCCCGACCGTCCCAAATGGGTGGCGCTCTACTCACAACTCCCTCGGATGAGAACGACGGGGACTACGCGCCTGAATATGAACATCTGTAAGTGGGATAAGTGTCCATCAAGAGAGGGTAAAAATGAATCGCATTCCAGTTCGAGCCACGCTGGCCTTCGTTCTCTGTCTCGGTCTGGGCAGCCTCACTGGTTGCGTTAGTTCGTTGAGCGCCAAATCGGTTTCTGAGCCCGTCATTACCAGTTTCGTAGCGAGTCCAACTTCAGTCACGCCTGGTGGGACTACCAGCTTGACCGGCGTCTTTACCGGCGGGACCGGGGTCATTACGCCCGGCAATCTCTCTGTCACCAGCGGAGCCGCCGTGAGCGTCACGCCTTCCGATACAACAACGTACACGCTGACGGTCACCAATGGCGCGGGAAATACGGTTTCGCAGACCGCGGTGGTTACGGTGAATCCAGTCACTCCCGTTGCGCCCGTCATCACCAGTTTTGTGGCAAATCCAACCTCAGTCACACTTGGTGGGACTACCAGCTTGACCGGCGTCTTCACCGGCGGAACCGGGGTTATTACGCCCGGTAATCTCCCTGTCACCAGCGGAACCGCTGTGAGCGTCACCCCTTCTGATACAACAACGTACACGCTGACGGTCACCAATGGCGTGGGGGATACGGTTTCGCAGACCGCGGTGGTTACGGTGAATCCGGTCACTCCCGTTGCGCCCTTCATCACTAGTTTTGTGGCAAATCCAACCTCAGTCACGTTTGGTGGGACCACCAGCTTGACCGGCGTCTTTACCGGCGGGACCGGGGTCATTACGCCCGGTAATCTCTCTGTCACCAGCGGAGCCGCTGTGAGCGTCACTCCCTCGATCAATACCACCTATGTCCTCACGGTGAGCCCTTCGACTGGCGTCGCAGTCACTCGATCGCTTACAGTGAGTGTTACCGTCGCGGGTGCTCCCACTGCACCTACTTCGCTTGTGGCAACCTCAGGCAACCAGCAGGTAAGTCTCATTTGGACTGGCGTCGCGGGTGCTGCGAGCTACTCCGTCCTGCGCTCCACTACCTCTGGGGGCCCCTACTCTGTCATTGGCACGACCATCGGGACAGTGTTTCAGGACGACACCGTGACGAACAATACGACCTACTATTATGTCGTCGCGGCCATCAACGCATCAGGACAAAGCGCCAATTCCAATGAGGCTGCCGCGACGCCACAAGCTCCGCCGGGCGTGCCTGCGAACTTGGTTGCGCAAGCAGGTCCAGGGGATGGAAAGGTCCAGTTGAAGTGGACTGCTGGAACGGGCGCAGCATCCTACCGGGTGGGCCGCGCAACGGTATCCGGCGGCCCCTACACCACCGTCGGCACTCCCACTACAAATACCTTCTCAGACACAGGGCTCACAAACGGAACAACGTACTACTACGTCGTGTACTCCGTGAATCCGGTGTCGACGAGCTCCGCTTCCAATGAGGCGATGGCCATTCCCATCGCGGCGTTGACCGGTCTGGCCGCAATTCCGAGCGATCAGCAGATCGCGTTGGTGTGGAACGTAAGTGCCGGAGCCACCTCCTACACCGTCGATCTCTTCAACGGAAGCCTCTGCACAGGAAGCCCCACTGCGGTTACTACTGCCAACGCACGGTATATTGACAGCGGGCTGACGGATGGCGACGCCTACTCCTTCGAAGTGACGGCGGTGAATGCTACCGGCTCCAGCGCAGCCTCCGCTTGCGTTGCCGCCATACCGGCTGCGGTCACCAATCCAACCATGCTCAATACCCCCAGTGTGGGGCTGGGCACCTGGTTCATGAACGACTGGGACAGCGCGGATGCATTCGTCGACGTAATGATGCAGGCTCGTTCCTGGCAGAATGCCGCCTGGAACGCCAACGCTACCGTTGATACCAACGGATGGCCCACCGAGGATGCCTCCACGGTTCTGCAGACCTTCACAACCGCCCAAATTCCAATGGCCGATTTCGAGGGCGGTTACACCCTGGTCTTCACCGGCAAGGCTACGGTCAGTCCGAACTGGTTCACGGGCACGGTGACCAATATGACCTACGACGCAGCCACTAACACCAGCACTGCGACCGTAAACGTGACGGGCTTCAACGATGGCTACATCAACCTGGTCTTCACCAATACGCAGCGCACGGCGGCGAGCGCGACCAATACCGGATTCACCAACGCCCATCTCTATCGTCCCGGTTACGCCACCGACGGCAGCGCAATCTTCACCACGCCCTTTCTCAACGCGATGGGCAAGGTTACTACGATCCGCATGATGGATTGGACCAACACGAACAATAATTACGTTGTGAACTGGGCCGACCGCACCACTCCCAATTTCGCCACCCAACAGGGGCGCGCGAACAGTTGGACAGGTCCCGATGGCCACGTCTTTACCGGCTCCGGCGGCGTGGCCCTCGAATACCAAATCATGCTGTGCAACACGATCGAAGCCGATTGCTACTTCAATATTCCGGTCGTAGCCAGCGACGATTTCGTCACCAAAATGGCCGAGACCATCGCATACGGCTCGGATGCCAGCGGCAATCCAGTTGTCCCCGGTGTCAACATGAATCCGGTAGTCTATCCGCCGCTGAACCCGGATCTGCGCGTCTATCTGGAATACGCCAACGAGGTCTGGAATTATGGTGCAGCGGTTTATCCGGTTATTCAGGATATCTGCGGCTATCTGTCAACCAACGATCCTACCAATCCATTGCTCACCATTGATACTGTGGACAACAACGGCAACTCAAATCTTGGGATTTATCAACAGATCTATCGCTATCCGGGCTGGCGGATGGCTTCCATCAGCCAAATCTTCTCCGGCGTCTTCGGACCGAGCCAGATGATGACCCGCGTGCGCCCGGTGCTTGAGACACAGCAGGGCAATGCCAACGATACGCTCGATCTTCCTTTGCAGTTTCTCGACGCGTATGCCAAGACACTAACACCGGCAACCTCCGTCGCTGGACTGATCTACGGTGGCGGCGGTTCCGCCTACTACGGCGTCATCAACAGCAATAGCGCCGCGCCAGCCAGCATCTTCGCTGCCGGCAACTATCCCGCACCCGGTACTCTCACGGCCTGGGGCACCGATTCCATGTGGCTCACCAACTACGGCATCCGGCACGTCGCATACGAAGGAGGCCCAGGAATCAACTCGGCCTTCACCGACGCGGAAAACAGGGAAATCAATGCCGACGCGCGCATGGAGACGATGGTAGACGCCTACAAAACCGCTTGGGACCAGATGGGCGGCGACTTGCTCATCTATTACGACCTGACCGGTTCGTCGGCCTGGGAGTTCACCCCGGATATCATCTCCGCGGGAACGGCGGGCACGGGAACCGATACACCCAAATTTGCCGCGCTAGCCGACAATCAGTCCACAGCCAAGGCCGCCATCACGCTGGGCACCGCCATTCCCGGAACCTTGAACGCCGTGGATCAGACAACAAAAGTGGACGCGCCCAACATCCGGACTGATTACGGTTACAACAACCTCGTCGGAACCACGCAATGCACGGCGATCAATGCGGACGGCGCTTACATGGCTTATCCGGTGAACACCTCATCGGCACTGACCGGTAAAACACTCACCCTGTATGGCGCCGGCGGGGACACTGCGGCCGCGTCAGTGGATGTCTGGATCAACGGTGTCAAGCAGGGAACCGTTACGTTTGCAGAGGGTCAGTCCGCGGTAAAGACGGCCACGCCTTCGCTCACTGTCGACTTCCCGGCAGGGCTGTCGATGATTCGCCTGCAAGTCAACAATGTTGCGACCTACTTCTGCAGCCTGACGGTTCAGTAGAGTGGGACAAGAACCAATTATCCATGGGAGGCGATCCCAGTTGCTGACCCAACCGGATTCGTTGACTCGGTGGAGGTTTGAAAGTGCGCTTGACATCGCCCTTTGCCATTGGTCGGTTCAATCAAGGGCCAAACAAACTTGCTCGATGGTTTGGAATCGTAGAGTCGAACGTGATGGACGTCCAGCAGCACCGACGAGGTGATAAGGGGCACTCGGCCCTGTTCGGCTTCGCAGTTGCCGAATAGGTGATGATCCAGGCGCGGCCGCGATTCCGGGCCCTGGGGCGTGTTATCGTTACCGATCCGCATTTTGGCTGGTAGACCACGCTGGATGAGGGCAATGGCCTGTTAACCAGTTGAGGGTGGTTGCAGTCGAGCGCGGCAAACCGTACCTCATCTGCCGCGCTTGCTCACTCGTGCGCGAATTCCGTCCAGGATGCAATGCAGTCCAAACTCAAAAGCGCCGGCGGCGTTTTCACTGAATCCTCCCGAACGAACAACATTCAACAGTATCGGGTATCGATGGGCTTCTGACTGCAGCATCTGAGCCAGTTCGCGACCCCATTCTTTTCTATTGTTGGCGCGCGTTCCGATCTGGTGGAATGTAGCGTGGCCTCGAACGTGTCCGATGATCGCGAGAAAGGCATGGTGCCGCTCCTTCGGGCCTAGGCCCGATTCCGCCAACATTGCGAGCGCCGCCTCCATCCACGAGAGTTCGTTCGGCCCCATTACACCCTCCCGTGACGACGTTGCCTCAAGAAACCATGGGTGCTCTGTGTAGATGGCCAGGCAGCGATGTGCCCATTCCTTCAACCGCGTGTTCCAGGGCAACGACGGTTTACCGAAGTGAAGTGGCGAATCGCTCGCCGAATCAACCATCAGGGCAATTAGATCGGCCTTGGCTGGGAAATAACGATACAGCGCCATCGTAGTCAAGCCCACTTCGCGCGCGAGCCGCTGCATCGTTACGGCTAACAAGCCTTCCGCGTCCGCCAGGCGGATGGCGACTCGCGCAATCTGACCGCTGCTGAGTGTGGGTTTGGGCCCGCGACTCGGAGCAGGCTTCTTGCC
>Ga0302320_10008144_pt1 | contig 22875 bp, 16 predicted proteins | sample Bog_T0_3_FD_202130 | JGI IMG/M metagenome (GOLD analysis project Ga0302320, IMG submission 202130) | Peat permafrost microbial communities from Stordalen Mire near Abisko, Sweden - Bog_T0_3 | ecosystem: Environmental > Terrestrial > Soil > Wetlands > Peat | place: Sweden: Abisko, Stordalen Mire... | reverse complement strand
TTCAGCTCCAGGCACTTCTCGCGCGGCATGTAGCGTATGGTCAGCACGCCGAAGTCCGGCAGCCCGGTCTTGGGGCACACGCTGGTGAACTCCGGATCGTCGATCAGAATCTCATATGCGCGGAACTGGTTCTGCCACGTCTCGATGGCCGGAAACTGCGCATCCAGCCCGGAGGCTGCATGGTCGTCGGTATAGCCGGTAGTGTGGATTGCGGGTTCTGGTGCGGTTGCCATCCCACCAGTCTACCGCCGCAGACGCAGAAAGGGCGCAGCCACCGCCGCGCCCTCACTCCGCTCTACACTCTACCCTCTAATCCCGGCGGCCAAGCGTCGGCTTGTCATCCGAGCTGCTGGTCTGCGTCGAGTTGGGGTCGTTGTTGGTGCCGCTGGTGCGGCGCAGCGTGGGCTTGTTGCCGCCCTTCTTGTCCTGGATGCCGCGCTTGTTCTGGATGCGCGCCAGCCGCGCCTTCACCTGGTCGAACTCCGAGGTCGTCACCAGATAGTCCGCGCGCGCCGGGAGGATGGTGGCAATCTCGTCCTCTACATGGCCGATGCGGTCCGGCGTCGCCGGATGGTCGCTGAACGCCTTGCTCAGCGCGCCGGGCTTGTGCTTCTCCAGCGCGTCCAGCTTCTCAAAGATGGAAACCATACCCTGCGGGTCATAGCCCGCGCGGTAGGCATACTGGATGCCCAGGAAGTCGGCCTCGGCCTCGTACTCACGCGAGAACGACAGGAAGGTCAGCGGCACGGCCAGTTGGCTGGCCTCATAGATGCCGTAGCCGACCCATGTTCCCTGCGTAAAGATCATCAGCGGTATCGACCCAATCTGCATGTAGTTCAGCTTGGTCATCTCGCGCGCGGCGTGGTGCGCGGCCACGTGGGCGATCTCATGGGCCATCACACCGGCGAGCTCGTCCTCGCTGTCGCAGGCCAGGATCAGACCGGAGTTCACATAGAAGAAGCCGCCGGGAAGCGCCATCGCGTTGATCTCATCGGTGTCCAGCACCTTGATGGTGAACGGCACCTTGGAGTCAGAGTTCTTCACCAAGTTCTGCCCCACGCGGTTCACATACTCCACGACCACCGGGTCGGTGACCAGGTGCGAACTCTTCTCAATCTCCATGGAGTACTGCTTGCCGGTCCCGATCTCCCAGTTGGTTGAGTACCAGTTGCCCATGCCGCGGCCGCCGATGTTGCGCTGCCCCACCGCGTCCACATCGTCCTCGCTGCCCTTCTTGATGTGCGGGTCCAGCGCATCGCCGGGCGACGGAATCGAGTCCGCCTTGTCGCTCGCGGGCGCCGGAGCGTCCTTCACCGACAGCACCTTGCGGCCGTCCGAAGGGGCCGCGTCCGGACTCTTGGCGTCGGCAGGTTTGGCGTCAGGGGCCGGGGTTGCTGCGGGGGTCTGGGTGGTTGCCGGAGTCTGGTTCGCGGCAGGCGCGGTAGTGCTGGGGTCGGAAGCGCCGCTGGCCGGTGTTCCGGGCTGCTGGGCCAGGGCCATCGATGCGGAGGTTGTGAGCAGAAGGGCGAAGGTAAGGGTTCGCATGGCGGGTGACTCCCGGGGAGAGCCGGTGGCCCTTCCGTACAGGCACAGCTCTCGTATGTCATTGTAGACGGTTTGCGGGAGGAATTGGGTTCAGGTCAAATGCAGCATTCAGCCTATCGAAAATTCCCCCTGTCACCGGCCGGCAACCCGCTCTCACCAGGTGTTGTACGTAGTTCCATCGCTGGCAACGCCCTGGGACCCGGAGTGGACATCGTCGATGCCGCCCTGCGTCTCATTGATGTCGGTCAGCGTGTCCGACTCGCTGGTCATCCAGGTGTCGTTCCGGCTGGTCATCGGGTCTACGGGGACCGACTTCAGATAGCCCGCCTGCACCAGGTCGTCCAGCCCCTGCGGGGCCTTTTCCTTGTCCACCGTGTAGCTGTCAATCGACGTCCGCAAGGTGTGCAGGTCTTCGCGCAGCACCGCCTCCTTGGCCCGCTGCACCTGGCGGGCAAAGATGGGCACGGCAATCGCCGACAGGATCATGATGATCGCCATCACGATCATCAGCTCCACCAGGGTGAAGCCGCTCTCGCTGTTGCCGCCGCGGACTGTGTTCCTTCTCGTCATCTTCTGCTAGCTCGCTGACCGCTAACTTGCTGACCGCTTACCACGTGCTGTACTTGGTGCCGTCCAGCCCCGTTCCCTGGCTCTTGCTATACACATCGTAGACGTTCTGGCCGCCAAAGCTGTCAGAGTCCGGCTCATCCTGGTTCGAGCGCAAACCCCAGTCAGCATTGCCGGTCATCGGGTCTACGGGGATTGAGCGCAGAAACCGCATCCGCTTGTCCTTCACGTCCACGCCGTCGACCAGCGTCTGCAGGTCGGGCGGATAGTTGTTGGAGTCCGCCTTGGTCTGAATGCCGCCCAGGTCGGCCACGTCCTTGTAGGCGTCAATGGCCTTGCGCATCTGCCAGAGGTCGGCGCGCAGTTCGCGTTCCTTGGTCCGCTTCACCTCGAACTTCACCGCGGGTACCGCCGCCGTTGCAAGTATGGACACGATCGCAATCACGATGATCAGCTCGGTCAGCGTGACACCGGCCTCGCCGCGCTGCTGCCTTGCTCTGACGGATTGGATCCACTGCCTCACGCCCTGGCTCTTCCCTGCTCCTGCATTTCCCTGCTCTTCCCTGCCTTACTTCACATGCACCACGGCCTGCGTGCCGACCGCGGGCAGCGTCGCCTGCTGGCTGTTCTTGGCGCTGATGCGCACCAGCGACAGCGCGGCATCGCCGGGCGCGAGCGCCTTGAAGGTCAGCGTGCAGATCGTGCCCTGGCCGTCCACACCCTTGGTTCCGGGTGGCCGCGAGGTCGAGATCGTCACCGCTCCATTGCCCTCATCCCGATGTACCAGCGCGACCGCCTGCCCATCGCGGCCCAGCAGGTCGCCGGCATCAACGTTCACCAGCGCCAGCAGTTTGGGATCAAACTGCATCTGCATGGGGACGCTGAACAGGTCCTGTGCGTTGGCGGCCATCACCGCCACCTGGAAGGTCGCACCCACCTGCTGATTGCCCGCGGCGGGCACCACCGTCAGCGTAATGGGCGCAGCTCCTGAACTCGTTACCGGTGGTGGCGCGGGCGCGGCGCCGCTCGCCGTCACCGTGCCCGGCGTTATGGGGCGGGTGTCGGCGGCCATTCTGGGCAGCATAGCATTGGCCGCATTCGCAGCCGAGGTGGTCTGGGCCGGCGGCTGGGTCGGCGACCCGCCCTGCGGCGAGCTGTTCTCCGCCGCCTGCAGCATCTGCGCCTTGTCCCGGTGGATCAGGTCGATCGACGTGCTGGTCCCGGTGTAGATGGCGCGCGTGTTCTGGTCGGTCAGCAGCGACTCACGCACGATATGCGGGATCAGCAGAAACACGATCTCGTCCGACTGCTGTTCCTTGTTCTGGCTGCTGAAGAAGTACTTCAGCAGCGGAAGTTCCCCCAGACCCGGCGTTCCGTTCGCCGCCTTGGTGTCCTGGCGCTGGATCAGCCCCGCCAGGATGGAAGGCTCGCCGTCCCTGAGCTGGATCACCTGGCTGACAACGCGCTGCGAGATGATCGGCTCGGTCACACCCGAGATGGTCACCGATCCGTTCTGCGACGAGATCTCGATCTTCATCTTGAGGCTGATCTCGCGGTCGTAATGCACCGTTGGTGTCATGTCGATGTTGACGCCAACGTCAAGATACGTGAACTGTGTCTGCACGCCCAGAGAGGCGGTCGTAATGGCCGCGCCGGCCGAGTACGATCCCGTGGCCACGGGAATCTTGGAGCCAATCTTCAGCGTCGCATTTTGCCCATCGGTAGCGCGGATGCGAGGGTTTTGCAGGATACGCGTGTCCGAGTCCGAAAGCAGCGCGTTCACCGTACCGCCCGAGACCGACACCGCAAAGTTGGTCGCGTTGATGTTGCCCAGCGTGTTCAGCGTGAGGCCTGACGTGTTCGTGGCAGTGTTGGTCGTCGTCCCAGTGGTGGTTCCGGTGGTGTTGTTCGTCGTGCTGGCGTTGGCGTTGCTGGCCTGCGGAGTCAGGCCAAAGCTGGTCGGCAACGTAATGCCCAGGTTGCGGATCTTGTCGCGGCTTACCTCCAGCACCGCAACATCCACCACCACCTCGGGGCGAACGCGGTCCAGGTCGTTGATCAGCTTCTCGGCCAGGATCAGCTCATCGGTGGTCGCGCGCATCACAATGGCGTTCTGGGTGGCCACCAGGTAGATCTTCACACTCGGATCCAGCAGGTTGCGCAGGGCCACCAGAATCTCATTGGCATCGGCCTGCTGCGACGCGTTCGTCAGGTAAAACGTCTGCACCGCCAGATCGTCGAGGTCTCTGCGCTTGGTGACGTTGTTCTGCGCAACAAAAATGGTGTTGCTCGTCACGGGCTTCCAGAAGGTTCCGCTCAGAGTCCCTACGATCCGCAGCGCATCGTTCATGGAGACGTTGGTCAGGTCCACCGGAATCCGCTTGGAGGTGTACTCGGGGTCGAAGATCACATTGATCCCCGCCGCCTTGCCGATGGCCTGGTAGACCACCTTGGTGTCCTCTACCATGTGCAGCGTTTGGGGGTCGTTCGACACCGGTTGCAACACCACCGGCGCGCCCATGGAGGCAATGTCCCGCTGCACCTTGTCCTGATAGGGTGTCTGCTCATCCATGCCCGGGACCAGCGTCTTGCCCGGAGTCGGTCCGTTGGAAGCTGCCCCGTCCGGAGCGGCGGCCGGCTTCTCCGTCACCTGCAACTCCTGCGCTGCGGCCTGGTTGCCGGGATCGATCTGCAACGCGCGCGCGAACTCATTCACCGCTCCGCCGATGTCGCCGGACTGGCGCAGCACGCGGCCCCGGTCCACATGCAGGTTCGCGGCTTCAAAGCGCAGCCGCTCGTAGCGCGTCTGGTAGCGCAGGTCCTTGGGCTTCTTCAGGTGCGCCTGGCGGAAGGCCTCAAAGGCCGCGTCGTAGTCCTCGCGGGCCTCGGCGTTTACGCCGCGCTTGTTCCAGGTGCCGGCAGACTGCGCATGGGCCGTCGCAGCACACCAGCCCACGACCGCCAGCAGCAGCGCCCAGTGACCCGCGGCAAGGACGGAGCCGCGCTTCGGTTGTCCGGTTGAATTAGCGGCTCGCCGCCCGTTCCGTTGTTGCTGCATGCGTCCGTCCCGCTCCAGGTTGCCTCGGACGCCGCTCTGGAAGCCCCGCCGCGCGATGGCCCCGGAACACGTCGAAACGCGCTCCCGAACTGCGTCTGCGGCGGCTTCGAACGGGTGGTCGGGCTGCTTCGATAATAGCATTCGCTGCACTGGTCTCTCCGCTCCGAAGGTCTGTTTCCCTGGCCTGTCCGCGATGGCGCTGCACTGTCCTGCCACCGTCTGGTCTGCTAGCATCTGGTCTCTGAGGACTTGCCTCCGCCGCTCGACCAAACCTCGCGCCTGAGCCGTTGGACGGTTGGCCGTCGCTTTGGTCTTACCCGCCGGTGGCCTTTGGCCTTTTATTTCCCACTTTAGGATTTCATGCCGCGTTCGCTCTCCAACCCGACCACGCCCGCGCCGCCCAAAGCCGCGGTCAAGCAAAAAGACCGCGACCCAGTCGCCTCCGGCCACCGCGACGCCGCCTTCAACCGCTCCGCCAGCTTCAACTACTTCCTGAGCGACCGCTTCGAGTGCGGCGTCGCCCTGCGCGGGACGGAGGTCAAGAGCATCCGCGAGGGCAAAGCCAACCTCAAGGACGCCTACGGCCTGCTCAAGGACGGCGAGTGCTTCCTCCTCAACGCCCACATCGGCCCGTTCTCCCACGGCAACGCCATGAACCACGAGTCGCTGCGTACCCGCAAGCTGCTGCTGCACAAGAGCGAGATCGCCAAGCTCCAGGTCCTGACCGCACAACGCGGCTACACACTCATCCCGGTCAAGCTCTACTTCAAGCACGGCCGCGTCAAGTGCGAACTCGCCCTCGCCAAGGGCAAGCAGGACTGGGACAAGCGCGAGACCGAACGCAAGCGCGAGACCGACAAGGAAGCCAAAGCGGCCATCGCCAGAAGCCAGCGGCGCTAGCGGTGCAGTGAATCACGCCGGAACGCGCTCGCAGCATAGGCGCGTTACCATGAAGACGTGAACCTCAAGCTTCAATTCCAGGACTCCGCGGCCTTCGCCGCACCCCTGCTCGCGGTCTTCGCCGTGGACATCGCGACCGGGGACGACGCAACTCCCTCGCCCGCGCTGCTCACCACCTCCGACGCGTTGTGCAATACGGCCGCACCCTGGCTGGCCACCGGCGAATTCAAGGCCAAACTGGGCGAGACGCTCCTGCTGCACTCCCCGGCGAACATCACGGCACAGCGCCTTCTGGTCATCGGCATGGGCCGCGCCGCTGTGCTGACGGTTGACGAAGTGCGCAAGGCCTCCGGTGTCGCGGTGCGCTTTGCGCGCGCCTGCGGTCTGCAGGAACTCGCCATTGCCTTCCCCGAAGACAAGGCCCTCTCCGACGAGCACATGGACTCCCTGCCCTGCGATCTGACCGCCCGCGCCATCGCCGAAGGCGCCATCCTCGCTGACTTCGACATCGACTTCTACCGCAGCGACCGCAAGGACCAGGGCATTCATGCCGCTACCGTCCTGCACATCGAGACCGACAGGAAGTCCCAGGCCGAGATGCAGACCGGTCTGGATGAAGGCATCATGGTCGGCCACAGTCAGAACTTCGCGCGCTCGCTGATCAATGAGCCCGGCAACATCCTCACCCCCACCGAGCTCGGTCGCCGCACCGCCACCATGTGCGCCGAGGTCGGCCTGTCATGCGATGTTCACAGCATCGGCAAAATCCTCGAGCTGAAGATGGGCGCCTTTGCCGCCGTAACGCAGGGCTCCTCCGAGCCGCCCGCGCTCATCGTCATTCGCTACGAACCCGAAACGCCGCCCGTCGAGGGCGCGCCCCTTATCGCGCTGGTCGGCAAGGGCATCACCTTTGACACCGGCGGCATCTCCATCAAGCCTGCCGACAACATGGACAAGATGAAGTACGACATGGCCGGCGCCGCGGCCATGATCGGCGCCATGCGGGCCATCGCCCAGCTCAAGCCCGCCGTGCGCGTGCTCGCCGTCATCTGCTCCTGCGAGAACATGCCGGACGGACGGGCCTTCAAGCCGGGTGACGTCATCACCGCCATGTCCGGCAAGACCATCGAGATCATGAACACCGACGCGGAAGGCCGCCTGGTGCTCGCCGACGGCCTGCACTACGCCAAGACCCTCGGCGCCACGCACCTCATTGACGCGGCAACGCTCACCGGCGCCATCAGCATCGCGCTCGGCCTGCTCAACGCCGGGCTGTTCTCCAATGACGACGACGCCACGCAGCGCTTTCTGAACGCGCTGCCCGCCTCCGGCGAGAAGTTCTGGCGGCTGCCCTGCACCGACGACTATCGCGAGCAGATCAAGAGCCAGATCGCCGACATCATGAACACCGGCGGCAGCCGCTACGGCGGCGCCATCAACGCCGCCATGTTCCTCAAGGAGTTCGTGGGCGACACACCCTGGATCCACCTCGACATCGCCGGCATGGCTTGGCTCGACGACGCCAAACCCTGGCAGTCCAAGGGCCCCAGCGGTATCGCCGTCCGCAGCATTCTGGAGTGGGTGCGGAGCTACGCCGGGTAAAACATCTCTTCTGTTTTGATTAGCGCAAGACTCTGTCCTCTCGACCGCGGCCAGGACTCTGTCATCTCGACCGTAGCGAAGCGGAGTGGAGAGACCCGCATTTTTCTCGAATTGGCTCTAATCCGCCTATATTGACGCGCTCTCCAATACTTCATACACTCGGTGCTAACAACACTCAGTTCATCTGCTCTGCCATGCAAAGGACCGCTATGTCGACCCGTTCCCTGCGCCTTCTCTCCGTTATCTCCTTCGCAGTCGCCACGGCTGCCCTCGCGCAGACCCCCGCCCCCCCACCGGGCGGCACACCGCCTCCTGGACAGCAGCGCCGCCCCGCGCCTCCACCGACCAACCTCAAGGTCCTGCCCAAGGACACCACCGGCGATCAGGTCCGGACCATCATGCGCGGCTATGAGAAGGATCTCGGCGTCGAGTGCGAGTACTGCCATGCCAAAGACCCGGCTACCGGCCGTAACAACTTCCCTTCCGACGCCAAACCCATGAAGGACCGCGCCCGCGTCATGATGAAGATGACCGCGGTCATCAACTCCGATTACCTCACCCAGCTCACCGACCCCAAGCCGGGAAACCCCGTCACCTGCAGCACCTGTCACCGCGGCGCGGCCAAGCCTACCGTCTTCGTCCCTCCGCCACCGCCACCGCGCCCCAACGCTCCGCCCGCCGGCGCTCCCGCCACCCCGCCCACGAACTAGGCAAGGTCACATCGCACTGGGCACCGCAATCCCCAGCCAGCCCAGCGCCCGCACCAACTCCCGCCGCGCCACAGCTGTTGTGGCCAGCAGCAACGTCTTCCGCCCCTCATCCGCTTCGGTCAGGATATGGTGCCGGTGATAGAAGTTGTTGAACTGCTGTGCCAGCACAAAGGCATAGCGTGTCAGCACGGCAGGCTCGGCTGCGGCGATGGCCTGCTCCAGCACCAGCGACAGCCGCGAGGCCGTCAGCCACACCTCCCACACGCTGGTGCCCTCATCGCCCTCCAGCAGCGCGCTTAGATCCAAATCGGCAACGGCCGTCAGCGCAGCGTCCTCTTGGACGCCCGCCTTGCGAAATATGTTCGCTGCTCGCACCACGGCATACTGCACATACGGCCCGGTCTCGCCGTCGAACGCCAGCGCATCCTGGTAGTCGAAGGCGATTACTGTATTGCGCGTGAAGCGCAAGAGAAAGAACCGCAGTGCACCCACGCCGATGGCCTCGGCGATCTCCGCACGCTCGGCCTCACTCAACTCCGGATGACGCGTGTCCGCCTCTGCGCGCGCGGCCGCGATCATGCGGTCGATCAGGTCGTCGGCCTTCACTCCGAAGCCCTTGCGTCCGCTGACCTCTATAAAGTTCCTCGCCTTGTCTTCCTCGCTCAGCGTGTATCCAAGCCCTTCGGCCGTCCGCGCCGTAAGCCCGACGAACGCATAGTTCAGGTGCGTAAAGCGGTCACTCTCCGCGACGTATCCCAGCGCCCGCAGCGCCTCCTTCACCTGCGTCTGCGGATCGTCCTGGCGCGAGTCCACCACGTTGTAGACGGCATCCGCGTGCCCGAAGCCCAGACCACGGTCCGGCCGCTGCGTCTCAAGCTCCGCTGTCGAAATCCAGCACGTATGCGTCGCGTACTCGAAAAACTTTGCGTAGCCGAAGTCCTTTCCCAGAAGTCCGAACTTCCACAAGTGGTAGGCGATGTCCTTGCCTACATACGTTACGGTCCCGTTGGACCGCACCAGAATCTTGGCGTCTTCATCCGGTGTTGCCGTCCTCTCCACACCCGCACGCTGCATCACCCAGCAGCCTTTGTTCTTGCCCTGGGTCTCGAGATACAACACGCCCTTCGCCACCATCAGCGAGCGCGCCGTCTCCCAGAAGTGCAGGTGCAAAATCTCGCTCTCGCGCGGCAGAAAGTCGTACTCGATGCCCAGCCGCTGCATCGTCTCCAGGTGCCGCCGCAGGATACCTGTCGCAATCAAATCCGCAATCTCCGCGGTCTCATTGCCGCCGGCTTCTATCCGGTGCAGCGTATCCAGGCGTAACTGCCTGCGTTCGCCCACCCGCGGCGCATCAGCCTCATACCACTGCGACACTGCGGCATACAGGTCCCAGGAGGCATAATCCAGCCGCGTGCCAGCCGCCTCCAACCCGGCAACCCATGCACGCACCTCGCCCGGCGACATCCCCTCCATCTCCGTCACCGCCACCACGATGTCCGCCACCTGCACGCCGGTGTTGTCGATGTAGTTCTGCACACCCGTCTCGTAGCCTGGCTTGAACGCATCGGGCCGGAGCAACCGTGCGAACGTATCTCCCAGGACTGCGTTGCGCAGATGCCCCACATGCGCGGCCTTGTTGGGATTGATGCTGGTGTGCTCCACCAGCCGGAACCCCGCGCCGCCAATCTGCGCATGCTCGTCCGCAGCCATCCTCTTCACCATCGAGGCCCGGTCAAGTTTCACATTCAGGTATCCCGCGCCGGCGATTTCGACCGCAGCCACACCTGTAGTCTCGGCCAGCGCAGGTTGCAGCTCCTGCGCAATCACGCGCGGCGCCTTCTTCAACCGCTTGGCCAGTTCAAACGCCACCGGCAACGCCATCTCGCCGAACTCGATCTTTGGCGGCAGCTCCACCGCGAGGTTGTCGAGCTCCACCCCGTAGCGCTCCTTCAATAGCGCTTCAATCCGCGTCTGCAACTGCTGCTGCAATATTCGGTACATGGCCTTCTCTACTCTCTACGCTCTATCCTCTACCCTCTGCCTCAAGGAAGCTCCACCGGCAGCGTACCGATCTCTTCCAGCAGCGGCGTGCGCCGGGCGCGGTGCAGCCGGTGCGCGAGGAACATCGCTCCACCCACGCCGGTGATGCCCACCAGCAGCCACGCATGGATCAGCAGACCAAAGATACCTCCTGCAGCGGCAGTCGCTCCATGCCGGGTCAGCGCGTCCTTGCAGGCCCACTCAAATGGGCCAATTCCGCCCGGAGAGCTGGGAATCAGAAACGAAAGATTGGCCTGTGCGACAGCCCCCCACGGTCCGGCCCAATCGGTATCGAGACCCACCAGCCGTGCGGCGGACAAGTACATCAGCCCCTCAAAGAACCACGCCACAAAGCTGTACACCACCAGCAGCAGGGTGCCGCCGACTCCAATCTGGCGGATGCAGTCCAGCGCCAGCAACAGCCAGTGCTCCAGCTTGGCCAGCCTGGCATGGTTCGTCTTCGCAAACAGCCGCCGCAACGGCTGCTCCAACGTGCGCGCCCCGAAGACCAGCACCACCAGTCCCAGGGTGGAGACCGCAAGGCCGGCTTCCGCCGCCGCGCGCAGATGCGGCGACACTCCCCTGCCCACCTGCATCGTCACAACAAAGAGGATGGCCAGCGTGAACACATCGAGCAGCTTTTCCAGGATGACCGTGCTGAGCACGATGGACGGCGTCGCATTCAGGTCGCCCGCATAGGTGAAGATGCGCATCACATCGCCGATGCGCAGAGGCAGAATGTTGTTGGCCGCCAGCGAGGTCATCAGCACGCGGGCGCACACGCTAAACCTTGCCCGAACGCTGCGCAGCATCCGCCACCAGCGGTAGCAGCGTGTTCCGTATCCCGCCACGCTGAAGACCACCACCCCCGCAATCCACACGGGCGATGCCAGATGGATCGCACGGAAGTCTGCCAGATTCACCGGCCTTAGCCCCTGCGCATTCTTGTGGACATACGTCCACCACAGAAAGAATGCGCTGATGGCCAGGCCGGGCAGCGTCTTCAGCAGATTCAGGCGGCGCTCGCGGTTCACAGGCGCGTCCCTGCGGGTCGCAGATCGGATTCTGCCGGAGCTGAAGATAGGGTTCGCATGACGCTGTCTGCCATTGTAGCGTTCCGCGGCGGGCGTTCGCCGAGTGGATGCTTCTCTTCCCGGGCAGGTTTTATACTCTATAACTCATGGCTACTCTCGCCATCATCGCCCCGCGGGAACATGCCCAGGTTTCGCCTGATACCTTCCACAAGCATTGGAACCACGCGGTCTGGCTCGCGATACTGGCCGCGCTCTCGTTCGGCGTCTTATTGGCGCACGGTTACCATCCGCTCGCCGAGGACGGTGGACTCTACGTCGCCGGTGTCGAACATCTGCTGAACCCGGCGCTCTTTCCACGGGACACCGCGTTCGTCACAGCGCATCTGCGCTTCTCGATCTTCGCTCCGCTGCTGGCCGGATTCATTCGCTGGACTCACATTCCGCTGGGTTGGGCGCTGTTGCTGGCTGAACTGCTCAGCATCGGACTCACGCTCTTCAGTGCGCGGCAACTGCTGCGCCGCTGCATCGCCGGCGAGGCCGCACAGCTCGGCGGAGTCGCTCTGCTGGCCGCCTGGTGGACGCTGCCGGTCGCAGCCACCTCGCTGCTGCTCTTTGACCCCTACCTCACGGCGCGCAGCTTCTCCACACCCCTCTCGCTGCTGGCCATTGCCTACGCGCTGGAGACGGACTCAAACCACCGCACCGGCAATCGCCGCGCTGCCTTGCTCTGTGCACTTTGCCTGCTGCTCGCCGCGCTGTTGCATCCCTTGATGGCCGCTTACGCTGCGGCCATGGTCGTAGTCCTCTGCACAGCCGCGCGCGCCACAGGCCGCCGCAGCCTCTTCCTTTGGACCTTCCTCACCGCCTTCGCCCTGGTTGCCGCTGCGACGCTGCATGCTCTGGCGCCGGCGGAATCCCCTGCCGTCATCGCCGCGGCGCACTCCCGCTATTACTGGTTCCTATCGCATTGGCGATGGTATGAACTGTGCGGTCTCGCCGGCCCGCTGGTCGTACTCGCGCTGCTGTGGAGCAGTCATCTCAGCCGCGCCGCCGATGCACTCTGCGCCGCCTGTATCGGCGTGGGTCTCCTGGCCTTCCTCATCGCCCTGCTCTTCGCGCACGACAAGGCCCCCACTCACCTCATCGCCCGGCTGCAACCGCTGCGCATCTTTCTGCCTATCTACGCCATCATGGCGCTGCTGCTGGGGGCCGCGCTCACCCGGCGCTCGCAGCCATTGCGGAGCACCGCCGTCAGGCTGCTGCCGCCCGCAACCCTGCTCGCGATTGCAGCGCTGATGTTCGCCTGCCAGCGCGCGACCTTTCCGGCCTCACAGCACCTCGAACTTCCCTGGCGCGCGAGCTCGAACCCCTTGAATCCCTGGTCCGGCGCTTTTCTTTGGGCCCGCAGCCACACCCAGCGGAATGCTCTCTTCGCCATCGACGCCGACTACATCACCACCCCCGGCGAGGACGCACAGGCCTTTCGCGCCACGGCTCAGCGCAGCATCCTGCCTGATTTCTCCAAGGACGGCGGCGAGGCCTCCATCACCCCGGCGCTCGCAGACCTCTGGCAGCAGGGCGTCGAAGCGCAGACCGGTCTCTCCACCGAATCCGACGCGTTGCGCGACACCCACCTCCGTCCGCTGGGCGTCACCTGGATGGTGCTGCGCTCCACCGCCCACACCGCCTACCCCTGTCCCTATGACAACGGCGTTGTGAAGGTCTGCTCGCTGGCTCACTGAGCCCCGGCGCGGTCACTGGCCTCCCGAGGGCGTGCTGGCCACCACCGCCGGCGCCACCTTCAGCACCACACTCTCCTGGTCCTTTGCCTCGAACTGCGAGTAGAACCCGCGCAGTGTGCCGTACTCCGCCGAGGGAACAAGAAACTCGCCAAACTCATACAACCTCCGCGTGGTATAGCTCGTCGGCGTGGAGGTTGTGGTGATGTCGTAGGCGGCCTTCTGCGGTATCCCAAACTTGCCCTCCGTGGGCGCTGCCTCCATGGCAAAGCCCTTGGGAAAGCTCACCCGCAGCGCGTCCTGCACGATCTCCGGATACTCGAAGTACACAGCAAGCTCGCGCTTCTCCTGCGGAAAGGTCGCGGACGCGCCCGCTGTAAACAGGTCCACCGGCAGCACCAGCCGCTTGCCCGTCGGCGTGCCCATGGAGCCCTTCACCTCATAAGAAACCGCGAGCGGCTTCTCGTAGTCGTCCAGGTTCTTGATCTCCGTGACCTTTACCTCCAGAGACTTCGGCAGCATGGCCTCCAGATTATTGCGCAACGCGTTCCGCAGGCTCTCTTCGTCGCCGGTCAGCGCACGATGCCGCCAGCGCAGCGCCGGCGCCCCGGTAAAGGTCAGATCGATCTTTCCCGTAACCTTGCCCTGTTCGTCCATCGTCAGATTGGCCACGCGCGTCCGCTTGTTGGAGCTGTAGCCGTCGCCGGGAGTCTGTCCAATCTCCGTTCCCGCGGCCGTCTGCCGCAGCCCGCCGACAAAGGTGTGCTGCCACTCCAGGTGGCCGAACTCGCAGTACCGCGACCCCGGATCGAAGAAGCGGTCCTTGCCGTCCACACTGACGATCGCGACAATGTCGTCGAACTGCTGAAAGTTCATCCACCCCGGCGCAAATAATTTGTCGCTGCGGCTGGGAACATTCATCGCATAGGCATCCATTCCCGCGGCGCGCGCCATGCCGATGAACAGCAGCGTAAGCTCCGTTGCGCTGCCCCGCTTGTGCGTCAGAACATCGGCCGCGTTGTTCACCTTTCCGCCCTCGGCCTTGTTCTCGCGGGCCTCGCGCTCGCGTGTATAGCGCGTGTTTTCCAGCCCCATCACCGCCGCATAGATCTTATGCAGCTTCTCCTCGGGGGTCGCCGCGCCCGCAATCACCGTCTGCGTGGCCGCCTTCAGGTCTCCATTCGGCCCAGCGAACGCGTCCATCCGCTTGGACCATTGCTTGCCCTTCACCTTCCAGAACTCCGCGGCGTTGTCATAGGGCGTGAAGTTGAACAGCACACGGTAGCTGAACGCCGAGATAGGAGGCATATGGTCCTCCTTCGGCTCGGGAGGAACGTCATGCACCACCAGGTCGAATATCTGCTGGGTGCTGGACATAGGACCCTGCGCCGGCATCTCCGTACGCACAATCTTTGCCCCCGGAGGCAGAATCGGAAACCAGGAGATCTTGCTGATCCACTTGCCCCCATCTTCAGGGTCCACCAGTTGCTGCAACGTCGGGTACCACTGATAGTGAGCCGACTTCACATACAGCTCCCGCTGGATGTACCAGTCCGGCGCCTCATAGGCGTGGTCGTTGTAGCGCGTCGCGTAGCGGTACTCCAGGATGCTCCCTACCTCGACGTCGGGCAGCGTGAACACCATGGACTGCACTTTGAAGTTGCCGGTCTTCTCGATCGTCTTCAGATACGGCTTGCCTGTGAAGGGGACGATGGTCCCGTCTGCATGGATGGTGCGGCCCACGATCTCGCCCACCGTCTGCTCATTGCCCTCATACTCCCCATAGGCCGCGGTCCGGACGTAGTTCAGTTCGACGTTGGCATACTTCTTGCCCTCTTCGTTCAGGACCTTCACGCGCTGGTAGTGCGTGATGACGTGCAGGTCGTCCTTCGTAATCTCCTCATCGAAGAGCACCACCGCCGCTGCCCCCGGATAGCCGGGCACTGAGGTCATCGCCAGCTCTTCGGGCGTGGGCTTCACAAACGTCTCCGCGGCGAACCCCGGCAACGCGCCCATCGCCAGTGCCGCAAACAGGAACATCTGTCCAACCTTGCCGCTACCCCTCTGCTTCTGCTGCATCGTCTCCATATCCTCGTTGCTCCCTATCGGCGGCACGACGGCTCCGCGCCGTCCGCAGGTATGCTGCTTTCGTCTACTGCGCCCGCTTCAACACAGCCTTACTCTCCTCATCGGCCGCGATCACTCCGGCCAGCCGCTGCACCTCGGAGTACTTCTCTGCCGGCAGCATCACCTGCTTCATGGTGAACTTGCGGCTGTAGTGCAGCACCCGGCCATGCACCTCGGTTGAGCTCTGATAGCTGGCGAAACCGAAGTCCTCCTTGACCGGGTCGGGCAACTCGTCCACCACATAGCCCTCCGGCAGTTGGATGTCGAAGTCATCGCTGCCCTGCATGGTCTCATGCAGGTCGATGGCGACCTTCCGCACCTTGTGGTCCACATCCATCGCATAGGTCCCAAGCACCCTCGGGCGCACCATCAGCAGCGGCCCGGTCACACTGCCAAAGTGTGCGGCTGCCACCTCGAAGTTCGTGGTCAGCGCCTGGTTCAACGTGTCGACATTTTCCGTCTTCAATGCGGTGACCGTGGCCGCCATCAGGTCATTGGCGACCACGCGGTCCATATACTCCTGCTGCTTCTTGGCGTCCTCGCGTCCAAAGACACCGCGCCGCCGCTCCGCCAGGTCGCCGAACCGCTCGTCGGTGACGCTGCCCTTCAACGACCCGTCCGCGCCCAGTTGAAAGTTCGCCGTGCGCCGTATCGTATTCAGCTCCGGTGCCATCACCGGCAGCTCGATGATCTGGCTGTTGGCGCCCTCCATCAGCACGCCGTAGCTGCCCTGCAGGTTGTCCTCCAGCTGCCCGAACGGCGTCTCCTCCCATGTCGGGTCGAAGATCAGGTAGCGCTTGCCGGTCTTCGCCGTCACCACGCTGTGCATCTTCGGCGACTGATACCCGTCGGGAATCTCGATTGCCCCAATCATGTGGTTGCCGATGATCGACGGCGCCTGCGGGTCAATCACCCCGCGCTGGGTGTCCACCATCAGCAGCGCGCTATGGATGCCCACGCTGGAGAGCATCGCCGAGAGCAGCGTTGCCTTGTCCTTGCAATCGCCGTAGCGGCTGCGGAAGATGTCCTCCGCCGGATGCGGCTGGTAGCCGCCCACGCCCATCTCGATGACAAAATAGCGGATCTTTTTCTGCACAAACTCGCCGATGGCCTCGGCCCTGGCATAGAAGTCGGTCTTGCCGGCGGTCAGCTCCGCGGCCTTGGCTGCTATGTCCGGAGTAGCGTCCAGCCGCCCGGTCTCCAGCGTGCTGTACCACTCGCCGATGCCCTTCCATGTGCCGTCCTGCGGCTCGGCCAGCCCCGGCCCCGCGTAGTGCACCGTCATCCGAGCCGCCAGCGCCCCGGTTCCCGGCGACATCGGCACCCGCTCCAGGTCGATCGCCGCTTCGTTGTTCATCTCCCAGCGGTAACTGTGGTTCTCCAGGTCCGCTCCGTCCACCTTAGGATGGTGCGCCCACGTGGTGATATAGGTGTAGCCCGGCGGCAGCACCAGCGTAAAGCTCTGGCTCACGCGCGGCGTGGCTCCCTGGAAGAACCAGTTGGTCTCCGCCAGATAAGGCCGCTCCCGGCGCTCATACTCATAGGCCACCACGCCGCCCGGGTCCAGCCCCGGCGGACTGGCCACCTTGGCCTTCTCATCCGAGTACAACTGCCCACCCTCGCCCGGCGCGCCGAACTCCAGGATCTCGCTGTCCTTCAGCGCATACTCGTGCCCCGCCGGATCGATGCTCCATACGTGCATCGACAACACCTTGGAGTCCTTGTCGAACCATACCGCCGGTTCTGCGGAGCGCCGCCCCTGCGGACGCAGGACCTTCACCACCCGCCGCACATGCTCCACGGCCCGTCCGTCCGGCCCTACCGTGTAGGTCGTCTCATCCAGCAGCACCGCCGCCCGCGGCGTGCCGGGAAAGTGCTCCGGCGCCTGCTGCGCCGCCGCCTTCACCCAGTCCGGAACGGTGTTGTTGTTCGCTCCCCATGCTCCAGCAGCGCTGAACGGTATTGCTATCGCCATCAGCACGGCTGCCGTCACCGGCCATCGCGCACACTGCCGTGTTTTGGACCTCATGCTGGAACTCCCCGGCCGCAAACGAGGCTCTTTCAACGTGCTACCTGGTAGGAGACGTGCCTGAGTTATACGACCCACGCCCGCTCCCGTGCAAGTGCCGAGACGGCCCCGCACCTTCTGCCTTCCCACCAGGGATGTGTCATCTTGACCGGAGGCCGCGCACCTTGCGGCCGCAGCGGAGAGACCCCTGTATTGGCCCTTGCCGTTGCCTCTGAGATAGCCCCGGCCATATCCTCCGAAACCCTTGACACGCCTCGTACAATGGAAGCAGATATGGGAAGACCGCGCGGCCATCAGCCGGGCTCTTCTCATCGGCCCAGAGCCGGGTGGATTTGACAGCGATCTTTGACATTACAAGGCCGTCGTAGGAGCCCAGGAAAGGCAGTCGCAAACATATATCTTAAAAAGATATCTTTAAGATATATAGCCTGAAAGCCACTCTCATTCCAAAGGGTTTAGCCCACCTGGCCAGAACCCCGCCACAACGGCGGGTCCACCCCTAAGTTCTTATTGCTGCCAACTTTACGGGAAAATAGGGGGAGGGGGGCACCCCCAGCACCATCGACGTGCCGTGCTACCTTAGAAATGGACGAGCGGGTAGCTCAGTTGGTAGAGCATCGCCCTTTTAAGGCGTTGGTCCTGGGTTCGAGCCCCAGCCCGCTCACCAGCCTTAGTCCGGCTGCCCAGCCAGCTTGCGCACGAGGTTGGTCGTCGAGAACCCCTCCACCGTAGGCACAATCTCCACGCGTCCGCCGGCAGCGAGGACCTCCTCGTGGCCCACCACGGTCTCCACCCGGTAGTCGCCGCCCTTGACCAGCACATCCGGCCGGACCGCGCGGATCAGTTCCAGCGGTGTGTCCTCGTCGAACAGCACCACGGCATCCACCGCGGCCAACGCCGACATCACCCGCGCGCGCTCGTTCTCCCCCACAACCGGCCGCGACGGTCCCTTCAGGCGCTGCACGCTGGCGTCGGTGTTTAGTCCCAGCACCAGCTTGGTGCCGAACCTGTGGCAGTCCTCCAGCAGGGTCACGTGGCCTACATGGAGCAGGTCAAAGCAGCCGTTGGTAAAGACGATGGTCTCGCCCGCCGCGCGCCACTCCGCGATGCGCGTGGCCAGCTTTGCCTGGTCCAGAACTTTTTCTCCGCTGCGGATGCCGCTGGAAGGCGTGAGCGCCGCGATCAGCTCATGCTGCGCAATCGGCACCGTGCCCACCTTGCTCACCACGATGCCCGCGGCCAGGTTCGCCAGCTCCACGGCGGTCTCCACTGCCAATCCGCCCGCCAGAGCCGCGGCCAGCGTGGCAATCACCGTGTCGCCCGCGCCGGATACATCGAAGACCTCGCGCGCCCGCGCCGGCGAGTGGTAGACCTTCCCCTCGGAGAGCAAGCGGATGCCCTGCTCGCTCATCGTCACCGTCAGGTAGGTCAGCTCGTGTTCGCTGCGCTGCCGTTCGCCGGCCTGGAGCAACGCCTCCATCTCCTGCGCGGCGACGCCGGTGGCCGCCGAGAGCTCCGCAAGATTGGGGCACACCATCGTCGCGCCGGTGTACTTGCTGAAATCTGGCGTCTTGGGGTCGGCCAGCACTGGAATTCCCGCCGTACGCGCGGCCCGAATCACGGCCTCACAGATCTCCGCCGTCAGCGCTCCTTTGGCGTAGTCCGAGAGCACAACTGCATGGACCTTGCCGACCAGTTGCTCGGCGCGCTCGCGTAGCCGTTGCACGTCGGCGGCGCCGGGCCGTTCGCGGCTCTCAATGTCCAGCCGCAGCAGTTGCTGCCTGCGGCCCACGATGCGGGTCTTGGAGATGGTCGGCAGCGAGGTCGTCACCACTCCCGCGGTATCGATCTTCGCCGCGTCCAGGAAGGCCTCCAGCTCGCGCCGCTCTGCATCGTCGCCCCAGAAGCCCGCCAGCAGGGCCTGGCAGCCCAGCCCCGCCAGGTTCATCGCGACGTTGGCTGCTCCGCCCGCGCGCTCATAGCGCTGCGCATGGCGCAGGACCGGCACCGGCGCCTCCGGCGAGATGCGGTCCACCTCGCCCAGGATGTAGCGGTCCAGCATCAGGTCCCCGACCACCAGAATCTTCAGGCGGCTGAATCCGCCCTCCAGCAATCCCAGAACCGCATGTGTCTCCGGCAACATTTTCTTGTCGAATCTCCCTGACTATCATCGCACCAGACAAGTTGTCCGTTGACAGTTCTCAGTTCTCAGTCGGCTCACTGGAAACTGACAACTGAGAATTGACAACCTGAAACACCTCATCCACTCCAATCCCTGCCAGACACATCTTGCCTTGCTCGATGCAGGTCTCCAGCCCGCAGCCCGCGCAATCCACGCGGTGATAGACCACGCGATGCTGCTTCCCGACCGGAAACCACTGCCGCGGCAGGTTCCGCGCCGCAAAGACCGCCACGCACGGCGTCCCGACCGCGGCTGCCAGATGCATCGGCCCGCTGTCGTGGCCGAGAAATAGGTCCGCCATCGCCAATGCCGCTGCGCTCTCGCGTGGCGTCAGTCGTCCGCATAGGTTTACGACCGGTCCACCGCCTTGCTCGCGCCATCCCTCAGCGGCAAACTCGCTGGCTTCCGCCTCTTCTGCTGCCCCGACCAGCAACAGTGCGCGTCCCGGAGACTGCTTCGCAACCATCGCCAACAGCGCGCGCCAATTCTCCTTGCCCCAGTCTTTTGCCTGCACCTTTGTCCCGACGCTCACAGCAATAGGACGCAGCGTCATGGCCACGCTTCCGATCGCCTCAGCTGCGGCCTCCCGCTCAGCTTCGCTCAACCGCAGGTCCCAATTTGCTGGGTCCTCCACATCCACTTCCCCCAGCTCGGCCAGACAGCGCACCAGCCGCGCCGCCTCCGGTTCCAGATCGCCCTCCGCTGACTCGCTGCCGGAGAAGTTCTGCTGCATGGCCTCCGTCAGGGGAACTCCAACCAGCTGCCGCACGCCGCACAGCCGGAAGAAGCGCGCATCGCGGCGTGCGATGTTGACTCCGCGCGCGCTTGCCAGATACAGAACCACCTGCGGCCGCCAGCGCCACAGCGTCCACCACAACCGCGCCAGCTTCCACAGGCTCCGCGTCCCCACCGGATAGCGCAGGAAGCCATTCACAAGGCCGGAGCCGCCAAGCACGGCCTCCGCGGGCGCGGCCTTCGCGCTGACCGGCACATTGGTCAGCAGACGCCGCTCGGCGCGGGGAAAGGCATTCGCCGCCAAATGCAGAGCCGGCAGAGCCACCACCATATCGCCCAGACTGCCCAACCGGTAGAGCAGCACGCGCCGTGTCGCCCCGTTCGTCATGCCCACAGTGTCGCACTTGCGTCCAGGCTCGGCTATCCTGCAATCACCGCTTTGCTCGACGCAGCCCACATCGTCCGCCTCCACGACCTCGCGACGGCCCACGGCCATGACCCCGCCGCGACCGCTCCGCTGCCTGCCTCAGCATTCGATGAGCTCGTCCTCGACCAGCACCGCGCCAACTTCGACCTCTGGCACTGCGAGGACCAGGCCCGCGATCCCGCCGCCACGGACGCTACGCTGGCCGCCACCAAGCGCTCTATCGACCGCCTGAACCAGCTCCGCAACGACCTCATGGAGCAGATCGATAGGACCCTGCTGAATAGTCTCGCGGCTCCACAACTGGAGTCTGCCACGCTGCACTCCGAAACCCCCGGCCTGATTATCGACCGCCTTTCCATCCTCGCACTCAGGATCTTCCATACCGCGGAGCAACTGCACCGCTCCACCGCGGAGCACCGGCAGCGCAACCGCGATCGTCTGACGGTGTTGAACCAACAGCGCGACGACCTCGCTGCATGTCTCGCGCAGTTGTGGCAGGACGTACTCCATAACCGACGCCGTTTCAAGCTCTACCGCCAGCTCAAGATGTACAACGACCCAACGCTGAACCCTGTACTCTACGGCAATGCCGCAAAAGGTTGATGCGCGCCATTTGACCCGCAGCCTCTCCGCCTCGTATAAAACCGAAGCAAGACCACAGCGCAACTTCACTCCTTCGATTCCCAACCGATGGGCTTCGGCCCCCGAGACCTCATGACCCCCAAGTCGGCAGCACCCATCTCCGCGAGCAAGGCTGTGAAGCTCAAGCCGGCCGTTCTACGCAAGATGCCGCGCACCCTCGCCGGCAGCGTTGCTCCACCCGACGATGCTGCGCGCAAGTCCACCCTCGGGCTTTACGAGAGCGCCATCAAGCTCATGCAGTCTGGCAAGTATGAGAAGGCGCACGACTCGTTCGTGAAGATGCTGGAGACCGCGCCACCCGACCTGGCCGCCAGCATCCGGCGCAACATCTCTATCTGTGTGTCCCAGATGCACATCGGCACCAACCAGTTCCAGAGCCCCGAAGAGCGCTACGATTATGCCGTTTCCCTGCTCAACCAGGGCCACTATGAGGATGCCCGTGAGCACCTGCAGGCGATCCTGGTCAAGGAAAAGTCTGCCGACTATGCCTTCTACGGTCTTGCCCTGCTGGCCGGCATGACCGGGGACGCGGATAAGTGCATCGACCACCTCGCAGAGGCTATTCGCCTGAATGGAATGAATAGGTTACAGGCTCGGCTTGACTCCGACTTCGATTCGGTCTGCGACGACCCTCGCTTTACGGAACTATTGTATCCAGAGGCTTAAGCGGTGATTTCGCGTGGAAGATTGGCTCCCTTTTGAGACCGCAAAACAGCGTCTTGAGGTGCTTTTGAGTGCGTTTTTTGCGCTCTTCCGTCACGGAAGTTCAAGGTGTGAGGCGCAGCATGGTGGAGACCTCCCCGTTGACCCCGGTCACCGCTGTTATCTGGACCACCTGGGGCTGGCCCGGAACCTGTAGCGGCGTCACCGGCACCTGCCCGTTCGTGTCCGAGGCCAACGTGGCGTTGCCGCTGGCCAGCACCGGTGCAGACGCGCACGGACCCAGCACGGCACATACTCCTTCCCACGCATAGACGGTCTGATAGACCGTCACCGGCGCACCCTGCAGCGGATGGCCCGCGCCGTCGGCTACCTGGAGCGTCACGCCTGCCAGTGGCGAGCCCTGCGGCACGCTCTGGCCCGCACCGCCGGCCACCGTCACACTCCACAGCGCCGGATCCACGCTGATGAGCGTCCAGCTCGCGCAGACGGTCGTCCAGGCACAGCCGGTCACGGTGTCGGCTGCTCCGCTGGCGAGGGCGGCAGCCTGCACCGTCACACTTTCCACGCCATCGCTTCCGGTCGTGCCGGAGGGCGGTGTCAGCGTCAGCGACGAGGCGGTCGTCCAGGCCACACTCACCCCCGCCGCCGGGGAGCCGTTCTGTGATGCTGTCAGGGTGACGCTCCACTGCCCGCCGGCTCCCGCAGCCAGATACACCGCCGTCTGGCTCAGGCTGACGCTCTCGACCACGCTCGTCGTATTGAGGGCAATTCGCACTGTGGCGCCGCCGCTGAGCTCCGTGGCGCTCACCGTCACCGGCCCGGCGGCAACCCCGGCAAGCGTAATCTGCGCCAGCCCTGTCGGATCGGTGTTGACC
>Ga0302320_10008143_pt1 | contig 22876 bp, 21 predicted proteins | sample Bog_T0_3_FD_202130 | JGI IMG/M metagenome (GOLD analysis project Ga0302320, IMG submission 202130) | Peat permafrost microbial communities from Stordalen Mire near Abisko, Sweden - Bog_T0_3 | ecosystem: Environmental > Terrestrial > Soil > Wetlands > Peat | place: Sweden: Abisko, Stordalen Mire... | reverse complement strand
TACTGCGGGGCTTGGCGGAGATCAGGGAGCGGGAGGACTCCCAGGTTATCTGGCAGCCCCTCGAAGAATCCGGATTTCCGGCAGTTCAGACGCGGCGGCTCCGGCGGCGGAGGCCAAACATCCCCAGGATGGCTGCCGCAAATCCAGGGATGGTTCCGGCGAGCGCGGGAAGGGGCGCGGCCCCCAGGGATTCCGAGGTGGTCCCATAGGAAATCTCGAAAACGTAGGTGGCGGTTGAGTTCGTCGGCGAGAAGACAGCGGACGTGTAGGTGCCCCCGCCTGCAACGTCGACGTTGATCCAGCCGGCGCCGTTGACCGGCAGCGCACTCTCGATTTGCGCCGCGGTGATCTCGCCCAATGACGCGGCCCCGTTGTAGAGGGTGACATTGAACGCGCTGGTGCTTTGCATCAAGAAGCCAAGATAGCTCTCCGACTTCGGGGTCGTCATGGTGATCGAACGGTCCAAGTAGCTCACCAGGTAGTTGGTGGTCGCCGCCAATCCAGGGGCGGGCGAGGCGGGTCCGAGGTTTGGGCCTGTCCTGACTTCACCGGGCCCGGAGAATGTCGCGCCCGAGTTTGTGAAGAACCATTCATAGCCCCAATTTCCATTCGACGAAATCACGACAGGCGTGACGGAGGCATCGGTCGCCAGCCCCGGAAGATCACCACTCCACAGCAGGTTACCAGCAACGTTGACGGTCGCTTTGGCCTGGCTGGCTGCCATCAGGCAGAAGACTGCCGCGAACGTGGCGGAGAGCTTGGTATTCATCGGACGTTTCCCCGTAATCAACCGTGGCATGCCTCGGACCCCAGTGGAAGGCATTCCTGTGGCAGCTTCCTTCGAAGGATAAGGCAAGCCGACGCACGTGTGAAAGGAAAACTTTCGCGGTATGTGCCACCCCCGTGTCAGCCACCGCATGCCGATTGGACGGGAAGCATCAGCCCAATGATGGCCACACCGACACGGCTTCCTTCCGGGCCGATGAGTTCCTCATGGGTACGGGGAACCCGCAATGGGTGGGCGATCGAGCGCCTGGAGGAGGCCAGGCACGGCCTGCGGATCAACGCCGGAGCCGTCGTCCGCAATCCCTGCGGCCAGGGCGACATCCACGGCTATCACGATTCCCTGGCCAAGTTGGCTGCGGCCCGGCGCACGGTGGCCCGCCGCGAACTGGAGCTCCGGGAAGCGCTCCGTGACGGCGATTACGACGAGGGTGACACCGCCGCCATGAAGGACGAGATCCAGCGCCTGGCCACCGCATGCGCGATCTTCCGGCGCAAAGGAAATAATGCGGCCAGGTGCCTTCCCGGCATCCGCAAGGAAAGACCATGCGGACTTCCCCGCCCGGCGGCTGTCACACCATGCCGCCCGGAGGCCATGGCCCACGCAGGATGCTCCAAGCCACCCGCACGGCAGGCCGGGTACGCACGCATTCAGCAGAATTGGCTCCGGTGGCCATGGCCGCGTGGCGAACGCCGGGCGCATGGCTGCGCCCCATCCTGGATTGGCTGGCGGGCCTGCCGCACGGGACGGCAAGCAAAGAAATGCACAATCCGGCTCCCGGAGGGCCTTCCCGTAAAGGATTGATTAGCAACATGGCGCTAAGTTCCCCGCGATGTGAGCGCGCCCGGCGCTGGAGAGGTCTTGACATGCATGACGCAGGCGCCCTGGCGGCCCGTCCCACAGGGGTCGGCGGAGCTTCAGCGCTCCAGAATGCGCTTCTGGACAGCCGCCAGAGGATGCGTGACATGCTCAGGCTCGCGACCGACTTCGCGTTCGAGACCGATGCGGACGGCCGCTTCGTGTTCCTCATGCCGGAGCGGGTGCTCGGCTGGCACACGGCTGTCCTCCTGGGCAAACCGGCATCGGCGCTGCTTGCCCATCCCGAATGCCGGGACGCGTCCAGCCCGTTCAGCCCGGCCACCGAAATGCGCCACCGCCGCACGTGGGTCAGGCACGCCGACGGCAGCATGGCATGCCTCTCCATCTCCAGCACGCCTTTGGCTGACTCCAGCGGGCGGATCACCGGAGGCAGGGGGACCGCCCACGACGTCACCGGCCAGGAGAGCTGCGAAGCCCAGCTTGCCGCCGCGCTGCGGCGCAGCGAGGTTCTGGATCGCATCGTCGAATACATGGGGCGCCACGTCAACGCCGGGCAGATGCTCACCAACGCGCTCCGGGCACTGGCCGATGCAGTGGGCGCGGAAGGCGCGGCTGTGATCGAAACCGCCACTGCAACCGGTTGCCCGTCGCTGCTGCACGAAGCCGGCGCAGGCGCCGCCGCGGTGCTGGCGGACGCCGGAGGGCTGATGATGGATGGCACCCTGGCGTCGGAGATGGTGAAGGGACAGTTCCTGCACCACGGCACCGCTTCATGCGGGCGCCAGATGATCACGGCGGCATGCCTGGCGCGCGCCGCCGGGCATGTCGGCCTGGCGCTGTGGATGGCTCCTGGCGCCCGTGACTGGGACATGGAAGACCATCTGCTGGTTGCCGCATCCGTCCGCATCATCAGGTTCGCCCTGGAGCACGGGGATCTGCAGCGCGAGATGGCAGTCCTGGCACGGACCGATCCGCTGACCGGGCTGCTCAACCGGCGCGCGTTCCTCGAGGAAACGGCCCGCCGGTTCGGGCGGCTGGACAGGAACGGCTCGCCAGGGACAGTGCTCTACACCGATCTCGACCATTTCAAGGATGTGAACGACCGGTTCGGCCACGAGACCGGCGACGGCGTCCTCGTCCATGTGGCCAGCCTGTTGCGCGATGCCGTGCGCCCGACTGATCTGGTGGCCCGCCTGGGCGGCGACGAATTCGCCATCTGGATGGACGGCGTCGATCAGGCCGTGGCGTCCTCGCGTGCCGAAACCATTTGCCGTCGCGGCAACGAGTCCCTGCGCATGTCCGTCCAGCCCTGCTCGCCCCCGGTTACCATGTCGGTCGGCATCGCGATCCGCCTGCCCGGCAGCGGCGAGTCGGTTGACGGGGTGATACGCCGCGCCGACGCGGCGATGTACCAGGTGAAGCGGGGAGGGCGCGGACACTGGTGTGTCGCCGGCCCCGCGGAAAACACAGCCGGACGGCCAGGAAAACCGCCGGACAGCAGCCATCAGGCAGTTGTGCCATTCAGCCGCCAGACCGGGCGGCAGGCACAGGAGAAGAACAGATGAGGGACACCGTGACGACGGAAGCGGACCATCCGGCCCGCACGGCCTGCGCACCTGGGGATGCTCCGCCGGACAGCAGCCAGCGGATGCGGGACTTTGTCCTTGCCTCAGCCGACTTCGCCTTTGAGACCGATGCCGCCGGCCGCTTCAGCTACATCATGCCGGACAGGATTCTCGGCTGGGAGTCCGCGGCGCTTATCGGTCGCCCCGCCACGGTGCTTCTGGTCCAGCCGGGGGACCGGGAGTGTGCCGGCATCTTCCTGCCCGCCGCCCACATCCGCCAGCGCCGCATCTGGCTGAAGCGCGCTGGCGGCGGCACGGCCTGCGTGTCCATGTCCAGCACGCCGCTGGCCGGCGGCGGAGGCCGCATGGCCGGCGCGCGCGGAACCGGCGCCTGCGTCACGGAGCAGGTGGGAGACGTCCCACGCCCCGCAGCAGTCCGGCGGGGCGAACTGCTGGACGATATCCTGCGGCAGGCGGACCGTGAGGTGCTGGCCCCGCGGATGCTCAAGGCGGCGCTGGCCTCGCTGGCCGGAGCCCTTGGAGGGGAAGGCGCGGCAGTGTTTGAAACCGCGGACGGGTCCGCCCGCCATGAAGTGCTGCACGAGGCCGGGCACGGCGCGGCCGCGGTGATGGACGCCGCCGCCGGGTTGCTGCGGGACCCGGAGCGGCGGTCCGCCACGTCATCCTGCGGGCGGCACATCGTGGTCACGCCCTGCCGCTTGCGGGTTGGCGGCGAGACCGGCCTGGCGCTGTGGCGCACGCCGGGCGCGCCGGAATGGGACCAGGATGAGCAGCTTCTGATCGCCGACGCGGTCCGCCTGCTCCGGTTCGCGCTGGAGCATGAGGCCATCCAGCGTGAAATGTCGCGGCAGGCGCGCACCGATCCGCTGACGGGCCTGCTGAACCGGAGCACCTTCCTTGAAGAGGCGGAGCGCCACATCAGGCGTGTGGACTACGAACGCCTCCCGGGAACGGTGCTGTTCGCCGGCATCGACAACTTCAGGGCGCTGAACGACCTGCTGGGCCACGAGACCGGTGACCTGGTGCTGTTGCGTGCCGCCACGCTGCTGCGCGATTCAGTACGTCCGTCCGACCCCGTGGCCCGCCTCGGCGGCGACGAGTTCGCGATCTGGATGGGAGGCTGCGACCAGTTCACCGCCGCCGAGCGGGCGGATTCCATTTGCAGGCGTTCCATGACGGCTCTCCGTGATGCCGCGGGGACGGATGCCACGGGGATTTCCCTGTCAATCGGCGTCGCCACCCGCTGCGCCGGCAGCGGCGAGCCGATCGGCGATGTGGTCCGCCGCGCTGGCCATGCGATGCGGACGGTCAAGAGCCGCGGGCGCGGGAGCTGGCATGTGACGCATGACGAGGACGTCCTGCTGTGACCCAGGGGGGCTACGGCACCTCCCCCGGGGTATCCGGGGACATGCCGTCCGACGCCGTCCGGGTGCGCCTCGGTGCCAGCCCGTCGGCCGGGCATGACGTCCTGCTGCGGCTCGCGGGCGATCCGTCCGTCACGGTCCGCGCGGCGCTGGCGATGAACCCGTCAGCACCGCCGGAAGCCGACGTCTGTCTGGCCACCGACGCCGACGAGCGGGTGCGCGCGCTCCTGGCCAGCAGGCTCGCCACGCTGGCGCCCGGCCTGGCGGCGCCGGAGAGGACCGCGCTGAAAAGGCATGCCCGTGAAACGCTCGGCTTGCTGGTGCAGGATGCCGCGGTGCGCGTGCGGTCCGCAATCGCCGAGGTGGTCAAGGAGATGCCTGATGCGCCCAGGGACCTGATCCTGCGCCTCGCATACGACACCGAATTGCCGGTCAGCGGGCCGGTCATCAGGTTCTCTCCCCTGCTCACAGGCGAGGATCTGCTTGCCCTGGTGGCCGACTCGCCTGACAGGGCGGCGGCGGTGGCGAGCCGGGCGAACATCGGCGCGGACGTGTGCGATGCCGTCGTGGCAGGGGCAGACAGCACCGTGATCCGCACCCTGCTCGGGAACCGGTCGGCACAGATCCGCGACGCCACACTCGACGCGCTGATCGCCAGGGCAGAACAGAACCCAGGCTGGCATCCGCCGCTGGTTCGCCGGCCCAGGCTGCCGGCGCACTCTGCACTGGCGCTGTCCGGAATCGTGGCCACATGCCTGCTCGCGGAGATGGCGGACCGGGCCGGCCTGGACGCCGGTCTGGTGGAGGAAATGCGGAGACGGATCGCCGCGCGGCTCGGTGGTGGTCCACCGCCTGCGCGGCCGGATTCGGACGCAAGCCTTGAGGAAGCCATTGACGAGGCCAGGACCATCGCGGCCGCCGGAAAGATTCCGGAGAAGGCGCTGATTGATGCGGCAACCCGCGGGGAGGCGAGGCGCGCCTCGGCACTGCTCGCGGTGGCGGCCAGCGTGCCGGTCCGCGTGGTGGACCGTGCGGTCCGGTTGCGCAGCGCCAAGGGCCTGGTCAGCCTGGCCTGGAGGGCCGGCTTCACCATGATGGCGGGGTGCACCGTGCAGACGCTTCTCGCACACCTTTCACCGGACGCGGTGCTTTCGGCCGGGCCAGGCGGCAGGTTCCCGCTCGCGACGGACGAAATGAACTGGCAGATTGATTTCCTGAGCCGCGCCGGACGGTAGCGCAGCCCAAAAAGGCCATTTGCCGCCTTCAAGTCGGCCGCAACGTTCGCCGCCCCGGTCTTGGCCAGGGCGGTCCGCGCCTGCCCTGTTGCCGCCCATCCGGCGCGGGACCGCCGCAGCCGGACGGGCGGGCCGTCACGCGTCCCGGTGCCATTCCTGGACCACTGTTGCCTGGCACACCAGCCGCGCAAAGCCATCGGCGGATCGGCCCGTGGCCGAAGTCACGGCCCGCGAAGCGGCGGCCGGCTGACCTCATCCAGCAGCGCACGGACCCGGCCGGCAAGAACGGAGCCCGTCACCGGCTTGCGAAGCATGGAATAAGTGCCGCTGACCGCGCCACTCAGCGCGAGGGCAGCGTCCCCGCCAGCGTCTCCGGTCAGCAGCACGACGGGCAGCCCATGCCTGCGCTCCTGGACGGCGCGGATCAGCGCAATGCCGTCCATGCCAGGCATGGCGAGGTCCGTCACCATGGCGTCGACAGACTCTCCCCCATCGAGCAGGCCGAGCGCCTCGTCGCCGTCCGCCGCGGAAAGCACGCTGAAACCAGCGTCCGCCAGGTGCTCCGCGAGCACATGGCGGACCACCCTCTCATCATCGACCAGCAGCACCCTGGCCGCAGGCTGGCCGATCGGCGAAGGCGCCGCACCATCCGCCACTCCAGACGGCTCCGACTGGCGGGCGGCGCCTGGCTCCGCCGCGGGCAGCCAGATGGTGACGGCGGTGCCGTTGCCGGGACTGCTCTCGATGCCAAGGGCGCCGCCGGACTCCTCGGCGAAGCCCCTGGCCATGGGCAGGCCGAGCCCGGTTCCGGCCCCGATGCCCTTGGTGGTGAAGAAAGGTTCCGTGGCCCGCGCCATCATGGCCGCGTCCATGCCGACGCCGGTGTCGGCCACAGTGATGCGCACGTAGCGCCCGGGGGCCAACCCGGACGGAGGAACCTCGGAGGCCCCGGCCGAGAGCGTCAGCCTGCCGCCACTTGGCATCGCATCGCGCGCGTTGGTCGCGAGATTGAGCAGGGCCGTCTCAAGCTGCACCCTGTCCGCGAGCAGCGGGGGGCAGTCAGCGCCCAGTTGGACGAGCACTTCAATCCCTGACCCGATGGTGTGGGAAAGGATTTCCTGCAGACCGGCGAGCAATGGCGGCACGTCGAACGCCTCGGCGCGCAAATCGGCGCGGCGCCCGAACGCGAGCAGGCGGCGTGTGATGGAAGCGCCCCGCTCGGATGCCTCGACCGCCAGCCGCGCGAGGCGGCGGACACCGGCCTCGTCGCCCGGCTTCCTCTCGATCAGCGTGGCCGCCCCCAGAACACCCTGCAGCACATTGTTGAAATCGTGCGCGATGCCGCCGGCCAGCTGGCCGAGCGCCTGCATGCGCTCCGCATGGGCGGCCCTGGACTGTGCCGCCTCCCGCGCGCCGACCTCCTCGCGCACCCGCTCTTCCAGGCGTCCGGTCAGCCTGCGCAGCTCATCCTCGGCGAGCCTGCGCGCTGTGATGTCCTCGACGATGGTGACCATGCGCTCCGGCCGGCCTTCTGCGTCGCCAAGCAGGAAAACCGCAAGGCTGGCCCAGACCACTCCGCCGTCCTTGCGCAGGTAACGCTTTTCCCTGTTGATTGTCCCGACCTCGCCAGCCAGCAGCGCATCCCTGCTGGCGAGGTCGGCTTCGATGTCGTCGGGATGGGTGAAGTCCGCGAACCTGCGGCCCAGCAGATCCGACCGTGCGTAGCCGAGGATCGCGCACATCCTGTCGTTTACGCGCAGCCATCTGCCGTCCAGGTCCGTCTGCGTCATGCCAATCGCCGCCTGATCGAATACGGCGCGGAAAATTCCCTCGCTCTGGCGCAGGTCACGTTCCCTGGCCTCCAGCGACAATGCCATGTCATCAAAAGCGGCGCCGAGTATGCCGAACTCGCTCCCGTCTTCATGCAGCCCCGTGCGCGCGGCCAGATCGCCTGTCCGCCAGCGGCGTGCGGCACTGAGCAGCCGGCCGAACGGGCGGCGGATCAGATGCGTGCCAGCCAGCCACGTAATTGTCAGCCCGAGCGCGGCCCCTGCCATGATCAGCAGCAAGCCCGTGCGGTTCGCTTCCGCCACGCGAGCGAAGGCAAGATCCTGGTCGAGCGCAACCGCGACGCCCCACCCCTTGGGATCGCTGTCCGGCGGCGAATACGCAACGGTAACCGGGTGGCCCTCAGCGCCCGTGACCGTTGCCGCATTGTCCGCGATGCCCTCAAGGACGAACCGGTAACCGGCAGGCAACGGCTGGCCGATGGGCTTTTCATTTTTGCCGTCCGGGTAGCGGGCCAGGACCGTGCCATTGCGGTCGAACAGCGAAACGGCGGTTCCGGGCGGCAGCGCGAGATGCCCAAGCTCCTGGCCAAGCCAGTCCAGGCTCAGGGCCAACGCCACGACACCGGCGACCACGCCGTTCCTGTCCGTGAACGGCCTGGCCATGTGAATGCTCGCCGCCCGGGTGGAGTCGCCGATGACATACTCACCGACGGCGAAACCTCCAGTCTGCAGGGCGAGACGGAAAAAGGCCCGGCCTTTCGCGTCGAAGCCGGGGTTGACCGGGCGCGGCCCGCAGACGATATGCCCGTCGAGGCCGATTACGGCCGCGAAGACGTAGCGCGGCGACTGTTTGAGCAGGTTGGCCAGGACACGCTGGCAAAGATCCGCCAACCCGTCCTGCACAGATGGCGCTCCGCTGAGCACGTTCAGCACCTGCTCGGCTCCATCGGCAATCCGCGCCTGCTCGGAGCTGATGACATGCATGAGGCGCAGCGCCTCGCCATCCTGGGACCGCTGCCTGGCGTGGCGCGCACCGCTCTCGGTGTACACCTGGAGCCCCAAAGCAGGGACCATGGCAACCGATACGACCAGCAGCAGCCGTGCCAAAAGGCTTTTCAGAGGGGGACTCCCGTTCATCGGGACGCGTGAATGGGCTCGGCCGTCCGGCTTGATAGCTTACCGGGTGCAGCGGCGCGGTGCCAGAATCGGAAAATACCCATGCGTCAGGCGCGGTGGGGAGACGGCCCGGATTGCCGCCCTGGCCGTTGCGCAACCGCACACGGGGAAGCGAGCCCCGGAGGCTTGTTTTCCGATGGCCGGAGCGGTCAGTGGCTGACCGACGCCCCGTCGCCGTCCGCTTCGTCGTCAGTTTCGTCGTCCACTGGCCACGGCCCTGTGATCATCCTGGCGCATACGCGCGCCCTGCGGATCGACAGCGCGGGGAACCGGCGGCGCACCTCTTCGGCGGCCGCCATATCGCCGCCAGCGTCCTTGGCGGAGCAAATCGCAGCAACATCTGCAGCATCGATTGCGAACATGGGGCACATTGGCCTCCAACCCGTGCCCGGCGCAAGCGGAATCGGATGGCAGGATTGGCGTGGCGCTTCATCCGCTAAGCTGCCGCCCGGGGCGGGCTGCGAGCCGCCGCCATGCGTGGACGACGCGAACCATGGCCGCTGGCGATGCATGTGGGGGCCGCCATTGACCGGTCTGGCTGCCCACACACCATGGGCCGCCAGACCAACCAGCGCTGCATCCGACGCGGCCACTGACAGAAACCAATGTGTTGTCAAAGGCATGCATCTCACATCAGAGTCGGTGACTTCGCTGGCGGGCACAATATCCTGATCGGTCGCATTTCGCGGCCAGGGGGACCGCCATCCGGTGGCAGCATTGCGGCATTTGCGGTCGGCCTTTGCGGAAGGCCACCCGATGGCCAAGCAGGCACCCTCAGTTGCCGTTGTGTGTTGCCAGTGGCGGCCATAGCGTTGGCATCGGAACGCGGGAGTCACGCCAGTGAAAAAGCGGCCTTACATCGGCGAGCGCATCGAAATGCCGTTTTTCGATGGCAGATGCGGCGACGGGGAAGTCCTGGTTGGAAACGTCCCTGAGGCGCAGCCGCTGGAGGCGTCCGGTGTCCTCGTCATCAAAGACCAGCACGGCTTGGGCAAATCCGCGGAGGGGCGCAGGCGGCCGCTGACCGGATGCCGCCGCTGTCCCGGATCAACGGGACGGGCAGTCACCTGTTGGCGGGGGCCGACCCGCCGGGGCTGTCCGGCCAATCCGGCATGGCAGTCGCCGCCGTCATCGCGTGTGGCGGTTCGCCGACCGGAAACCGTCCCTTAACCGTTTTCGGCGACAAAGGCAGGCCGCTGCCGGGATGCCTCTGTAATGTTTGGCCTGCTGCCTTCGCCGCTCACCGGCTTTCTCCGGAGCCCCTCCGGAAATGCGGAGCCGCGGCCACCGCTGGCAGCCATGACCGGCGCTGACCGGAATTGGGGTTCTGCCGCCCTGCCGGTTCCGGCAGGCGGCTGACGCCGTGCGCCGGACGGGTTGGGAATGGCTGCAATGGTGAGGCAGGAATGCCATGTGCGGCTGGGCGTGTCACATGACGCCGGCATTGATGAGATCAAGAGGGCTTACCACAGGCTCTCCATGCAGTACCACCCCGACCACAACCCGGGCGACAAGGAAGCCGAGGAGAAATTCAAGGAGATCGGCGAGGCCTATGCGGTCCTCCGGTGCGGTCACCAGCATTCGGCAAGCGCCCGCGCCTCTGGCAAGGGCGGCGGTGCCAGGAGGTCAGGCTTCCCATGGGCGCGCCGCACCGCCGCGCCGGCCGAAACTGTTGACGGGATGTTCCGGCGCTGGCTGGCCAACCACTGTCACGCGGATGCGGTCGCCCTTTGGGAGGCGGCCAGCGGATCCAAGGCCCTGGAATATGCCTTCCGGGCCGTAGCCAGCGACCAGTCCGGCCTGAGCGGCCTGCCAATGGCAGTGGCGGAACGGCTGGTTGGGGATGCCGAGGAATACATCAGGAAGCTGGCGCCGGTCTTTGAAGATGCCTGCCCCGATGACAGCCCGGCATCCGCTGCCATGTACGTGGTGTCGCAATCGATATTGGCGTGGCGCAGACGGCGGGCGAGTGCCCAAGTGCCTGGCGATGGACTGCCGCCGGCGTTCTTCGGCTGCCTGAACCGCGATACCCTGAAAGAGGCGCTCGGCACCTATCCGCAGTTCAGCGAGACCAATGGCGCCAAGACGCTGGCTGCGGTCGTCTCGCTTGGCGCGCGCGGCCTGGCGAGGATGCTGCATCCGCTGGACCGGGTCACCGCGCTTGGGGCGTCGCGTCACGTGGCCCGCGCCTACCGTGGAGATCTGAACGGCGCCGCTCCGACGGTGGCCGACGTGCGGACGGTGATTTCCAGCGTCCAGGAATACACCGCGATGACGGGGCGCTCACCATGGGAGACCGATGCCGTGCATGGAGGCGGCAGCGTCGGTCCGCGGGGCAACCAGGCGGCCCAGGCATTCCGCCTTGCCCGCGATGCGGCGGCATGCGCCGACATCGCCGCGGGGATGCCGGACAATGGGGTCGCCAGCCGGGGGTTCGGTGTTTGGGTCGACGGGGAGGAGGTCCACAGCTTCCGGGCCATGGCACTCGACAGGTCCATGCTCAAGGAAATGCTCTATGACGATGCGCTGCGGTTTGCCTCCTCGGCCCTCAAGCGCGCGAACAGCCTGGCAGCGGCACGGGACGGAATCCATGATATCGACGGACTCCCGCCGGACGCCGTGACTTCGGTCATTTCCGCCGCGCGGGCCATCCTGCCGGACGGCCCGCGGCACCGTCCATGGGAGCGCGGGCCAAACAGGGCTGCCTAGCCAGCCCAAGTCCTGGCATTTCCCATCCGCCTCCTCCAGCGCACGTCCGGGACACGGCCGTCCGGCTGGCCGCCGCCCGCCGGATAGGCCGCGGGCAAACGCACCTGCCCGCCTCGCCCGTTTGAAACCAACGCGTCGGTTTGGGCGGGGCTGCGCCGGCGAGGGTTCCGGTCATGGCCGCTGCCGCCTTGGCAACACGCGCGGCAGTTCGGCACGTGCTGCCAAGGGGCGCGGAAGTCCGGCGCCGCACCATCCCGGGTGCCCGCGCACCAATGGCGGGAAGCGCGCCGCAGCTGGTCCTGCTGACGGCAGGCGCCACGCCGGTTGGGTAGTTTCCGAACCTGTGCGTAGCGGGCCCCATGGGTTAGCGCTTCACCTGCATGGCGTCGGAACCAGCCGCAAAACGCGGCAGCGGTAACGGACGGTCATCGTGAGGAGCACTGCCATGAGCAAGGACCGCAGCCGGGGAAACCGGGAGAAAAAGAAGCCCAAGATGGCGAAGAAGCCGGAACAGACTTCTTCTCCGTTTCTCCGGCCACAGCAGACAGGCATGCCGACAGCATCCAAACAGGGACAGCAGTCTGGCTGACGGGCAAAACGTGCCCCCGTCCGGCGTGTTGCCGGGCGGGGGCACGTTTTGCGGCGCGGCAGCGCGGGTCGGCGCCAGGAACGGAACCGGATGCGCGCGGGCGGTGATCGGTGCCGGGGCCGACCCGGCCGGGTCCTACCAGACCATGTGCCGCTCAGCCTTCTTTTCCGGCTGGGGCTGTCCCATCGAGACCCATTCTGTCACCGACATGAAGCGGGGTGCCAGGAACCGATAGGTGTGGACAAACAGCTGGCGCAGATCTTTCGTCTCTTCCCACTCGGTCAAAATCGGATTCCATGCGCGCAGGCTGCGGTAAAGCCAGTCGCGGTTGGAGCGGATGAACGAGCGCTGGCTGTCGGCGTTCCGCAGCGCGGACATCACCTCGCCGGTCTGGGCGTCCATGTCGTCGAAGCGCAGGCTGATGTCGCGCAGAGCCCTGGTGGCAAGGCGGCGCACCTGGTTCAGCGTCTCCATGGGAACGCCCTCGGGACGCGGTCCGCTCGCCAGCCGCTCGATCTTCAGGAACATCATCGACACCCTGTTGAGCAGCCGGGCACGCAGCGCCTCGATGAAGGCCAGCTCAGTGGCGAGCGATTCCACCAGCTTCACGACCGATTCCATGTCGGGGACGCCAAGCTCGCTGGCGGCGCGCGCGAACGCCTCCTGGACCCGCTGGCGCAGCGCCGGATTGTCGTCCAGATGCGCGAGATGGCTGGGATCCACCTCGGCATTGGCCGCCGTGGTGCCGGAATTCAACCACCCCACGAGCTGCAGCCGCAACTTGGCGCTGGCAAGCTGGAGATGGGCTGGGTCAGGCTCCCAGCTTGCTTCGCCGCCCAGCACCTCAGCTGGCAGGGGGTCCCCAATCCGCAGGCACGCCACGAAGTCGAGCGCGCCCGCTATCAGGGCCAGCATCTGCCCGTCATCGGACGTGTCATCGATGCCGAACTCATCCTGCAGGGAGCGCAGCGGCATTACCGCCTCGCGGTCGCCCAGCATGACGACCATCGCGGGGATGTTGTCGGTTTCGGAATGGCGGAACAGGGGCTCCCCCAGCAGCGCGAACATGCGGTGATTGAGGACACAGTGGTCCCGCACGTCTTCGGCCACCACGGCTTCTCCCGCGCCCATCAGATCGCCACCGGATTGGGACAGTCCAACGCCGCCCGGCATGGCTTGCCGTTGGCACCCTGAGTTGCGGTGCCGGCATGACCGATAGCGGGATTCCCAGGCATAGGCGGATCCTCATGGCTAATGATGGCCGCGTAGCACATCGGTCTGGCTTCCGCAAGCATAATGGAGAAAGCAAGGAAACTGGGAAGCAAAGATGCCTTCGCCATCGCCGCGGCGTCCGGGGACATGCCGGGCCGGAGCCATGCGCGTCCGCCCATCGCTCCGGCGAAGAGGGCTCCGGACGGGCGGGGAGATCGGTCAGCCTGACTGTGCCGGCCGGGGGCTCTGGCTTGCCGCGGCACGGAAGTCCCGGGATCCGGATTCAGGCCAGCCGGCACGGCGTCGCCAGGGCCGCGGGACGGCCGTCGCGCCCAACGGAAAGCCCGCCCGCGCCGCGCCCCGATGGTGTCTTTCCCTCAAGGAAATCCACCTCCGTTAACGGTTTGGCGATCCGACCGCCTTACGGTTCCGTCACTTGCGGTTCCCGGATTTGGAGTATCGCGCCATGGACGGCGGCGTCATCGATTCAATGCTGAACGTGCCGGCGGCCCTCGCTGACCTCTGGGCCCGCGCTGACAGCCTGGCCACCTTCACGGCCCCCATCCCGCCGCAGGCCGCCCTTATCGCCCTGCTGTGCGCCGTGCTGCTGGTCATGGCCGATGTCGCCGCCCGGGAAGCACGCGGTCTCCCGGGGAAAACCAAACGCCGGGGATAGCCGCCGGCCGCCGGAACCTCCGCAGCTTCCAGCCCGCTCCGCAGCGTTTCAGACGGCGGCCGGACTATGGACGCGTGGGCCGCGCCATCGCAGGCTGCTCCTGCAAAACTTCGGTGTTCTCCCGCATTTCCGGAATGCGTCTTCCCGCCGCCAGGGCAGCCGCTTGCCTGCCGAAAGCTGCCAGCGCCTGGGGCCTGGCGTCGGGACGCTCATGAACGCGAACGGGAAGCCCGCGGGACGGGAGGGGTGCAACGCCGCTCATGTCACTCGCTCCTTGCGAGGGCCGCCCAAAGGCTGCCCTGTGTCTCCAGGGATTGGCCGGCAGCCGATCTGCCGCGGTCTGGGCGGAACATGTGCCATGATATGTGCCATGATGAGGCTTGGCAGGCCCTTCTTCTGTTGACCCGACTTGCCAGCGCGGAGCGGCGATGAAAGGATCCGAAGTCCACGTCTGCGAAGGACTGCCAATGAAAAGCCGCGACTGCATCAATGCCTCAGAGGTCGGCCAGTTCGTGTTTTGCCGCCGGGCCTGGTTCCTGGCGCGCTGCGGCCATCCGTCAACGCTGGAGAAAGAGCGCCGCCGCGGAACCGCATTTCACGAGCGCCATAGTGGCAAGGTGCGGGCCGCCTCGCGCGCTGGAAGGCTGGCCAAAGCCTGCGCGGCGGCGGCACTCATTTTCCTTGCTGGCTGGCTTTGGTGGATTGCCGGGTGATGGGGGCGCTCCTCCTCCTTGCCGCGGCCATCGCGTTCGCCGGATGGCTGTTCTTTCGCCGCGGTTCCGGTTTTGGCCCCACCACGTTCGGGACTGTTGTCTACGACGACGCCGGACGGACGCGGCCGGAGAAAGTTCTGGTGTCCGATCGGCATGGCCTGCGCGGGAAGCCGGACTACATAGTGCGCGGCCCGGACGGCCATTTCCCCGTCGAGGTCAAGTCGCGGTCATGCGGCAGGAGTGGCCCGCACGACGGGGAGAAGGCGCAGCTTTTCGCCTACTGCCTGCTGCTGGAGGACGCGACCGGAGGCGCCGTCAGATCTGGCGTGATCGAGTATGGCAACTGCCATCACCGGGTTCCGTTCGGCGACACGGAGCGCAACTGGATCCTCGGCATTCTTGCGGAGATGCGCGCTGCAGGCTGCGCGCGGGACGTCGCCAGGAACCACAGGCACGCCAGGCGGTGTGCGGCTTGCGGATTCAGGAACGGAGGCACGTGCGGCCAGGCGCTGCAATGACCGTTGACAGCCTGATGGGACGGCCGCATCACGGCGCTTCGCTGGCAATCCGGGCGTCCGCACAATCCCGAGCGGTCCGGTCAGCCTGCCATCGTCCCCGGTGAAGGGGGCCCGCGCCGGTTCCGCTATTGCCTTTCAGCGCCCAGGACAGCTTCGATGCGGGCGGCCAGTTCCACTCCCGAGATCGGCTTGCGCAGGACCGCAAAATCCCGCCAGCCTTGGGGCAGTGCGCGTTCACCGATATGGCCGGTCAGCACGAAACACGGCAGCCCGGGACGCAGCGCCTGCGCCTTCCGGATGAGTGAGGCTCCGTTCACGTCTCCGACGGCGAGGTCGCTCACCAGCGCGTCCACAGCCTCGTCGCCATCGAGCAGTGCCAGCGCTTCCGCACCGCCAGCCGTAATCGCCTTGAGCCCAAGGTCCCGAATCTGAGTCGCCAGGGTTGCCAGAACCAGCTCGTCGTCATCCACAAGCAGGACGCGTGCCGGAGCCTTCCGCGCCATTCCGCGGAGTTTCCGCGCCTGTGGCTGCGGCATTATGCGTTCGTCCCTGGCCTGCCGCAGCCACAGGCTGACTGTCGTGCCTTCGCCGGGCGCGCTGTCGACCGTCACCGCGCCTCCCGACTCCTCGGCGAACGCCGTCACGGCCGCCATGCCCATGCCGGTGCCATGCGGCTTGGTGGTGAAAAACGGCTCCGTTGCGCGGGCCAGGGTTGCCGCATCCATGCCGCTGCCATTGTCGGCGAGGCTGATCCTCACGTAGCTGCCGGGTGCAGGGCCGGACAGGCCGGCGCCGTCCGCGACATCGACCGCCTCCGCGGAGATGGCAAGCCTGCCGCCTCCCGGCATGGCGTCGCGCGCGTTCATCGCGAGATTGACCAGCGCCGTTTCAAGATGCCAGCGGTCGCCCAGCATGGGAGGCAGCTCCGCGGGAACGGACGTGCGAATCTCGATGTCTTTGCCGACCGTGTGTGCCAGCATTTCCTGCGTCCCGTCCAGCAGGTCGGCGGCGACAACCGCCTGCGCGTGCAGGGCGCCGTGGCGCGCGAATGACAGCATGCGCTGGGTGATGGCAGCGCCCCTCTCCGTGGCTTCCATCGATGCGTGGGCAAGACGCCTGGACCGTTCGTGGTTCTCCGGGCACCTCTCGATCAGGGCCGCCGACCCATGGACCGACTGGAGGATATTGTTCATGGCATGCGCCATTCCGCCGGCGATCAGGCCAAGAGCCTCCGCCTTCTCGGCCTGGGCAAGTTTTTCCGCGACCCCGTGGATCTGGGTGACGTCGTGCCACTCCGCGATGATCCGGCTGACCGTCCCCGTGGCTGGATCCCGCATCGGCCTGAGATGGAGATCCATCCACCTGCCGTCCCCGGCGGAGGCAGGCAGCAGGACGTCGCGCCGGACAGCCGTTCCGGCCGCAGCCCTGGCAATGTCGGCACGCAGCCGTTCCCGCTGGGACGGAGGCCACCACGGCAAGTCCCAGAACGGGGAACCGGCGACACCGGCGTGGTCGAGGCCGCATTCATCCAGGGCGGGGCGGCTCGCCAGCAGCGCCGTGCCGTCAGGCGCCAGGACGCACATGAACCTGGCCATGGCACCGAAGACCGCCGTGAGCACCGTCTCCGCGCCGCAGGCGTCCTGTTGCCCCCCATGCGCCAGGCTCGCGGAAACGGCATCGGTGGCGTCGTGGTGGGCGCTGATCACCCGCAGGCTGCCGTCAGGATCACGGCACGCTTCCGCGCGCATGGCGATCCACCGGACCGCGCCGCCCGGCAAAGGGATGCGGAACGTCACCGAGGCCGCGGCCTCCCCCTCCATGAGATCCGCCATCACGGATGCGACCCGCCCGCGGTCGTCCGCATGGATCAGGTCAAGCCATCCCCGGTAAGTGTTCGCCTCACGTTCCTCCTCCAGGCCGTAGAGACTGCGGAACTCCGTGGAGGACGGCTCCGCCGGGCGGTCCGCGCTCCACTCGGCGCCGGCAATCCCGCCGAGCTGGCGCGCCAGCCGCAGGTGGGCATCGCTCCGCAAAAGCGCCTGATCCGCCTGGAAGTGGCCATCCGGCCAGCAAGCCGCCGCATATCCAGATGAGGTATTGCCATCAATCACTTGCGCCATCCTTGGTTTCCCGACGCTTGCGCCATGCCTGCTTAGAGCATAAGACATGCGGGATGCAACAGCTTAAAAAACTGGCTCACCATTTACGGCATTCACGTGCGCTTGATGTCATCCTTGACGTGCTGGTCCGGCGGCATTGACGGAGTTGTACTACACTAATAGGCCGCGACACGCAGGACATCCTGCTTATATTGCGCCGCAGCAGATGGATGCGCCATCGGCTTTGGCCTTCGGCCCGGAGCGGGTGTCCCGGCGCCGCGTCACGGGCCACGGCGCAAGGCACCTATTTCATGGACGCCACCGACTCCGCCGACTCCGCCGAGGACTGGCCGGCTCCACGCTCCGGACGGCGGCAACCCGTGAGCGGCGGCCGTGGCATGCGCTGCGCAAGGAAATCTCACGTGGCTGGGGATTCCAAGTCCGCCGCCAACAGCCCCATCGGCATGGCAACGTCCATGTTAGGCTGGCCACGGCCATGTAACGCGGAAGGAAAAATTGATGCTCCCACCCGAAAGCAGGGCAGCCATGCTGCTCTTCGCCGTCAACTCCGAACTCGAGCGGCGCCATCTGAACCTTCGCGGCTCCGGCCGCCCGCTGCTGGACGCTTCGGCCGAACTGGCGGCCAACCATGGCATGTTCGTCCGGATGGCCGCCGGGGAGGCGGTCGGAACCGAAGATGTGCTCCATCGGGTGGAATCGGGCATCCGCAGCCTGTCCTCGTGGGTCACCGCCATCGGCGGACGCGCCCCGGACCGCCTCGGCCCGGCATTGAGAAGGTGGCAGCGGGACGCGGAGGCGTTGGGGGCGGAAACGGCAGCCGTCCGTCCCGCCGGACCATAGGCTCCATGCGGAATTTCGAAGATCGGCCCGGGTGCCGGCCCACCGCGGACAGGCAGCCGCCCGGAACCGGGCCCTGCCACCCCCGGCTGAATCGCCCGTTGCCCAGACTCCCGGCAGATGGGTAAGGTGCCAACGACAGTCCGGGTTTTGGAGCTTTTCCCGTATGAACGATGTGTTTGGTCCGGCGCCGCGCAAGGCGTCCGCCACGCCGCCCCGGAAACCGCCGGCAACGGAGCAGTCGCCCACGCCCAAGCCGGCCCCGCCACAGATGCCCGACAGCAGCGGTTACTCCGCCAAAGACATTGAAGTCCTGGAAGGCCTTGAACCGGTCCGGCGGAGGCCCGCATGAACGATCTATTTGATCCGGCGCCGCGCAGGGCGGCAGCCACGCCACCCCGGAAACCGTCGGCAAAGGAGCCGGCGGCCACGCCCAGGCTGCCCCCGACACAGATGCCTGACACCGGCGATTACTCCGCCAAAGACATTGAAGTCCTGGAAGGGCTGGAGCCGGTCCGGCGGCGGCCAGGCATGTATATCGGCGGCACCGACGAGGCGGCGCTGCACCATCTCGCCGCCGAGATCCTCGACAATGCCATGGACGAGGCAGTGGCCGGACACGCCAGCTTCATCGGGGTCTCGCTGGCGCCGGACAACTGGCTGGCTGTTCGGGACAACGGACGGGGCATTCCGGTCGACCCGCACCCGAAGTTCAAGGCCATGAGCGCGCTTGAGGTCATCATGACCACGCTACACTCGGGCGGGAAGTTCGGCGGCAAGGCGTATGCCACGTCGGGCGGGCTGCACGGCGTCGGCAGTTCCGTGGTGAACGCCCTGTCGGAGTTGATGGAGGTGGAGGTCGCCCGCGACCGGACCCTGTGGCAGCAGAGCTACGCCCGCGGCAAGCCGACCTCGAAGCTGATCAACGCCGGCGCGGTCCACAACCGGCGCGGCACCACGATCCGGTTCAAGCCCGACCGGGAGATTTTCGGCCCGCTTGCGTTCAGTCCGGCGCGGCTGTACCGGCTGTGCCGTTCAAAGGCGTACCTTTACCGGGGCGTGGAAATCCGCTGGGACTGCGACCCGGCGCTGTTGAAGGGCGCCAGCGACGGCATTCCGGCCGAGGCTGTGCTGCATTTTCCCGGCGGCCTGCGCGACAGCCTGGAGGAGGACATCGGCGGGGCAGGGCGCGTGCTGCCGCAAATCTGGGCAGGCGAAGCCGCATTGCCCACCGGACCGTCCGGCGAAAACGCGGGCCGTCTGGAGTGGGCCGCCGCATGGCTCGAAGACGCCGACGGGTTCCTGCACTCTTACTGCAACACGGTGCCCACACCCCAGGGTGGCACCCATGAGGCGGGATTCCGCACCGCGCTGCTGAAGGGGCTGCGCGCCTGGGGCGAGCAGCGCGGCAACAAGCGTGCGCACCAGGTGACCGCGGAAGACCTGATGGCGCCGCTCGCCGCCAAGCTGTCCCTGTTCATGCGCGAGCCGCAGTTCCAGGGGCAGACCAAAGAGAGGCTCGCCAGCCCGGAGGCTGCCCGCCTGGTCGAGACGGCGCTGCGTGACCGCTTCGATCATTGGATGGCGGGCGACCCGGCGCAGGCCGACAACCTGCTGGCCTTCGTCATCGAGCGTGCCGAGGAGCGGCTGCGCCGCAAGGAGGCCAAGGACACTCCCCGCAAATCGGCCACCCGCCGGCTGCGGCTGCCCGGCAAGCTGACCGACTGCACGCGCGAGAACGCCGCGGAAACCGAACTGTTCCTGGTCGAAGGGGACTCTGCCGGCGGCTCGGCCAAGCAGGCCCGCAACCGCGAGACCCAGGCCGTGCTGCCGCTGCGGGGGAAGATCCTCAACGTCGCCAGCGCATCGGCCGACAAGCTGCGGCAGAACCAGGAGCTGAAGGACCTGGTCGAGGCGCTGGGCTGCGGCATCGGCGACCGCTTCGACCGGGCCAAGCTGCGCTACGGGCGGATCATCATCATGACGGACGCCGATGTGGACGGGGCGCACATAGCGTCGCTGCTGATGACATTCTTCTATCGCGAGCTGCCGGAGCTGGTGCGCCAGGGCCACATCCATCTCGCCCAGCCACCGCTCTACCGCATGACCCAGGGGGCGAAGTCGGTCTACGCGATGGACGACGCCGACCGGGAGCGGAAGATGAAGCGCGAGTTCAGGGCCAACGCGAAGGTGGAGGTCAGCCGCTTCAAGGGTCTGGGCGAAATGCCGGCCGCCCAGCTCAAGGAGACCACAATGGACCCCGCGAAGCGCACGCTGCTGAAGGTTGTTGCCCGCCCCGAAGACCGGGCGAAGACCAACGACCTGGTCGAGAGCCTGATGGGCCGCCGCCCGGAGCTGCGGTTCCAGTTCATCCAGGAGCACGCGAAAACGGTCGAGGATGTGGATGTCTGAGACTGACGGACGCCTGCGGGCCGGGCGGAGGCCTCACGGTGGCCGGCGTGCGGTCCGCAGGAGGCGGCAGGCCACACCCGCGACAGGGAGCGATCCTTCCCGGCGGCTGCGGCGCGTGGCCAGCGGCCCGTTGCGATCATGGCGGACGCTTCGGCGGGCGAAGCCGTCGAAATCGGGCTGATCGGGCCGGATGCCAGCAGCGAAAACCCCTCTGCAGGCGTCATCCGCCTGCAGAGGTATGCCTCGCTGGCCGAGGCGCAGGCTGGCCCGCATCGACAGATGTGGCCTCGATCATGTTGGTGTAGCCCATGCGGGCCATGATCTCTTCCTGGCGGCGATCCGGCATCCTGTCCTCCTGCGCCCGGCCGCATCATACCGGCCAGGCCGCATCGGACAAGCCCGGACGCCAGCCGACTCTATCGGAGGGTTCCCGCAAGCCGCCGCGGGCCGCTTGCAGAGTCCCCTTCACGCCAGCGACATGCGGCCGACCGGCCCTGACCCGGCGAATCTTCCAACTGCCACAACAGCTATGGCATGGTATCCCGGCGATTTCGCCACCTGGGGCGGCTGGATTGCCAGAGCCGCCGTCCACCGGGATGGAAACCCCCAGTCCTGGGAGCGTGCGGCGATGACCGCATCGGGAATTCATCTTCGAACCACCGGAAACACAGGAAGCGCCGATGCACCCGCCTTACGTTCGGCGGCGATGGTTGTCAACCTCCTCTGGAAAGCGCGCCTGGAGCGCGTGACAACCCCGGCCAAGGTCGCCTGAAGATGTTTTCCTTGACATGGCGCGGCCAACGGGATTACACGCTCCGTCCACCGTCCGGTCTGGATTTGTTCGCCCCCTGCCGGCCGTGAACCGGAGTTTGAAGACCATGCTGACTGCGCAGCAGAGCAGACTGCTCGACTATCTCGTTTCCCGGGATGGCCCGGTGGGCCCGTCTTTCGAAGAGATGGCGGACGCCATCGGGCTGCGGTCGAAGTCCGGGGTGCATCGGCTGGTGCAAGGCCTCGAGGAGCGTGGCTTCATCCGGCGCATCGGTCACAGGGCCCGTTCAATCGAGGTCATCCGCTTCCCCGGACAGGCACCGCTCCGGGAGCTTGAGGGCTGCGTCGCCGATATCGGCCGCCGCGGCTTCGGGGACCCTGACACCTACGCGCGTGCGTTCGAGGCGCTGCGCTCGCTGGCGCGGGAAAATCGCGTTGAGATCCTCCCGCAAGGGATCTGCGGAACTGCTGCGGCAAAGGCGGCCTGATCCGGAGGGCGGCCTTCCGGAAAGGTGTTTCCCGGGAGGTGCCGCGGCTTGCGCCGTCTCGCGCTCGGAAGCGGTCGAAATCCAACGGACTTGTCTGAATCTGACCGTTGCGCGCGCATCCTCGCCTCGGCCCCGAATCCTTCGCCAAGGAGCACCGTGCCGTGTTTGCGCGCTGTCCTCACGAAGCGCCGGCCACCCCGCTGGGGGACGCATGGCAGCGCCCAGCCTCCCGCTCGCGATATCATCCGATCGCGAAACCACGCGGGCGGGGAGGCTCCCGTCATGGCAGGCCGGGGCGATACCCCATCATCCCGCTTTCCATGCGCCCCGACGGCCAGGTGTGTTTTTCGGCGTTGCCATGTATCCAGGTGGCCAGACCATCAAGACGGAACGAAGATGTCGGACCGGGCTGAAGTCGCCAGGACGTGGGTTTCGACCGCCATCCTGGAAACCTACAACCAGTGTTGGGCCGATGCCGCCGAACCTGTGCTGGATGCTGCCGCGATGGCGGCATGTCTCATCTTTCTGCCGCGGAGCCCGGACCCTGACGGCGACACCGACGAGCCGGATGGCGACACGGTGGCATTCGATCCGGGAGAACTGTTCGGCGGCCATATCGTGGTCGTTTTCTTCGGGATCGGCATGCCATCCGAATGGGACATCTTGGGATGATGCGCACATTGGCGTGCTAGCCGGAATTTGCCCAGCCGCTGGCATCGGCCGCCCCCCGTGACCGACGACATTGATGTCATGCCATCAAGTGCCGTCCGGAAACCCCCAATCCCGGGAGCGTGCGGCGATGACCGCATCTGGAATCCCTCTCCAAACCACCCAAAACTCCGGAGGCACCGATGTCCCTCCTTACGTTCAGCGGGTTTTCCTTGAAAAGGCGCAGCCAACAGGCTTACACTCTCCGTCCACCGTCCGGTCGGGATTTGTTCGCCACCTGTCGGCCGTGAACCGGAGTTTGAAGACCATGCTGACTGCGCAGCAGAGCAGACTGCTCGACTATCTCGTTTCCCGGGATGGCCCGGTGGGCCCGTCTTTCGAGGAGATGGCTGACGCCCTCGGGCTGCG
>Ga0302320_10008141_pt1 | contig 22879 bp, 19 predicted proteins | sample Bog_T0_3_FD_202130 | JGI IMG/M metagenome (GOLD analysis project Ga0302320, IMG submission 202130) | Peat permafrost microbial communities from Stordalen Mire near Abisko, Sweden - Bog_T0_3 | ecosystem: Environmental > Terrestrial > Soil > Wetlands > Peat | place: Sweden: Abisko, Stordalen Mire... | reverse complement strand
GCCGCCTTCATCCGCGCCTCGTCCGGCACGATGTCGGCAACCATTCCGGTCATCGCCCGGATTGCCAGCGAGAGCGCGCCGAACGCCTCCATCGCGCCCTGCTTGTCCTCCTGCATGTCCTTTTGATAGGCCAGCGGCAGGCCCTTCATCACGATCAGGAGGCCGGTGAGCGCGCCGACCACCCTGCCCGTCTTGGCACGCACCAGTTCGGCCGCATCCGGGTTGCGCTTCTGCGGCATGATCGAGGAGCCGGTGGTGTATTTGTCGGAGAGCCGCACCAGCCCCACCAGCGGCGAGGTCCAGATCACGATCTCCTCGGCGAAGCGCGACAGATGCACCGAGGCGATCGAAGCCGCCGCCAGCGTCTCCAGCACGAAGTCGCGGTCGGAGACGGCATCGAGCGAATTGGCCATCGGACGGTCGAAGCCGAGCGCCTTGGCGGTGGCGTCGCGGTCGATCGGGAAAGACGTGCCGGCCAGGGCTGCGGCGCCGAGCGGGGATTCGTTGAGGCGCTTGCGGGCATCGGCAAAGCGGCCGCGGTCGCGCGCCGCCATCTCGACATAGGCCAGCAGATGATGCCCGAACGTGACCGGCTGCGCGGTCTGCAGATGGGTAAAGCCCGGCATCACGGTGGCGGCATGTTCCAGCGCCCGCTGTACCAAGGCATATTGAAGCGCCGCCAGCGCCGCGTCGGTCTCGTCGATGACGTCGCGGACATAGAGCCTGAAATCGGTCGCCACCTGGTCGTTGCGCGAACGCGCGGTGTGTAGCCGGCCCGAGGCCGGTCCGATCAACTCGCCAAGCCTGCTCTCGACATTCATGTGAATGTCCTCGAGCGCGCGCTTGAATTCGAACGAACCCCCGGAGATTTCTGACAAAATCGTGTCTAGACCACGCGCGATATTTTTCGCATCGTTGGCGGTAATAATGCCCTGCGCCGACAGCATCGCGGCGTGGGCCTTGGATGCGGCGATGTCCTGGGCATAGAGGTGGCGATCGACGTCGATCGAGACGTTGATTTCCTCCATGATCGCATCGGGACGCTCGGTGAACCGGCCGCCCCACATCTTGTTGCTCATGACTTGTTACTCATGACCTGTCATTCATCGCCGCAGCCCGCATCGCCGCAGCCCGCATCGTCGCAGCCGCGTCCGCAACGATTTACCCGTTACCGGCGTCAAGCGGATGCTTATAACGGCCCTGCATAGCCGTATCTGATACAGGATGACAAACGATATGCCCGAAATGCCCCTGCCTCGCCCGGCTGCCATGCGCCGGATTCCCTTCGCGATCGGGGCGGTGCTGATCGGGGCAGTGATCGGATTCGCCGGGGTCTACGGGCTTGGCGGGTTGAAGCGCACCGCAGCGGGCGATCCGGCCTGCCGCGGGGCGGTCGACCTGGCGCAAAAGCTTGGCCCCCTGGCCCATGGCGAGGTGGCGGCGCTGACCATGGCGACCGCGCCCCTGCTGTTGCCGGACCTCGCCTTCGAGGACGCCGACGGCACGCCCAAGAAGCTGTCCGACTGGCGCGGGCGTACCGTGCTGGTGAACCTGTGGGCGACCTGGTGCGTGCCCTGCCGCAAGGAGATGCCCGCGCTCGAGGGCCTGCAGAGCAAATTGGGTGGCCCCGGCTTCGAGGTGGTCGCGGTCAACATCGACACCCGTGACCCCGACAAGCCGAAAAATTTCCTCAAACAGGCCAACCTGACCCGGCTCGGCTATTATAGCGACCAGAAAGCCAAGGTCTTTCAGGATCTTAAAGCCATAGGCCGGGCTTTGGGGATGCCGACTTCGGTACTGGTGGACGGCCATGGCTGCGAGATCGCCACCATCGCTGGCCCGGCGGAATGGGACAGTGACGACGCCCTCAAGCTGATCACGGCGGCGGTGACGCCGTCGGGATCCTGAACAAGGCCCCTACCCTTCGTCGGCGACGCCGTTGCGCAGCAGGCCGACCCGGTCGATCTCGACCTCGACGACGTCACCGGGCTTCAGCCACAATGGCGGGGTGCGCCGGGAACCGACGCCGCCCGGCGTTCCCGTCACGATGACGTCGCCGGGCTCGAGCCGGGTGAAGGTCGAGCAATATTCGATCTGCTGCGCAATGCCGAAGATCATCTGGCTGATGGTCGCATCCTGAACCACCTCGCCGTTGAGGCGGGTCTGCAGCCGCAGCGGCGCCAACTCGCCGACCTCATCCGGCGTCACCATCCAGGGACCGAAGGCGCCGGTATTGGGAAAGTTCTTGCCGGGCGTGAATTGATGGGTGTGGCGCTGAAAATCGCGGACGCTGCCTTCGTTGTAACAGGCATATCCGGCGATGTGGTCCCATGCATCCTTGCGGGCGATGTAGCGGCCGGGCTTGCCGATGATGACGGCGAGTTCGCCTTCGTAGTCGAGATCTTTCGACACCCGCGGCCGGATGATGTCGGCGAGATGCCCGGTCTGGCTGTTGGCGAAGCGGCCGAACACCGTGGGGTTCTCGACCTCGGTGCGGCCGGTTTCCTTGCGATGCGTCTCGTAGTTCAAGCCGATGCAGAGGATTTTGTCGGGGTTGGGAATCACCGGCAGCCAGGTGATCTCGGAAAGCGGATGCCGTGCGGCCTTGGGCGCCGATGCCGCCACTTCCTTGAGTGCATTGGCGGCGATGACGGATTTCAGGTCGGCAAACCGCTCGCGCCAGAGCGCGCCGAGGTCGACCACATCGGTGCCGTCGACGAGACCCCAGCTGGCGGCGCCGTTGATTTCAAAAGTTGCGAACTTCATCTGTTATCCCTGTGTTGAGGCTTTGGTACTGAAGCGGCGCGGCCGGGCGAGCGGCCGCTCGCGACCATCGTCGCGATGATCTTGGCGAAGCGCGCAATGCGAAGCGATCTCCCGGAATTGCATGAGGTTGCGCAGCTCACCTTGAGTGAACAGGCGCCTGTCTTATACGAGAGATTTCAGGCCGTCACGTCGAGGTTGCCGCCGACGCCGGCGGCGACGTTGGCCAGGGACGACATGTTCTGCTGGGCCGAACCGAGCAGCGTCTGCACCGCGGATTTCTCCGCGTCGGCGTTCGACTTCATCAGGGCCGCGGCAACCTGCATCTGCGTGTTGCCCGCCTGGGCGGCAAGCATGCCGCTGACCATACTCATGATATCCATACGCACGACTCCGGCCGGCAGGCTAACCCGTGCTGGTTAACGTCCGGTGCCGCGGACGGTCAGCATCCGCCGCAAAACGGTAATTTTCCACAGGCGCGCGTAAGGCCCAAAAACCCGTGCAAACTGCTGCAAACACACGACGAATCGAACCTTTTCCCCGGGTTTTCCCAAGGCTTCTCAACAGGTCGCTGGGAGGGTCACGAGTCCAGATCGTGATACGCGGGCTTGACCCGCGTATCCATCAATTTTTCAAAAGCGGATGAGATTGCCGGGTCATCCCCGATCAAGTCGAGGACAGGCGCCCGGCCATGACAAACGATCGACTATCTGGTCGGCACCGGCTTGTCGCCGCGATAGTCGTAGAAGCCGCGCTGGGTCTTGCGGCCGAGCCAGCCGGCCTCGACGTATTTCACCAGCAACGGACAGGGCCGATATTTGGAATCCGCGAGCCCCTCATGCAGCACCTGCATGATCGAAAGACAGGTATCGAGCCCGATGAAATCGGCGAGTTCGAGCGGCCCCATCGGATGGTGCGCACCGAGCTTCATCGCAGCGTCGATCGCCTCGACGTTGCCGACCCCTTCATACAGCGTGTAGATCGCCTCGTTGATCATCGGCAGCAGAATGCGGTTGACGATGAAGGCCGGGAAATCCTCCGAGACCGCGATCTGCTTGCCGAGCCGGGCGACGAACTCCTTGGCGGCGTCGAAGGTCGAATCGTCGGTGGCGATGCCGCGGATCAATTCGACCAGTTCCATCAGCGGCACCGGATTCATGAAGTGAATGCCGATAAAGCGCTCGGGGCGGTCGGTCGAGGCGGCCAGCCGCGTGATCGAGATCGAAGAGGTATTGGAGGCGATGATGGCGTCCGGCTTCAGCACCGCACAGAGATTGTGAAAGATCTTGCGCTTGATCTCTTCCTTCTCGATCGCGCTCTCGATCACCAGGTCGCAGTCGGCGAGCCCCTCCATGGTTTCGGCGGAGACGATCCGCTCCAGCGCCGCCTTGCGCGCGTCCTCGGTGATGATCTTCTTGGCGACCTGGCGCGACAGATTGCCGTTGATGGTGGCCATCGCGGATTTCAGCCGGTCGGCGGAGATATCGTTGAGCACCACGTCCAGCCCGGCCAGCGCCGCCACATGCGCGATGCCGTTGCCCATCTGGCCCGAGCCGATCACGCCGACCTTCTTGATTACAGCCATTTTGTCATCTCACCCGAGCGACGCGCGACCCGCGCCTGCCTGTCCCTTGCATAAACTCCGGCCGAACTCTGCTTTCAGCCGGTGGTTCGAACCCTCGTTACTTTCCGAGCTTGCCGAGCGCTTCGGTCAGTTCGGGAACCGCCTGGTAGAGATCCGCGACCAGGCCGTAATCGGCGACCTGGAAAATCGGCGCGTCCTCATCCTTGTTGATCGCGACGATCACCTTGGAATCCTTCATGCCGGCGAGATGCTGGATCGCGCCGGAGATGCCGATGGCGATATATAGTTCGGGCGCCACCACCTTGCCGGTCTGGCCGACCTGCCAGTCGTTCGGCGCATATCCGGCGTCGACCGCGGCACGCGAGGCGCCGACGCCGGCACCCAGTACGTCAGCCAGCGGCTCGATATATTTGGCAAAATTCTCGCGGCTCTGCATGGCGCGGCCGCCGGAGACGATGATTTTGGCCGAGGTCAGCTCGGGCCGATCGCTCTTGGCGACTTCCTCGCCGACAAAGCTGGACAGGCCCGGATCGGCCGCCGCAAGGGCGTTTTCGATCGGCGCGCTGCCGCCGTCGCCGGCCGCGGCGAAGGTCGAGGTCCGCACCGTGATGACCTTCTTGGCGTCCTTCGATTTCACGGTCTGGATCGCGTTGCCGGCATAGATCGGCCGCTCGAACGTATCCGGCGACACCACCTTGATGATTTCCGACACCTGCATCACGTCGAGCAGGGCCGCGACCCGCGGCATCACGTTCTTGAAGCGCGAGGTCGCGGGCGCGACAAAGGCGTCGTAGGACGGCGCCAGCGCCACGATCAGCGCGGCCAGCGGCTCGGCGAGGTCGTGGGCATAGGCCTCGCCTTCAGCCAGCAGCACCTTCTTGACGCCGGCGAGCTTGGCGGCCGCCTCGGCCGCGGCCTTGGTTCCTTCGCCGCCACCGGCGACCAGCACGTGGACCTCGGCGCCCAGTTGAGCCGCCGCGGTCAGCGCCTTGTTGGTGGAGTCCTTCAGGGCGGCGCCTTCATGTTCGGCCATCAACAGCGTCGTCATCTAGAGAACCCCGGCTTCATTCTTGAGCTTCGACACCAGCTCGGTAACGTCCTTGACCTTGACGCCGCCCTTGCGGCCCGGCGGCTCCGAGGTCTTGAGAATTTCCAGGTGCGCGGTGAGATCGACGCCGTAGTCGGCAGCGCTCTTGTCGGCGATCGGTTTCTTCTTCGCTTTCATGATGTTGGGCAGGCTGGCGTAGCGCGGTTCGTTGAGCCGCAGATCGGTAGTTACGATGGCGGGACCCTTGAGTTTCAAGGTCTGCAACCCGCCATCGACTTCGCGCGTCACCTTGAAATCAGTTCCGTCAACTTCGAGCCTGGAGGCGAAGGTCGCCTGCGACCATCCGAGCAGCGCGGCCAGCATCTGGCCGGTCTGGTTCGAGTCATCGTCGATCGCCTGCTTGCCGAGAATGATCAGGCCGGGCTTCTCCTCGTCGGCGATGGCCTTGAGAATCTTTGCCACCGCCAGCGGTTCCACATTGCCTTCCGCCTTGACCAGGATGCCGCGGTCGACGCCCATCGCGAGCCCGGTACGGATGGTTTCGGAGGCCTGCGCCGGGCCGATCGATATCACCACCACCTCGGTCGCCTTGCCGGCCTCGCGCAGGCGCAGGGCTTCCTCGACGGCGATTTCATCGAACGGATTCATCGACATCTTGACGTTGGCCAGTTCGACGCCCGATCCATCGCTCTTGACGCGGACCTTGACGTTGTAGTCGACCACCCGCTTGACCGGCACCAGAACCTTCATCGATCCTCTTTCGCTTGATTTTCAGGTTTGATCGCTTGGGCGCGGAACCTAAAGGTCCGGCCAACCCCGGTCAACGCGCGAAACCCAGAAATCGCCCCCCCGGCGGGCGCGGTTAACGGTTCTGGCCGGGCACCCACAGCACGTCTCCGGTGCCATTGTTGTTGACCGAGCGGCTGGCGACGAACAGGAAATCCGACAGCCGGTTCATATACTGGATGGCGGCGTCGCCGACCGGCTCGTCCGGCTTGGCCGCGAGTTCCACCATGATCCGCTCCGCCCTGCGGCAGATCGTGCGTGCCAGATGCAGGTAGGCCGCAGCCGGCGTGCCGCCCGGCAGCACGAACGAGGTCAACGGCGCCAGTTTGGCGTTCAGGCTGTCGATGTCGCGCTCGAGGCGCTCGACCTGGCTCGCCAGCATCCGCAGCCGTTCCGCCTTGCCCTGGCGTTCGGGCACCGCGAGGTCGGCGCCGACATCGAACAAATCGTTCTGGATCAGGCCCAGCATCGCATCGAGATCGCGCGCCTCGCCAAGGTAGAGCCGGACAATGCCGATCGCGGCGTTGGTCTCGTCGACGGTTCCATAGGCCGCGATGCGCAGATCGTATTTCGGACGGCGTTCGCCGCTGCCCAGCGCCGTGGTGCCGTCATCGCCGGTTCGCGTATAGATGCGATTGAGGACGACCATTGATGGCTCCCTTTGGTGTCAGCAGTGTTAGCGTCCCATCGCCCAGACCGCGAGCATGGTGATGACAATCGCGACGAATTGCAGCAACACCCGCAGCCGCATCAGTTTCTGGGACCGGTTCGGCGATCCGCCCCGCATCATGTTGATGAGACCCAGCAGCAGCACCAGGGCGACGGCGCCGACCGCGACGGGAAGGATGATCATACTCAGGAATGAGGCCATCGGCCGTACATAACACCGCCCAGAGCGCTCCGCTACGCCGGCCTCAAGCGATGTCATGGAGCAACGATCTGGCTTTTAGCTCAATAATATCAGAAGGTAGCTCAGGTGCAGCCAATCTCGGATTCGGGACGTCGGGTCGACCCACGGAACCCGTTTTCCACTGTTCAGGGTGAAATGTGAGGCAGCTTCGCTACGTCTTTCATGTCGTCATGGACGCCTTCTATACGTTTCTCGCCGACGACGGCTGGGCGATCGCAAGCCATATCGCGCTGTCGACGCTGATGGCGCTGTTTCCGTTTCTGATCGTGCTGACCTCGCTCGCCGGCTTTTTCGGATCCAAGGAACTCGCCGACCAGGCGGTCGGATTGATGCTGCAGGTATGGCCGAAGCAGGTCGCCGATTCGCTTTCCGGCGAGATCCACGATGTGCTGACGACAAGCCGGGGCGACATCCTGACCATCGGCGCGGTGCTTGCGGTGTATTTTGCCTCGAACGGCGTCGAGGCGCTGCGCGTCGCGCTCAACCGCGCCTATTCGGTGATCGAACTGCGGCGCTGGTACTGGCTGCGGCTGGAATCGATCGGCTACACCCTCATCGCCGCCATCACCGCGCTGGCGATGGCGTTCCTGATCGTGCTCGGCCCACTGATGCTGGAAGCGGCGCGTCGCCATGTTCCGTTGATGATCGAGAACAACGAACAATTTCTCAACGTCTCGCGCTATGGCATCACCATCGGCGCGCTGATCATCGCGCTGTTCATTCTGCATGCCTGGCTTCCGGCCGGCCGCCGCGGATTCCTGCAGATCATGCCCGGCATCGTCTTTACCTTCGTGGCATCGCTGGTATCGGGCACCGTATTCGGACAATATCTGGCGCGCTTCGCCAACAATTATGTCACCATGTATGCCGGCCTGGCGTCGGTGATCATCGCGCTGGTGTTTTTGTATTTCATCGCCGCGATCTTCGTCTATGGCGGCGAACTGAACGCGGCGATCATCAAGTCGCAGCTGCCGCACGGCGTGTCGCTTCAAGCAGCGCAGTCGCTAAAGCCCGCGGACTCACAGGCTTGATCAGAAAGGCATCGGCGCCGGCGGCGCGCGATGCCGCTTCGTCATCGCCGCGACCCGATACCCCGATGATCGCGATGCGGCCGGCCGGCCCGCCGAGAGCGCGAATTCGCCTGATCGCCTCGATGCCGTCGATGCCCGGCAACACCATGTCCATCAGCACCGCGTCGAACGCGCCTTGCGCAATCCGCTCGGCGGCGGCCTCGCCCTGCCCGATGAACTCGGCCTGATGACCGAGTTCGGTGAGGATCGCATTGAGCACGACCCGGCCGAACGGATTGTCCTCGACGCTGAGAATGCGCAGCACCTGCGCCGGATCCGGCAACCTATCGGCATCCGCGCCCGACGCGGATGCCTTCGAGGCTTTGGCGCGGCTCAAGGCGACCGTCAGCGTGAACGTGACGCCCCCGCCGCGTCGTTGCGCCACCGCGATGTCGCCCCCCATCGCGCGCGCCAGCGCCTTCACCGACGACAGTCCGAGCCCGGCGCCGCCGAAGCGCGACGCGATGCCGACATTGGCCTGCGAGAACGGACGGAACAGGCGTTTGATTTCGGCGAGCGTGAGCCCGATCCCGCTGTCGGAGATCGCGAAGGCTATGCCGACCTTGGCGCTGGCGCCGCGAATCGGCTCGACCGCAAGCGCAACGCCGCCGGCTTCCGTGAACTTCACGGCGTTGTCGATCAGGTTTTCCAGCGCGGCGCGTAGCCGGACCGGATCGCCTGTCACGAGCGCCGGCAGCTTCTCCGAAATATCGACCCGGGATTGCAGCCCCTTCGCCGCCGCCCTGCCGGCCAGCGAATCGCCGGCACTGCGCGCCAGCGCCCGCAGATCGAACATCTCCTGCCGAACCCCGGCTTTGCCGCCGCGGGCGGCATCGACAAACAGCGTCGCGAGGCTGGCAAGATGTTCGGCGCCGGCCTTGATGGTATCGACCCAGCGCCGCTCGCGCTCGTCGAGGTCGGACGTTGCCAACAGATTGCTGATGGCAAGAATTCCGGTCAGCGGCGTTCGGACCTCATGCGCAAAAGCCGCCAGCGCCGCCTCGACCACGCCGGGCAACGCGGTCGCGGAATCGCCCTTGCGCCGCGGTTTGCCCGCGGCAACCTTTCGAGCGCGCTTTTTCGGCGGTCGCCGTTGCGGCGGCCGCGTGGTGCGCCGGGAGCGCGATTTTGCCGCCATGATTCCCCTGACCCTGGCCGCTCCACCATGCCATGGCCGGGCTCGGTGAGTCACGCCGAAGGGTATCTTTCCGCCCGCACACCCCTGCGGCAAACCAGCCCCAATCAAGGCAGCCCAACCAAACGGCGTATGTCGGCCGGTCCGGCGCCACCGGCGCGGAGCTCGCGCAGACCCGTGGCCGCCGATGACTTCGAGAGTTTTTGCCCCGAACCATCGAGTACGAGGCGATGGTGCCGCCAGACCGGCTGCGGCAGGCCGAGCAAATGCTGCAGCAGCCGATGGATGCCGGTCGACCAGAACAGGTCCTGCCCCCGCACCACTTCGCTCACGCCTTGCAGGGCATCGTCGACCACCACCGAGAGATGGTAGCTGGTCGGCGTTTCCTTGCGCGCCAGCACGATATCGCCCCATATTTCCGGCGTGGCGGCGACCGTGCCGGTCTCGCCGTCCGGGCCTTCGCCGCGCTCGATCCATTCGAGACGGCCGGCGCGTGCGCAGGCCGCCGCCATGTCAAGCCGCAACGCGGTGGGGCTTCCGGATTCGAGCAGCCGGGCGCGCTCATCCGAGGCAAGCGACCTCGCCGTTCCCGGATAGAGCGGCGCCCCGTCGGGATCGCGCGGCCAGGAACCGCTCGCCTCCCGCTGCGCCACCAGTTTTGCGATTTCGGCGCGGCTTTCGAAACTCGGATAGACCAGACCCTGACTGGTGAGTTTTTCGAGCGCGCCGGCATAATCGGCAAGGTGCTCCGACTGACGCCGCACCGGGGTTTCCCAGGCGATGCCGAGCCAAGCCAGGTCTTCGTAGATCGCGGCCTCGAATTCCGTCCTGCAGCGGGTGGTGTCGATATCCTCGATCCGCAGCAGGAAGCGCCCGCCGGCCTGCCGCGCCGAAGCGAAATTCAGCAGCGCCGAATAGGCATGGCCGAGATGCAGATAGCCGTTCGGGCTCGGCGCAAAACGGAAAACGGGTGGCATCGGTTTCCAACACTCGTCATTGCCGGACTTGATCCGGCAATCCATCTTTTTCACGAGACTCTGTTACGATAGGAGATGGATGCGCGGGTCAAGCCCGCGCATGACGATCCCCGCGAGTTGATCCTCCAGGATGACCCTCCACCTCAACACCCAGGCCGACCTCGAAGCGGCCATCCACGCGCTGGTGAAGCAGGATCCGCGGCTGCAGCCGGTATTCGAGATTGCGGGCATGCCGGCGCTGCGGCGGCGCGAGCCCGGTTATGCCGGTCTCGCCGCGATCGTCTGCGGCCAGCAATTGTCGATCGCGAGCGCGGCGGCGATCTGGGGCCGCCTCACGGCGGCGTTCGATCCGTTTCACCATGATGCCTTGCGCAAGGCGCGCGCCGACCGGCTGGGCCGGCTCGGCCTGTCGGCGGCCAAGATCAAGACCTTGAAGAATCTGGCGCGCGAACTCGCCGCCGAGCGGCTGAACCTCGACGTGCTCGCCAACGAGGACGCCGACGCCGCGCACAACACGCTGACGGCGCTGCACGGCATCGGCCCGTGGACCGCCGATGTCTATCTGCTGTTTTGCCTTGGCCATGGCGACGCCTGGCCGGCCGGAGACCTCGCCGTACAGGAAGCGGTGAAGATCGGCCTCGGCCTGAAGACACGGCCGACCGCGAAGCAAATGGCACCGCTGGCCGAGCCGTGGCGCCCCTTTCGCGGCGCCGCCGCGCATCTTTGGTGGAGCTACTATCGGGCCGTGAAGAAGCGCGAGGGCGTTTTGGCTGCGGCCAGGTAGCCTCTCGATCGCACCTTTCAGCGCAATCCCGAAGGGTATAGGCTTCTACCCAGGGAAAACGCCGCGCAGACGGCCGATACGAGAAGCGCAAGATGCTCGACAGGACCGACGATATTTCGATCGCCGTGGAGAATTGGCTGGCGCAGTTCGAAAGCGCACTCGCCGGACCCGATGAGGGTCTGCTCAGGTCGCTGTTTCATTCCGATAGCCATTGGCGCGATGTGCTGGCGCTGAGCTGGAGCTTGCAGACCGTCAGCGGCGCCGACTCCATCGTGAGGGAGTTGAAACGCCACGCCGGCAGCGCCGCGCCAAGTGGCCTGCGGATCGATCCCGATCGCCGTGCGCCGCGCCAGATGACGCGCGCCGGCACCCCTTCGATCGAAGCGATCTTCAAGTTTGAAACCGCGATCGGCCGCGGCGACGGCGTCGTTCGCCTGACGCCCGATATCGCCGACGGATCGATGAAAGCCTGGACGCTGCTGACGGCGCTCGAGGAACTGAAAGGCTTTGAGGAACAACAGGGCAATTCGCGGCCCAGCGGTGAGAGCTATTCGCGGGATTTTCGCGGCCCCAACTGGCTCGACCTGCGCAAGGCCGCGGCCGAATATGCCGACCGCGATCCGGTCGTGCTGGTGATCGGCGGCGGCCATTCGGGTCTCTCGATCGCGGCGCGGCTCAACCAGCTGCAGGTCGACACGCTGATCGTCGATCGCGAAGCGCGGATCGGCGACAACTGGCGCAAGCGCTACCATGCGCTGACGCTGCATAACCAGACCCAGGTCAATCACCTGCCCTACATGCTGTTTCCGCCGAACTGGCCGGCCTACATCCCGAAGGACAAGCTCGCCAACTGGTTCGAGGCCTATGTCGAGGCCATGGAGCTGAATTTCTGGACCGGCACCGAATTCGAGGGCGGCAGCTACGACGAAAAGGCGGGGTGCTGGAGCGTGACCTTGCGCCGCGCCGACGGCAGCAGGCGCACCATGCATCCGCGCCATGTCGTGCTGGCGACCGGCGTCAGCGGCATCCCGAGTATGCCGGAAATTCCGGGCCTGCAGGGTTTCGCCGGCACGGTGATTCATTCCAGCGGTTACACCGATGGTGAAGAATGGAAAGGCAAAAAAGCGCTGGTGATCGGCACCGGCAACAGCGGCCACGACATCGCCCAGGACCTGCATTCCGGCGGCGCCGACGTCACACTGGTGCAGCGCAGCCCGACCTTGATCGTCAGCATCGAACCGTCGGCGCAGCTGGTTTACGCGCCGTATAGTGAGGGGACACTGGAGGACAACGACCTGATTTCGACCTCAATGCCGCTCGCGGTGGCCTGGAAAAGCCACGCGATGGTGACCGAGCAATCGAAGAAGCTGGACAAGGAATTGCTCGACGGTCTTGAACGCGCAGGCTTCAAGCTCGATCCGTGCGAGGATGCGCCGAGCTGGCAGTTCAAATATCTCACCCGCGGCGGCGGCTATTGTTTCAACGTCGGCTGTTCGGACCTTTTGGTCCAGGGCGAGATTGGGCTACGGCAGTTTTCCGATATCGAAGGCTTTGTCGCCGGGGGCGCACGGATGAAAGACGGCGAAACGCTCGCCGCCGATCTGGTCGTGCTGGCGACCGGCTACCGGCCGCAGGAAGAACTGGTCCGCAAACTGTTCGGCGAGGACGTCACCGCGCGCGTCGGCACGATCTGGGGTTTTGGCGAGAGCCAGGAGCTGCGCAACATGTACACCCGCACCGGCCAGCCCGGCCTCTGGCTGATGGCCGGCGGCCTTCCGCAGTGCCGGGTCTATTCGAAATACCTGGCGCTGCAGATCAAGGCGATCGAGGAAGGGCTGTTGCCGCGGGGGGGCGGGCGAGGCTGCAGGGGCCGAGGCGGCTTTGGCGTGAATTGCAGGGGCCGTCATTCCGGGGCGCGAAGCGAACCCGGAATGACGAGATTCCGGGTTCGCGCTTTGCGCGCCCCGGAATGACAACAAGGGGAGAAACCACACATGCCAACCATCCTCGGCTCGGGCGAACATCGCTACCGTGTGGTGGAGAACTGGGCGAAGCTGCCGGACGGCTGGAATCTCACCGATGTCGCGTCCGTCGCGGTCGACAGCAAGGACCGGCTCTACGTCTTCAACCGCGGCGCCCATCCGATGGTGGTGCTCGACCGTGAGGGAAACTTCATCACCAGCTGGGGCGAAGGCCTGTTCCGCCGCCCGCACGGGCTGCACATCGACGCGCAGGATCATCTCTACTGCACCGATGACGGCGACCACACGGTGCGCAAATGTTCTGTTGACGGCAAGGTGATGCTGACCATCGGCATTCCGAACAAGCCGGCGCCGTACATGAGCGGCGAGCCGTTTCATCGCTGCACCCATACCGCGCTGTCGCCGAAGGGCGAGATCTACGTGTCGGACGGCTACGGTAATGCCTGCGTCCACAAATACACGCCCGACGGCAGGCTGATCAAGACATGGGGCGAGCCCGGCACCGATCCCGGCCAGTTCAACATCGTCCACAACATCGCCACCGACGCGGACGGCTGGGTCTATGTCGCCGACCGCGAGAACCACCGCGTGCAGGTGTTCGACGGCAACGGCAAATACGAGACGCAGTGGAACAATCTGCACCGCCCTTGCGCGCTGCATTGCTGCGGCGGCAAGGCGCCCAACTTTATCATCGGCGAGCTTGGTCCCGGCATGCCGGTCAACCTCAAGGCACCGAACCTCGGCCCGCGCCTGACCATCGTGGACTCCCGAGGCAACCGCATCGCGCGGCTCGGCGGCGAGAACGGTCCCGGCCTCGAGACCGGCAAGTTCCTCGCCCCGCACGGCCTCGCGCTGGATTCGACGGGCGCGATCTATGTCGGCGAAGTCGGCGTCACCAACTGGAAGACCAGCTTTCCGGATACGCCGATGCCGGCGGAAGTCGGCCGGGCGCGCTGCCTGCAGAAGCTGGAAAAGGTCTAAACACTCGCTCCGTCGTCATTGCGAGGAGCGATAGCGACGAAGTAATCTACTCTTTCTTTGCTGCGGCAATGGATTGCCTCGCTGGCGCTCGCAATGACGTTGCGAGAGTGGCGCTCCACCGGAACGGCCCGCGCTCACTCCCCCTTGAGGTTGGCCGCCTTGATGATCGGCCACCACCGTTCCATCTCGGCTTTCTGGAACGCGCGCAAGGCTTCCGGCGATTGCTGGTCGAGCGCCGCGACCTGGATGCCGAGATCCTCGAAGCGCTGCTTCATCGTGGGATCGGCGAGCAGCCGGGACATGGTGGCGTTGAGCTTGGCGATGATGTCCTTCGAGGTGCCCTTGGGCACCCAAAGCCCGTACCAGAGCGAGGCAAAGAAGCCGGGCAGTCCGACCTCATCCGCGGTCGGAATATTGGGCGAGGCCGGCAGCCGCGTTTTGCCGGTGACGGCAAACGGCTTGACGCTTCCCGCTGCCAGCAGCGACTTGAAATTCGAGGATGGCTCGATCATGAAATCGATCTGCCCCGCCAGCAGATCCTGCATGGCCGGCGCATTGCCGCGATACGGCACGAACTGGAATTTGGTGCCCGTGATCTTCTGGAATGAAATTCCGGTCAGCTGGCCGACGGCGCCGACGCCGGCAATGCCGACCGATGCCTTGTCCGGGTTGGCCTTGAGCCAGGCGATCAGCCCCTTGAGATCGTCCGCCGCGAGATCCTTCTTGCCGACAATCAACAGCGGTTCGCTGCCGATCAGGATGATCGGCTCGAGATCCTTCAAGAGATCGAAGGGCAACGCATAGAGACCGCCGGTCAGCACATGCGTGGTCGAGGTGCCGATGCTCAGCGTGTAGCCGTCAGGGGCTGAGCGCACCGCGCGGCCGACGCCGATGCTGCCGGCGGCGCCGCCGATATTCTCGATGATGACGGGTTGCCCGAGAATTCCCCGCATTCGCTCGCCCAGAAACCGCGCCAGCGTGTCGGTGGCGCCGCCGGCCGGGAACGGCACGATCATGGTGATCGGACGGGTCGGATATTCCTGCGCGGCGGCAAGTCCCGTCCATGCCGGGCCGAGCAAGGCCGCGATCATTACCGTCAGCCATTTACGCATGTGACTTCCCCCCGGACGTTATTTTTACTGGTTTTTCCGATGTTCCCGCGGCGGAGTCCAGTCAGACATCGCCGACCGCCTCGCGCCGCCGCTGCTCGGATTCCTCCGCATAACGCCGCATGGCGTGGGCTTCGGTCAGAATTCCGATCGGCCGGTGTTCGCCGTCGATGTCGACCACGGCCAGCGATTCGGCTTCCGCGGCGTCGAACACGGCGATGGCTTCCCGGATGTTCATGGCGGGATGCAGCACGACGTCCCGGTAGTGCAGGATGTCGATCAGGGCTTTCGTCCCTTCGAGCTCCGGCACGTGCGCTTCGGCCACCAGCGCCAGCCCGACATAGCGGCCGGCGCCATCGACCGCGACCGCCCGGGTCTTCGATCCCAGCGGGAATTTGTCGCGGAATTCCGCAATCGGCATGCTGGCATTCACGGTGGCGACGTCCGCCCGCATCAGGCTTCGCACCGTGAGATCGCGGATCCAGCCCACGTCCGCGGCGCTGCGGATCGACTCGCCGCGCAGGTGAAATCGCCAGGTCGCGAACGAGTAACCGAACAGTTCGCGGGTGATCTGGGTCGACAGGATGACGGCGACCAGCACTGCGGTCGTGAGCCAGAGATTGCCGGTGGATTCCAGCGCGATGAACGCCATCGTCAGCGGCCCGCCGATCACCGACGCCGACAATGCGCTCATGCCGATGATCGCGTAGACGTTGGGATCGAGGTCGAGGCCGGGCCAGACCACGTCGATTCCGGCCGCGAACAGCCGGCCGCCAAGCGCACCCAGAAACAGCGTGGCAAAGAACAGTCCGCCGCGAAAGCCGCTGCCGAGCGATATCATCGAGGCGATCGCCTTCAGCACGAACACGCCCGCCATGACCTTCAACGGCAGCGAGACGATGTTGGAGAAATGCAGCGCGCCATGTCCCGATGACATCACTTGCGGCGTCAGCAACGCCAAAAGACCGACGCCGAGGCCGCCGATCGCCGGGCGCAGCGGCGGCCAGATTGCCGTCTTCGCCAGCAGCGTCTCGCACAGCGCCACCCCGCGCATGATAGCGATGCCAAACAGCGCCGAGACAATTCCGAGCAAGGCCGCGAGCGCGAGGTCGCGGCCGAGCACGTCGCCGACCGGGCCGATGCCGATGCCCATCGACAGCGCCGCAAATCCATGGGTGACGAAATAGCCCGCGACCGCGGCAACGCCGACCGGCGTCAGGCTGGCCGGCGTATACCCCCCGATCACCAGCTCAAAGGCGTAGAAAGCGCCCGCAAGCGGCGCGCCGAACGCGCCGGCGATGGCCGCCGCCGCGCCGCAGCCGACCATGATGCGCTGATCGGCACGGCGCAGATGAAAGCCGCGGCCGAGCGAAGCGGCAAGACCGCTGGCGAGCTGGGTATAGCCTGCCTCCAGTCCGACCGAAGCGCCGACGCCGCTCGACCACACCGTCTGCAGCGCGACGATCAGACTGCCGCGAAACGACATCCGGCCGCCATGCAGCGCGTTGGCCTCGATCGGGTCGATTTCACGCGCTGGCCGCCAACGCAGCAGCAGCAGGAAAGCCACCCCCAGCAGCAACCCGCCGAGGCTCGGAACCAGCAATGCCCGCAGCGGCGCGATACTGTCCTGGCTCGAGAGGCGTTCCCGGATCGAAATGTTGAAGAACAGCGCGTGCAAGGCCGCCACCGCGACGCTCATCGCCACCACCACCAGCCCACCAACGGTTCCAATCAGCGCGGCCAGCAGGACCAGGCTTGTTTCATGGGCGCGAACATAGGCCCGCAACCGGCGTGGCGCCTCGAGAAAGCGGGAAGGTGGGACCATTTGGCTGCGCCTATACGCGGCCGAAAGGCGCCGCGGCCCCCGGTTTAGCGGGGTTCATGCCGAATTTGCAATGCGGACAGGACGGACGCCGCTAGCGGATAAGGCCATGAATGCTCTTCACAATCCCGTCACGCTGCCTGTAGTATGTGTGCTCATGCTGCTTCGCAGCCAAAACGGGGGCCAGGAGCGTTACTTGAACGCACATGTCTCGCAAGGCGGTTGGCCGGTACTGGTGCTGAATGCGGATTTCCGGCCGCTGAGTTACTATCCACTGTCGCTGTGGTCGTGGCAGGACGCGATCAAGGCGGTGTTCCTCGACCGCGTCAACATCGTTGAGCATTACGACCGCGCGGTGCGCAGCCCCTCGTTCGAGATCCAGCTGCCGAGCGTGGTGTCGCTGAAGTCCTTCGTCAAGCCGAGCACGCATCCGGCCTTCACCCGTTTCAACGTGTTCCTGCGCGACCGCTTCGCCTGCCAGTATTGCTCGGCCCACGACGATCTCACCTTCGATCACATCATCCCGCGCAGCAAGGGCGGCCAGACCACCTGGGAGAACGTGGTCGCGGCGTGCTCGCCGTGCAATCTGCGCAAGGGTAATCTGACCCCGCAGCAAGCGCGGATGTTTCCGCGGCAACCCCCGTTCGCGCCGACGGTGCACCAGCTGCATCGCAATGGAAGACTTTTCCCGCCGAACTACCTGCATGACAGCTGGCTGGATTATTTATACTGGGATACCGAGCTCGATCCGTAGGGTGATCGGCGTTTGCCGCCGCGGAACTCGCACGACTGCCGTTTTACCCCTACGCGTTTCATTAAGCCGCTCGGTGCCCGCCGCTCACGGCGTCCCTTTCCGCGCATCGATCGACGGCTGCGGCGATCGAGCGTCCGGCCGCAGCCGGTTGTTCCGGCGACGCAGGCGATCGAGATACAAATAGACGACGGGCGTGGTGTAGAGGGTCAGGATCTGGCTCAGCACCAGTCCGCCGATGATGGTGATACCGAGCGGCCGGCGGAATTCGCTGCCTTCGCCCAGCCCGATGATCAGCGGCACGGCGCCGAACAGCGATGCCATGGTGGTCATCATGATCGGCCGGAAGCGCAGCAGACAGGCTTCGTAGATCGCATCGGCCGGTGTCAGGCCGCGCACGCGCTCGGCGTCGAGCGCGAAATCGATCATCATGATCGCGTTCTTCTTGACGATGCCGATCAGCAGGATCACCCCGATCATCCCGATGATGTCGAACTGGGTATGCGCCAGCATCAGCGCCAGGACGGCGCCGACGCCAGCCGAGGGCAGCGTCGACAGGATGGTCAGCGGATGGACGAAGCTCTCATAGAGCATCCCGAGCGAGATGTAGATCGTCGCGAACGCGGCGAGCACGAGAAACGGCTCGCTGCTCAGCGACTCCTGGAATATCTTGGCAACGCCCTGAAACGAGCCGTGGACCGTCGAGGGCACCCCGATCCGTTGCATGGTCGCCTCGATGGTGGCGACCGCCGTGCTCAGCGAGCTGCCGGGCGGGAGATTGAACGAGATCGTGTTCGCGACCAGCCCTCCCTGATGGTTGACGACGAGCGATGTCTGGCCCTGGCCGAACCGGGCGACGCTCGACAGCGGAATCATCGTCTCCTGGCTGGTGCTGACCGCCGTGCCGGTCGACGATGCGGTTTTGCCGGTGGCGCCGATCGAGTTGGTCGCGAGATTCCGCGCTGCGCTGGCCGCGACCGAATTGACCGACGCGGCCTGTGACGAAGACACCACCGTTCCGGCCACGGCGTTGGTCGTTTGCGAACCGCTGGCCGATCCGCCTGACGTACTGACATAGACATCCCTGAGCGCCTGCGGGTTTTGCAGGTATTGCTGCGCCACTTCCATGATCACGTGGTACTGGTTGCGCGCCACGTAGATGGTCGAGACCTGGCGCTGGCCGAAGGCATCGTACAGCGTGTTGTCGATCTGGCCGATATTGATTCCGAGGCGCGAGGCGGCGTCGCGGTCGATGATCACGCCGGCCTCGAGGCCCTTGTCCTGCTGGTCGCTGCTGACGTCGGCGAGTTCGGGCACGGCCTGAAGGGCGGCGACCGTCTTCGGCGTCCACTGGTCGAGCTCTTCGAACGTCGATCCCGTAATCGTGTACTGATATTGCGCGTTGCTGGACCGGCCGCCGCCGCCGAGATCTCCCACCGCCTGCAGGAACAGCGTGGCGCCCGGCACGGCGGCGAGATCGCTCCGCAGCGAGCCGATCACCTCGTCGGCGGACAAATTGCGGTCGCCAAGCGGCTTCAGCGAGACGAACACGGTGCCGGAATTGGCCGAACCGCCGCCCGGACCCGGACCGCCGCCGCCGGTAAAGCCGACGGCGGTGTCGACGGCCGGATTTTCCCGCACGATGTCGATGAGCTGCCTGAGCTTCTGCTGCATCAGTTGAAACGAGATGCTTTGATCGGCCTGGATCGACCCGACCAGCAGCCCGGTGTCCTGTTGCGGGACAAAACCCTTCGGAACGGCCGCGTAGAGATAGAAATTCAGGCCGAGGATCGCGGCCAGCACCAGCATCACCGAGCGCGGATGACGCAGCGCGACGGTGAGCGATCGCCGATACCCGTTCAGCACCGCCGCGAAGACGCGTTCGCTGGCGCGATAGATCCGTCCGTGCGGACGGCCGCGCTCTCCGCGCAGCAGTACCGCGCACATCATCGGCGTCGTCGTCAACGAGACCAAAAGCGAGATCACGATGGCAACCGTGATCGTCATGGCGAATTCCCGGAACAGCCTGCCGACCAGGCCGCCCATCAACAGGATAGGGACAAACACCGCGATCAGCGAAACGCTCATCGACAGCACCGTGAAGCCGACCTCCCCGGACCCCAGCAGCGCCGCCTGCAGCGGCGACTTTCCCGCATCGAGGTGACGGGAGATATTTTCCAGCACGACGATGGCGTCGTCGACCACGAATCCGGTCGCGACCGTCAACGCCATCAGCGAGAAGATGTTGAGGCTGTAGCCGAGCAGATACATCGCCGCAAACGTCGCCACCAGCGACACCGACACGGCGACCACCGGCACCAGCGTGGCGCGAGCGCTGCGCAGGAACGCGAACACCACCAGGATCACCAGAACCACGGCAATGATGAGCGTGATTTCGACATCGCGCAGCGAGACCCGGATCGTGGTCGAGCGGTCGACCGCGAGAGTGACGTCGATCGCGGGTGACAGCGATGCCCGCAGTTGCGGCATCAGCACCTTCACGCGGTCGACCATGCCGATGATGTTGGCGCCGGGCTGGCGGTACACGACCATCATCACCGCGAGCTTGCCGTTGGAGAGGCCGAGATTGCGCAGGTTCTCCACCGAATCGAGCACCTCGCCGACATCGCTCAGGCGCACCGCCGCGCCGTTGCGATAGGCGACCACCAGCGATTTGTAGTCGGCCGCCTTGATGGCCTGATCGTTGGAATAGATCTGGTAGCGCTGGTCTCCGACGTCGATGCCCCCTTTCGGGCTGTGGGCATTGGCGCTGCCGAGTGCCGCGCGCACGTCTTCCAGGCCGATGCCGTATTTGTAGAGCGCCTGGGGTGCGAGTTCGACGCGGACGGCGGGCAACGATCCGCCGCTGACGCTGACTTCACCGACGCCTTCGACCTGCGACAGCTTCTGCGCCAGCACGGTCGAAGCCGCATCATACAGTTCGGCGGGCGTCAACGTATCCGAAGTCAGCGTGTAGATCAGGATTGGCGCCGAGGCGGGGTTGAACTTGCGGTAGGTGGGATTGCTCCGCAGCGACGCCGGCAGATCGGCGCGCGATGCGTTGATCGCCGCCTGGACGTCGCGCGCGGCGCCGTTGATGTTGCGATCGATGCCGAATTGCAGATTGACGCGCGCCGAGCCAAGCGAACTCGATGACGTGATCTCGGTAACATCGGCGATCTGGCCGAGGTGCCGCTCCAGCGGGCTTGCAACCGTTGCCGCGACGTCCGCGGGGCTCGCGCCCGGCAAGGTCGCCTGCACCGAAATGGTCGGGATATCGACATCGGGCAGCGGCGAGACCGGGAGCTTGAAGAAGGCGATGACGCCAGCGGCGACCAACCCGAACGTGAGCAGCGTTGTGGCGACGGGGCGACGGATGAACGGGCTTGACAGACTCATGCTTGAACTTGATCCTCGTTCACCTTACACGCCACAACGTGCTCGGTCCAACGATCGGACCACACAAGTCCAACGCCGGCTGTGCCAGCGAGATCATAGTTCAGCCGTATTCCCTTCCGAACACGTCGGTCCGCAACTACATTCTTGGGCGCGAAAGTGCGTCCTTGCTCACGAACAGGAGGCGCCGACGAAAGGCTGTTGGACTCTCAGCGACCAGCACCCCCTTCAGGGACTGAAGACCGCCAGCAAAGAATGGTTCACGAAGTCCGTTACCATGGGTCTCGCTCCACTCGGGTATCTGCAATCCGTAAATTCGCGCAAGATGCTCTGCGACTGCGGCCGGCCGAAAAAGCCCTATGGCCGAGTTCGGCCAGTGCATATTCCAGAGTCTTTCGGTCGAAGCTCTTTTCGTCACTCATGGCTTTTTCCAACCCTCAAGAGATACGCTTTTAACATGAAAGCCGCCAGCTAGCGGAGATTCAAAAGCGACCGTCACAGAAGCAGTGCGCCACAGCCGGGCAGGAGCGTTGAATACCGACCCTATGTCTGGCGCGATTTGCGATCTCGATCCGCGGCCATTTCGCTGATATAAGTCCCGTGAATCTGGTCGCTGACAGGATCGCAATCTATTGGGTAGCGCGGCGTTGGTCGTAGGCGCGCAATCTCACGGAGACCCCCATGCCCTCTTTGACTGAATGGAAAGTGCCGCCGGCCAACCAGCCGCGTCCGGGCGACTACAGTTTCGATCTCGACCGCGTGCTTTCCTCGGTGGTCGGCCTGCATTCGATCATACCCAACGATGCCTTCAGCGCCGAGACGCTGGGCGTCGAGCGCGCCGGCAACGGCGTCCTGATCGACGATGGGCTGGTGCTGACCATCGGCTATCTGATCACCGAGGCCGAAGCGGTCTGGCTGCATCTCGGCGACGGCCGGGTAGTCGAGGGCCACGCGCTCGGCTTCGATGCCGTCAGCGGATTCGGGCTGGTGCAGGCGCTGGGCCACATCGATCTCGATCCGCTGCCGATCGGTTCCTCAAGCGCCGCAGAGATCGGTGACCGGGTGGTGCTCGGCGGCGCCGGTGGACGCACCCGGTCGGTCGCCAGCCATATCGCCGCCAAGCAGGAATTCGCCGGCTACTGGGAGTATCTGCTGGACGAGGCGATCTTCACCTATCCCGCGCATCCGAACTGGGGCGGCACCGGGTTGATCTCCAGCCGCGGCGAACTGATCGGCATCGGCTCGCTGCAGCTCGAGCGCGAGCGCGAAGGCAAGACCGAGCATGTCAACATGGTGGTGCCGATCGATCTGCTCAAGCCGGTGCTCGACGATCTCAGGAAGTTCGGCCGCGTCAACAAACCGGCGCGGCCCTGGCTCGGCATGTACACCACCGAGATCGACAACAAGGTGGTGGTGATCGGTATCTCGGCCAAGGGGCCGGCGGGGCGCGCCGAGCTCAAGGCCGGCGACGTCATTCTGGCCGTCAAGGGCGAGAAGATCTCGAGCCAGACCGGGTTTTACCGGAAACTCTGGTCGCTCGGACCTGCCGGCGTCGACGTGCCGCTGACCGTCTACCATGACGGCGTCACCTTCGACGTGGTGCTGACCTCGACCGACCGTGCCCGGCTGCTCAAGGCGCCGCGGCTGCACTAACAGGCTGTTGAAGAAGTCGCTAGCGAAGCGGTTTGGATCGTGATTCCCTAGAGTCTGGATTTGGCTACGGGGGATTGCGATGCGGGGAAGTGACGAACGGTCTGGCTCGCTGTTCAGTTATGTTGAC
>Ga0302320_10008140_pt1 | contig 22883 bp, 20 predicted proteins | sample Bog_T0_3_FD_202130 | JGI IMG/M metagenome (GOLD analysis project Ga0302320, IMG submission 202130) | Peat permafrost microbial communities from Stordalen Mire near Abisko, Sweden - Bog_T0_3 | ecosystem: Environmental > Terrestrial > Soil > Wetlands > Peat | place: Sweden: Abisko, Stordalen Mire... | reverse complement strand
ATTCGCGCCACCTCCCCGTCACTGCAATCCAACACGTACCAAAGGTGCAGGAAGAGCAGGCCGTAAACCTTGAGCCACAGCTGAGGCCCTGCAAAGAGGATGGCGCCGATCACCCCGGCCGCGATCATGAGAACGGTGACTGTGTTCGGGACGATCCCGGCCTTGACAAAAATCCTGGTGAAGAGCGGGGAGATCAGGTAGGCATAATGATCGATCAACGACGGGCACCACCGGTCATGGGGCTGGTAATGGCGCCGTATCTCTTTGTAGGAGGCCATCGTGATTCCTTCTGGATGCTTGCCGGTCCAAGGCGCAGGTTGGAGGTTGCGCGCTCGTTCGATGAATCAGCGGATCCGCGAGCGGCAGACTTCCCGGCTCAACTCCACGCCGCGGGAAGAAGCGACCTGAACTGCTCCAGCATCCGTTTGCGCTGCGCCCCAAGGATGATGAAGGCGAAGCCAAGAAATGCGGCTGCTTCTGCAAGAGCCACTGCGCAATGCGTTTCAATGCCGGAGCCCGACCCGGGCAAGAGCAGAGAGACGGCAAATAGGACCATGCCGAATGCCAGCAGCAATCCATGCTTCCATGTATAGGGGAAGGTCCGCAGAAGCAAATAGTTGGCAATCACGTTGGCCCCGTTTCCCATCACCATCACCGCCGCCTTGGCCGCGGCGATCCCCAGCAATCCATACTTACCCACCAGCATGAAACTGAGCGCGATGTAGGCCACCAGCAACAGCATGTTGATGAGCAGCGAAAGGCGGGAATGCCTGGTCATCCTCAGGACAGCTCCGGCAGGTCCTGTAACGGCATCGACCACACACCCGAGAGCAAGAATCAGTAACGCCGTCCTGCCGCGCAGCGCAAACGCGTTTCCAAAGAGAGACAGGATGTAACCCGACATTTCGAGCAGGATCAACGTAAGCGGAATCATGAAGACAACGATGATCAGGTTGATGCTGCGGTAGGCATCACGCAGCTCATCGAGCCTTTCCTCGCTGTAGAGCTTGGATATATACGGCCAGAAGGCGATGAAGGGAGAGACAAACACCGAATTGAGCGAGGCCACGCTCTCCGCCACTCCGTAGATTCCAACGCACTCGAGCGGCAGCATCGCGCCCAGGATGGCCTTGTCCAGGAATGGATAGAGGGTGTCGACAATGCTGATCCCGAACATGGGCAGCGCGGTCATCAAAATCATTCTTCCACTCAGCCGCGTCTCCCGCCCCGTAACGCTGCCCTGCCCCAACAACTTGAGATAGTTCTCGCGGATGCCACGGTATCGCAACAGAAGCGTGATGCAACTCTCGGCGGCCACGGCACAAAACAGGAGGATCCACCATGCGCGTGGAAGCAGGAAGATGGGAAGACAGAAAAAGACTCGGAGGATGGTGCGAATTACGTTGAAGTAGCCTGCCGCCGAAGCATCCTTCATGCCGAGGAAAACAGAATCAAGGAGCCTTCCGAGAGAGAAAACCAGGATGGAAAAAGCAAATGGCACGCGCGCGCTCGAGGGCAGGCCGGCCCATATGAAGGCTCGGCCTCCACCGGCAAGGAGAGCCAACGCAGAGATGGATGAGATCGCTCCGGCGGTAAGAAGGCTGACGCGCACCACCTTGCGCCTCGAACCGCCGTCGCGCTCATAGCGGGGCAAGTAATAGACAAGGGTTCCTTCGAGGCCGGGCACGGTGAGGATGGACAGGATGCCGAGCCAGGAGACGAAGAGCGTGTATCCTCCTAATCCGGCGGCGCCGCAGGTGCGGGATAGGAAGGCCTGAAGAAAGAAGCCTGCCACTATCCCCAGGACCTGAAAGAGGAACACCATCCCGGAAGATCGAAACAGATTGCCGGCGATGCTCACGCTTCCCGCGCCGTTCATGTGTTCCAATGACGATTGCGCGCTTGCCATGCTGCCAGGCCTTCCGTGGGAGAGTGCGGTCGATTTTTTTGCGTGAGCCGGCATTTTCAGCATGGGCAGCTTAATTGCGATGGGGTCAGCCGGGATGCAAAGGGATGGCTCGCCTGAGGGGCGCGCAAACGCAGGAACACCAGAGGTTCCCGAGCACCCTCGCGGCGACCGGCAAGCCGCGGGTGTTCACGACCAGACCGGGCTCTCCGCTACGGGAGCCGGCGGGGCGATGAAGGGCTGGAGCGCTTCGCCGGGCGCAGTACGTCGAATGTCCCCGGTCGCGAACCATCGCTCAATCCGGTTCACGTCTTCAATGTAGTCTGCCTCGGCCCAGAAGAGCCCGCTGACGTCCGCGACGCGTATCTTCATCCTGTACTGGTCGTGAATCGCAAACAAGGCCTCTTCCCACCACATGCCGTATCTCTCTTCGCGTTCCACAAGGCTCTGAACCCTGCTCAGGTAGATGGGCACGAAGTCCTTGCGGAGCTTCACAATGCCCACGTACTCTCCGCTGGTCTGCTCGTCGGTCAACTCCTTGCCCTGGCCGACGACATAGCCGTCCTGAACTTTGAGGCGGTAGTCGGCGAGTTTAATGACCGAGGTGTCGATCAGCATGGTCGCGTGCTCGCGCGCGTCGAGCGCTGCACGGAGAACGCCGGGCTCATAGATCACGTCGCCGTTGAAGATGAGCAGGTCATCGTAAAGGTCGGCGTACCGCTGCGCAAACCAGAATGACCCCAAACTGTTGGTCACTCTGAAAAACGGGTTCAGGACGCAGGTAGCTGCGCCTTCGATCTCTTCCCTGACCAGGGCGGCGCGATAGCCAGCAACCACGACAATCTCGCTCACCTCCTGCTCGCGCAGCATTCTTAGGTTACGGGACAAAATCGTCTCACCGCCGAAAGTGAGCAGGCACTTGGGCAGATGCTTGACCTGCTTATTGAGCCGTGAGCCGACCCCTGCAACCATGATGATGGCTTTCACTGTAACTTTCCTCCTGTCCGGACCTCTTTAACCGCTTCAAAAAGCCGAAGCGCAACCTGGCCCATTAATTCCCGGGTTACATTGCCCATATGAGACACGCGAATGTATTGGTCCTTCCGAGAGGTAGTAGCGGGCGCGAACCACCAGTCGTATCTCTCTCTCATGAACGCGATGACCGCGCCGGCAGAGACGCCGTCAGGCAGCGTGACGGCCGTAAGCGCGCTGCTGGGACACTGCGCAAACAGCCCGAACTCCGGCGAACTCTTGAGTAGCTGCCTGCGAAACGAGCCAGCCAGGTCTGCGTGCCGCTTGATCCACCGATCCAGGCCCATGCTCTTGATCTGTTTCATTCGCTCTTCAACCTGGAGGATCGAGACCATGGCCGGTGTGAAGGGAGTCATGCCTCGAAGCAGGTTCCCGAGGTAGGCCGGAGCGTCGAAGTAATACCGGGGCCGCTTCACCCGGGACATGCGCTCGAGAGCCTGGTCGCGGAAAGCGATATAACCCAATCCGGGCAGCAGGGCGAGGGCTTTTTGCGTGCTGATCATGGCACAGTCGACATTCCAATCATCCATCTGGAAGGGATCGGCGCCGATGGCGCTCACGGCGTCGACGATAAAGAGGGCTCCCCGAGCTCGAACCAGGGCGCCGAGCTCCTGAATGTCGTATAAGAAACCGGTGGATGTTTCATGCATGTTCACCAGAACCGCGTCCACGCGGTCTTTAAGCAAATCGCTGAGTGCATTCATGTCCGGACGCCTTCCCAACGGTGTCTTGAGCTGGGAGACTTCGACGCCGAAGGCTTCGCACATGTCAACCCACTTCTGGCCGAATGCTCCGCCGTTGATGACCACCACGGCGTCGCCGGGATCGAGGAGATTGGTGAGGGCCATCTCCATCAGCCCGGTTCCGCTTGCGGTTACAGGCAACGGCAGGCTCGCGGTCTGAAACAGTTATTTGACATCTTCACTGACGCTCTTGACCGTTTCCGCGAAACCGGACCCTCTGAAGTAGGGCAAGCTCGGTCGAGCCGCAATGCGGCATATACTTTCTTCCATCTCTACGGGGCCGGGCGCAAACAGCATTTCCAGTCCTCCAGACATCAGTCGTGCTGTATTTGGTTGGCAAGCGGCCGCGCGCTTGCCGAAAAATATCCAGACTCCGATTACGGACGATTTGAATCGCGCCTGGAGCGCCCGCGGAGTAAAAACTGCTCCTGGCTCGATGGCTTTTCAATTGCCTGCATTGGGAAGCGCTACGCTGACCGGGGCAACGAGCGGTTCCTTCACGGCACTTGCCGGAATACCGCGATCGTCCCAGGAGGTAGACCACTGGTATTGAGGAACAATTTCCTTGACCCTCAAGCGGATGCGGACAGGGTCGGAGGTGGCGCATTCCGCGCGCAAAGCCTTCAATTGATCTTGCAATTCAGTCCAGGACGTGACCGGGCTCTTCGCCCTGAGTACCCGCTCGGTACTGGTGCTCATGCGCTGCTCGAATTTATAAAAGAGCTCCTCGAAGAGCTTTTCTCCCGGCCGAAGCCCGGTATAGACGATCCTGACCTGATCCTGGGGAATGCCGGAAAGGCGTATCAGCGTCTTCGCCAAATCGAGAATACGCACCGGCTCGCCCATGTCGAGCACCAGGATGTCGCCCTGGCCGCCGATGGAAAAAGCCTCCAGCACCAGCGAAACCGCCTCCGGAATAGTCATGAAATAGCGCGTGATCTCAGGGTGAGTAACGGTGATGCGGTGATTCATTTTGATTTGCTGCTGGAACAGCGGGATGACGCTGCCCTGCGAGCCGAGCACGTTGCCGAAGCGAACGCACAGAGAGCGCATGCCGGATGCCGGCCGGGCAGCCACGATCAGTTCACCGATGCGCTTGGTGCAGCCCATGAAACTGGTCGGGCCGACGGCCTTGTCGGAGGAAATCAGCAGGAAGTCTTCGCAACCGGAAGCGTCGGCGATCTCCATCAGCCCGAGCAAACCGAAGACATTGTTCTTGACCGCCTCCTCGAGGTTCTCTTCCATGAGCGGAACGTGCTTGTAGGCTGCGGCATGAAAGATGACGCGCACATCGTGCGCCTCGATCAGGCCGCGCATCCGGGAGTGATCCGTAATGTCCGCGACGCAATATGCTGTTTCCACCTGCGATTGCCGGTGAGCCAATTGCAGATAAAACAGCGGGGTCTCGGCCTGATCGACGCAGACCAGCCGGGAAGGCCCGTAGCGAAGCAGTTGATTGCACAATTCCGCGCCGATCGAACCGGCAGCGCCCGTCACCATGACATTTCGCCCGGATATCCGGTGCCGAACTGATTCCAGGTTGAGTTTTACCGGCTGCCGTCCCAGCAGGTCTTCGGGGTTGACTTCTCGCAGTTGCCCGACGCTTACCTTCCCGTCAAGCAAATCCGCCAGGCCGGGAATGGTGCGGAATCGCAATCCCGTGCCCTGGCAGCTTTCGGTGATGCGCCGCATCTCGGTGCGCGTCGCCGAGGGGATGGCAATCATCAGTTCAGAGGGATGGTAGCGGCGCACGATCTGCCCGAGGTCGTCGACGCCGCCCGCCACCGGAACTCCGCGCAGCTTCACACCTTTCTTCGCGGGATCGTCGTCCACCAGGGCGTAGGGGGTGTAACCGCTGTGCGCTAGCTCCTGCAGCAGCAGCGCGGCGCCGGCGCCGGCGCCGATCACCACCACTGCCTTGTTCGTGGCCTGGCCGGCTTGCTGCTGTACTTTTTGCATGAACGCGCGCGACAACATTCTCGTTCCACCCAGCGCAACTCCGGAGAGAATGCCTTCTATGACATAAAAGGAGATGGGAATCGAATTCGCGCCCGCAATCCAGCGGCTCACGATCCAGCGTTCCGCAACCAGGAAGACCAGGGAGCCGGCAGAGACGGCCTTGGCGATGTCCATGGCATCGCTGATTCCGGTGTAGCGCCAGTAGCCGTGAAAGAGATTGAAACGGGCCAGGGCGCCGAGACGCGCCAGCGCGAGCAGGGGAAGCGCCGATAGAAACAAGCCCGGGTGCGGAAATGCGAAGTCGAACCGCAACAGCCACGCCAGCGCTGCCGAAGCGACGATCAGTAGCAGTTGGAGCAACGCAATCCATATTGAACGGCTTCTAAGGAACACTGACTTCTTCTTTCCTGGACATGAAATTTCGAGCCGGGACGGGAACCTGTCTCGCTCAGGCGGTCATCGCCGCCTGAATGCCGGGTTTGAACTGAACTCAAGAATGGGGCGAAGGAGCTAGCCTATCGCGCGGCCGCCCTGACGATCTCGACCACGCTATCGATCACTCAGTCAATCTGCGCCGTGGTCATGGTTGGAAAGATCGGCAGTGACAGATACCGCCGGTACTGCTGGCTGGCCACCGGGAGATCGTCTTCCCGGTAGCCATATGCCTTTTGATAAAAGGGATGCATGTGCAAGGGAATAAAATGCACGCTGGCGCCGACTCCCCGCGCTTTGAGCATCTCGATCATCTCGGAGCGCGTGATGGTGATCTCCTCGAGGTTGAGCCGCAGGGTATACAAGTGCCACGCCGAACTCCGATCCCGGCCAACCGTGGGAACTTCGAGCGCATCTTCCCTGCTGAATTCTCTCGTGTAGCGGGCTGCGATTTCGGTGCGGGCGGCAAGCATGCGATCGCATTTCCGCAATTGCACCAACCCGATTGCGGACTGAATATCGGTGAGGTTGTATTTGTAGCCTGAATTCAGAACCTCGTATCGCCACGAACGTTCGGCGCTATAACGCTTCCAGGCATCGCGACCGATTCCATGGAGCCGCATCATGCGGATGCGGGCAGCCACGCCGCCATCCCCGGTGGTCACCATGCCGCCTTCCCCGGTGGTCAGGGTCTTGGTGGCATAGAAACTGAAAGCCGTCAGTTCGCTGATCGCCCCTACGGGAACTCCGCGATAGGACGCCGGCAAAGCATGAGCCGCATTCTCGATGACCCGCAAACCCTGGCGGGCGGCCATATCTTGAATGGACTCCATGTCGCAGGGTTGCCCGCCGTAATGCACGGCAATGATGGCGCGCGTGCGCGGGGTGATGCGCCGTTCCGCATCCGCGGGATCGATCGAAAGGCTCTCTCGATCGACGTCGACCAGAACCGGCCGCGCCTTGAAATAGCAGACAACTTCCGCGGTCGAGGTAAAAGTCGTGGTAGGCGCCAGCACCTCATCCCCGGCTTTAAGCCCGATGGCATCGAGAGCGAGATGAAGCGGCGCCAAGAATCCTGGCCTCCGACCTGTACCGGATCGAAGCCGGGTCAGTGACTCCCGGACGGACTGTCAGGATCTCTTCGTAGTCCATCCTGAAGCGCTCAACAAAGCTCGGAACCTCCGGGCGCGGAACGACAAGACTCATATCTCCGCGAAAGACATTCCATAATTGCGGCAACTCGTCCAGCTTGAGGGCGCGAAACAATGCGCCGCATCTCGTAATCCTCGCATCGAGCCCGCAGGTCACTTCCGCGCCGCCGTCCCCGAGTTTCATGGTGCGGAATTTCAGCACCTGGAATTCGCGGAAGGATTTGCCCACTCGGGTCTGGCGGAACAACGAAGGCCCGGAGGAGTCCAGGCGAACAAGGATGGCCAGAACCAGCATCAACGGCGCCAGGACCACCAACGCGGTTCCGGACGCGACGATATCGAACCCTCGTTTCAGCATTTCTTTTGTCATGCGACCCTATCGGATTGCTGCCATTCGAATTGGAGAGCCATGGCCGGCCGGCTGCGCCTCAAAAAGGGAGCGCGTGTACAGATTCATCCATCGGCACGGTTTCTTCAGGAACGAGCTGTGCCAAGTGAACCCGTTGGACCGGTAAAGCCGGTTGACCGCGTCGTTCCGGTCGCGATCCGCGGTCAGAAAGACAACGGGAACTCCGCGAACCCGGACTTCATCGCAGAAAGAAGACAGCAACATGCCGCCGATCCCCTTCCCAGTTTCACCGCGGGCCACGCCGATGCTGCTGAGCAGCGCGGCATGGGGCACATCGACCGCTCTTTCGCCCCGATAGCGAAGCACGTAAAGAAATTTACTGCCCACGCGAAGGGGACGGAGAAGCAGCGCAACCAAGCCGGCAAATAAAAATGCGGGCCATCGGCTCCGTAACAATCTCAGAAAGAATTGATCGGGCTCCGACGTTCCCGCGACAAACCCCACCACCCGCCTGCAGTCAATCGCTACCAGGCAAATCTCCGATCGCTCGAGGAGAAACCCAAGATAGAGCTCCTTCAGGAACCGCTCGCCGAGAGACTCAAGAAAGAATCCCCGAAACGCCTTCATGTGGATTGTGACGATGGAATCGAGATGCGCAAGCTGCGCACAGACGACCCGAGGGCTGCCGCCGGACCCGGGCCGGATGCGGTTTTCCAAGCTCTGCAAGCTGGTCCCTTTCTCCAAAAAATCGATGCTTCGGACAAGTGAATTGCTGAGCGGGCGTCTTCAAGAATTGCAATCAGGCCGGGGGGGGCGAGCATTGCTCGAGAAACTGTTTCATTTCTTCGGCGATTTTGCCCGCCTCCACCTGCGACGCGAAGAATCGTTCCGCGTTGCCCGCCATGGCCGCGGTTCCGTGGCGCAAGCATGGCCACCGCAAAAACAGCAATCGTGAGGAAGGCGACGATGCCGCTGAGCGGAGCCGGCCTCTCCAGCGTGATTGCCCGATCGGTGACCACGATGAGAAGGGAGAAAAACAGGTACGCCTTGAGAAAGGCCAACCCGGTCAGAGGATCGTCGATCTTGCTCTCGACCAGGCCCCCAACGAGAGAGATGGACGGAATGACAACCGCAATCAGGAGCGCGAACAGAAGGGTGTTCATTCCCCGCAGCCTGAGCCCGGTCTGCAGCTTGATTAGAAACCACAGCGAAAAAATCAGGCAAAAGACCGGTACCTTGGCATGCAGGATCTTGTCGGAAGGGTCGACGAGGACAATGGCGATGAGCACGGTCATCGAAATCGACAACAGGCGATCGAGCAGTTCGACAGGCCTGACCAATTTGAGAGTCGCGGGCTCCATAATCTCCCTACTTCTCAAGATTCACCAACAAGTCGCGAAGCGCGCCCTTCCACCCATACCCGAATCGCGCATACCGGTTCAGGGCCAATTCCCCGGCGATCGCCGGCACCCGCCAGGAGCGCGCCCGGGCGAGGCCGGCGCGCCGATCCATGTGCCGTATCTTCTGCTGAAGAAGATGGTCGATCCCGGGTGCCAATCCGGCGCCAAGCGAGGCCTTGAGACGTTCGTACACCAGGCGGTACTGTTCCGGCATGGCCCGGTATTTTTCCTGGTTGTCGTCCGCCCGAGTGTTGGCAAAGTGCGCGGCGAGGGTCCGCATGGCTGCGTCTAACTGCTGGGCGGCATGCTGGCGGTACTGAATCAGAGGATGATTGGCGCAAATCATGTTGGCGACCGCCGCGATGAGGATGGCGATCCACCCGTCGTGGATCCACAAGGATGGTATGGGAAGCACCAGGCGGCGATACCGGGAGCGAAACGCCATGGTGGCGCCGGTAACAACATTGTGCGCAAGAAGGGCTTCAAATGCATTGCCGGCATCGAACTGGCGGCGCAGTTTGCAGTTGAAATACGCCGAATCCCAGAGCCGGTACCCCAGCGGGTTGAGATTCTCATCGACCAGGTCGGCATCCGCAAACAGCGCGCCGGCATCGGGGCGCTGGGCCAGCGCATCCTCGGTCACCTGCAGCCGGTCGCCGAACCACGAATCATCCTGGTCGGAGAGGACAATGATGTCGCCGGCGCACATGCCGATGGCCCGTTCGAAGTTCTTTGTGGGGCCCAGATTCCGGCCGTTCACCACCAGCCGCACAGGAAACGGAGCATGGGCGGCAAATTGCTCGGCGATGGCTGGCGTCCGATCGGTGGAGCGATCGTCCGAGATCACCACCTCGTCGGGTAGGCGGTCCTGGGCGGCGATGCTGCGCAACTGCTCGGGCAGGTGTCGTTCTCCGTTATAGGTGCACAGCGCAACAGAGATTGTGGTCTTCGGTTTCAATTCAACTCCATCCCCGGGGAGGAAATACCGCAGGATTTCGAGGCGCCCCGGTTCATCGTCTGGTGAGAGCGAAGCGGAGTTCATCGAGTTCGGAAGCGAGAACCGGGTTGGCCTGAGCCTGCTTTCTCCACCACTGGAGCAAGGCCCAGAAACTTCCGGTAAAAAAACCCGCGAACGCGAAGACGAGCAGGATCAGCACGCGCTTCGGCGACGCCTTTCGGTCAGGCGCAATAGCCGGCTCCACGACCTGAATGATGGCCGCATCCTTCGATTCATCGAGCCTGGCAGCCTCGTACTGCTTCATCAGCATGTCGTAGAGGCCCTGACCTCCGCGTCGCCGGACCGGTCCATGGTCTGGGTTCCGAACTCGTCGACGAGGTGTCCCGTGAACGGATGATCGGGCTGGGACTGAACCAGGTGGTTCTGCCGGTTCCAATAATCCCGGGTAATGAGGAAGCCGCGGGAGGGAATCAGGTCAGAGACGCGCATTCCCTCCCTCCAGGCGTAGCGGCCGGGCTGCGCAACATTGCCGCGCAGCGTTACCACGTTTTTGAATTTGGGCGAAAGCGGGAAGATGCGCAGCAGGGCGCCGTCCCGAAGCAGGCGATTCCGACCCGCGGCGTCCAGCGCGAACTCTTCCAGCTCGCGGCTGCTGTGGTTTTCAATCCGCTCCAGGACCACGCGCTCACCGTCCGCCAGGCTGGTCATTCCTCCCGCATCCTTGAGGGCCTCGCCGATCCGGGTTTCCTCTTTCAGTTCGTAGATGCCCGGCCGGTTGACATTGCCGCTGACAGCCACCTGGGCTCCGAGGGGAGGAATGTAAATCACATCCCCGGGCAACAACCGCACGTCGCGCGACTTGTCGCCTTTCTCGATCAGATCGTATAAGTCGAATTCGGTCAGGATGCGGCCATCGCGCCGCAGTTGAATGTGGCGCATGGTTCCGGATGCCGACGGACCGCCGGAGGCAAAGAGCGCATTGACCGGGTGCTCAGCGAGCTGACCGTGTAAGCGCCCGGCCGGCGGGCATTGCCCAGGACGAAGATCTGGATGGAGCGCAGTTGGCCCAGGACAACATTCAGCTCAAAGTCCTTGAAGAGGGCGCCGACGGCCGCATGCAAATACCCCTCGACCTGTTCGTAGCGCAGGCCGGCCACGGTCAGCATTCCCACCCGGGGCAGATCGATCTGCCCAATTCTGTCCACCGTAACGCGGGAATCAAGATCGATCTTTCCCCAGGCCCGTATCAGCAGTTCATCGCCCGGCCCCAGCACGTAATCGGCAGGCACCGGAACATGCTCGAGGGGCGCGAAGGTGGTGGGAACTTCGCCGAATAACTCACGGCCGTACACCGGAAGCGGACGCCCGGCCGCATCCTCGGCAAACTGCTCAAACTCGGACCGTTCCACGAGCGGCCCCACTACCCTGGCAGGATTGGCCTCCGCGGCAGGCGCTTCGCCAGGACCAACGGCTGTGAGGGAGGCGGCGATGCCGGAAGGCCTGTTTCCGCCCGACGGAATGGGCGCGTCGATGAACCCGGGGGCGACATCGGGCGACTGCGCCTGCTGGAACGCGGGAGCGGAGGGCCCCACGTTGACCGGAGTGTTCAGTACGGATTGACTCGCGCAGACTGCGCCGGCAAAAACAAAAAAAAGATAGTGCAGTTTCGTCATGGGAGGAGAATCAGGGTTTATTCAGAATTGACTTTGACGTTGTGAGAACTGCACTTCAGGAGGCATGGCACTGCGATTGTCTTGCGGAGCAACCAGGGATGCCGAGTCGCGATTCAGCATGATGGATTTGTTCCCGCCGGAACGGCAGGCCTGGCGTTTGGAGTTGTCGTAGGCGCCAGCACATCGAGCCAGAAAGCGGTGCAGGCTCGCTCCACATCCCGGCTGTCGGCGTAAATCGTCCGGTCCGGCGAGGTGTGCTGGGAGAGCCATGGATGCACCAGCACCATGGTCGTCAGGGCCGCCGTAACCATGGTTGGGTCCAGGTTGCGGACCGTTCCTCTTTGAACACTCATGGCCAGGTACTTGTCGATCGCCGAGAAGGCCGGCAGGAGACACTCGTCGCTGAACGCGTCGGCTTTCCATTGCATTTCAAGAAAGGCCACCGCGATGAGCCTTAACAGGTCCGGCGCGAAGTTGAGGATATCGGATAGATAACCGATGATTCGGGGCAGCAGTACTTCGGGGCCGTCGCAGTCCGAGATTCCCTCCACGATGTCGCGGCGAAGGCTCACTGCCGATGCGCGGGAGCGCAGGGCAGACCAGAAGAGCTCTTCCTTGCGATCGAAATGACGGAAGAGCGTGTTCTCGCTCACTTCGGCAACGCGGGCAATTTCGCGAGTGCTGGTTCCGTGATAGCCCTGGTGCGCAAACAGCTTGGACGCGGCAACCAGAATCCTGTCCTTCTGCGCTGAGTTCCGGTGCGGTAACGGCATTCAGACTCCTTGCGCGCCAGGGCTAGAGCTCAGGCAGCAAGCGATTGACAATGCGTCGATCCGGTTCGCATTCTGCATGGCATTGTTGCGCTAATGCGCGGCGCGGGAGGCTGCGGCCGCCGAATTCAGTCCGCGATCAGTTCCAGATCTTCCGCCTGCACTTCAATGGCGGCATACTGGTTGATCAACTCCAGGGCGAGAACGAACTTCAGGCCGTTGCCCTTTTTCACCAGAAGGCCTTGAACGCCTGCCATGGCGCCGCTTCGGATGCGGACTTTCCTGCCCACTGCCAGCTCCGTGTAGGGGTGCATGTTCTTTCCTCTGACCCCGCAGCGGATCAACTCGATTTCCGCTTCCAGAACTGGCACCGTTACCCGGCCGTTGCCGACAATCTGAAGCACCCCCGGACACTCAAGAACCCTCCCCCGCTGGCGGCAATCGATATGCACAAAAAGATAGGCGGGAAAGAGTGGAAGGACAGTTCGAACGCGTTGCCGGTTCTTCCAGACCCTGACCGTTTCCCAGGTGGGGAGAAAAGACTCGACTTCCCGCAGGACAAGATGCTTTACCACCGACTTTTCGTTTTGCGGCAAGGTAAAGACGGCATACCAGCGGAGCTCGGTTTTTATCTCCGCGGCGAGGGAAGCCTGGCAACGGCCTGCGCCCAGCCGGCCGGTTTCACATGCGAGGCTCATCGAGTGTCTCCCATTCCCCCGTTGCGTAAGTCAAGCAAGGCTTCGCCAGGCTGACTTAGCAAGTCAGTGTTTCAAGAAACTGTTCCGCCAGAACCGTCTCAAGGTTTTGCCTGAGACAGTTTGAAGCCACAAATTCCGGGTGCAGATTGCTTTGGTACTAGCGCCACCATACCTCGGGCGCGGGCAGGGATTCCAAACAAAAAAACGCGTATTTCAGGTCGTTCTTCCCAAAAAAGCAGGTGTAAGTCCCTGCTCCCATTTTGGTAGTGTTCAAAGCCAAGAGATCCGCTATTGAGCGTCCCAGAACCGTGTTTGCTGCCAAAATTGCCTTTGTGGTACGCCTTAGCCAGAAATCAGACGGCCGATTGAGTCAGTATGGACTTGCTTTTTTCGAGTGCCTGACGCTGGATACGGAAACCCCTGGCGATCCCGTCAGGAGAACTCGCCGGCGCTTTCGAAATCTGATTCTGCCGCGTCGCTGGCCGATAAAACCTTCGCGGGGCGGAGTTGCGAGTCAGAGAAAAATCAACTTCGAAGATGCCGCAATCGAGAGGCGAAGGGCAGAGTGAACTGCGGATCATGCAGAACCGATGCGGGCACGCGCCCCGTAATCGCAGGCGCGGCGCATGTGTCCCTGGAATGGGCGATGGATGGAAGCTTTGTTGACTGCCTCTCTTCTGTCGCTGGCGGCGTGCGGAGGAATTGTGGATCAGACGCCGCTGGATTCTCTTGCTGCCGGTTCGACGATATGGGTTCAACCGGGAACGGCGACCGTGGAGTTGGAAGCCGTCCCGGGGATCGCAACCGGAACGCTTGGAGGTGGAGTGCCGGCGCTGGCCTGGCGCGTGAGCGGAGTTTCCGGTGAACGCCCGGCATTCGAGAGGGAATCGAAGGATGGCAGCGGGACAATCTTTGCCGCGGCCGCGATGGTGACCGGTACCGTCAAGCCGGGCAGCGTGCTCGGCACTTATGAGGTGGGTGCTAATCCTGAAGAGGTGGCGATCGATGCGAACGGACATGTCTGGGTAACGAACTGGGGATCCGCTAACATAACGGAACTGTCTCGGACGGGGAGGGTTCTTGGCACCTACGCCGCAGGCATCCGGCCGGAGGGGATTGCGGTTGATAAGGCCGGAAACATATGGGTAGTGAAAAACGGCTCGGGAACCATCATGAAGTATTCGTCGACCGGGCTTCTTCTGGACACTTTCCGCGCGGGGCTGAAGCCTCATAACATGGCGATCGATTGCAGCGGAGACTTGTGGGTCACCGATGACGGAGCGAACACTGTGATGAAGTACTCAGCGGCCGGCGGGCTGTTGGGCGCCTTCAAGGCCGGAAACAACCCTCATGGAATCGCCGTGGACGCCGGCGGCAATGTCTGGGTGGTGAATAACGGATCGGACAATTTAATGAAGCTTTCTTCGGCCGGGACGCTGCTGGGGGTCTACAAGGCGGGTCCAGACCCGATCTCCATCGCCATCGATCGAGCCGGAGACGCGTGGCTAACGAACACCGTCAACGACGGGACCAGCTACGCAGCCGGCACGGTAACCGAGTTACCGCCCAGCGGCGTGAACATGGGCACGTTTCCGGCCGGCGGGAACGCCTGGGGAATTGCAATCGATGCGAGCGGGAACCTGTGGGTGGTGAATGGGCTGACGAATCCCGGCGTGCTGGCCCCGGGAACCGTGACTGAGCTATCGCCCGCCGGGGCGATTCTATGTGCGTACGAAGCGGGAATAGATGCACTCGGCATCGCCATTGATGGACGCGGAGACGTGTGGATAACAGACTCCGGAGCGTCCACGGTGACTGTGGTTTCGAGCGGCTCAGCGGCGATTTAAGGGCAGAACGTAGTCCCGTTTAACGGAATGCACGTATTCCGGTTTCGATGTACTGGAAACCGGGCTGTGATGGGAAGCGATCATTGGACCGGGAGCCGGATCCGGTCCTCTTCTCGATTGGCAAACTGCGATTAAGAGAAAATGGAGGCGCGGGCCGGGATCGAACCGGCGCATAAAGGTTTTGCAGTTACGGATTTGAAGCTAGGTTGTTCAATTTACTAAACGATCTCGTTGGCAATGAGCGCCTCTTGGGGGGCAGATTCGGTGGATTTTGTTAGCCCCTATGCAACTCCCTGTCGAAACATGAGAGCAAAGGTCGGTCACCGCACTTGGGCGCGCTCTCCCGTAACTATGGGCCTTGAATCGGCTCTTTTTGTAAAAGCGTGTGTGAAGAATGTCATGGCTAGGCGCGACGGCTCAGCATGCGGCCAACGGTTTCGAGTTCGAATGAAGTGTTCATCAACTCGGTAATCACCAAGTAGCCCTTTCCGGTTAGCCGGTCATTCGCTCGCAACAGCCTAGAACTCGGAAAACCCGCGAAAGCCGACTCCTCCCATGGAACAAATCCAGTTCCTTCTCATGCCGTCTGGCCAGGGCGAGTTGCACGCTCTGCTGAGAATTGCCCAGGAATGATCAGGCTCCGTCATCGCAGATGGGTGTATTCCAGCCGCGCTTGCTCTAGCACCGGCACGTCCGTGTCAGCATCTTTCCAAAGCGCAAAGAACTTCTCATATTCGCCGCGGCTTTCGGCTGATTTATTCTCCATCGCGTAGGCTCGCGCCAGGCCCAGATGCGCCAGAGTAGTGCGCGGAAGGGCTGGGTCCTCAAGCCCGGGGTTGGCAATCAGTTTTTTGTACTCTACCTCAGCCTTGTCGCCCTGACCGGCGGCGAGATAGGCTTGACCACGCACCTCAATCACCTCGCAGCGCACCAGATCGTATGGGGTGGCCTGCGGCAACGCGGCGATCGCGCCCGCCGAGTCATGATGATTCAATGCCAGCAGCGCCTTGAGCTCGGGAAACAGGAGTTGCTGCTCCATGGTGCCAAAGGGAGGATCTGCCGGTTTCCTGAGATAGGCCTCGCCCGCCGCATCGTTGCCAGCGGCGGTCGCGGCCACTGCGTATTCGAGACTGCTCTTGTTCTTGATCTGGCGGAGCATCTCCGCGACGCGGGGTGTGTGTCCAAGCTGCGCAAGAACGCGGACCTCATCCAGGAGCATCTCATCGGCAAAGTTCGCGCTCACCTCGTGCGCGCCGCTCGCGATGGCGCTCGTGAACAGCGTCTCCGATTCATGCGCCTTCCCCTCATCGGCCGCAAGGATCGCCTGAGATTCAAGGAACAAATACGGTTGAGGCTTGCCCTTGCTCCAGGCAATCTCCCGCTGGATGCTTTGTCGATCGCGCTCCGCAATAGCCATCTCGAACAGGATCCAATGCAGGCTCGAAGCATCCATGTTCTGTGCCTGTGCCTCGGCGATGATCCGTTTGGCGTCGGCGTTGCGATTGGCGCGCATGTAGGCACGGGACAGACGCTCATAGTCCGATGCCGTCCGTGCCACGACGATCTTCAGATCCTGCTCTCCGGCATTGATGGCCTCCTGGAATTTGCCCAGCTGGGTCTCCGTATCGGTCAGTTCCGCCCAGCCGGTGGCATCGTTGGGATAGATCCGCGTCCACTCCTTCTGATTCTTTTCCGCTGCATCCAGATCATCGAGCGTCATGTAGTAATAGTTGTTGCGGATGTAGAACTTCTCCCATTGGCTGACATTTGCGCTCAGATCGAATGCGGTTTTTGCATACACACCGGCCTTTGCCCGATCCCCGAGATCGTAGTAGGCCGTGCCCAGGTTGGCCTGCGCCATGGCGAACTTGGGGTCAATATCCACTGCCTTTTGCAAGTACAGAACACACTCCTGCAGTTTTCCCTGGCTTCCCAAGGCCGCTCCTTTGTTTGAGTCTTGAAGAGCCTCGAAAGAAAAGGTCGTGGCATTCCACAGCGGCACATTGAATTGTTCGATCGACTGCGTGGACTCGCCCAACTCCCTGCGTACACGGGTGGCAAGCCCATCCAAGGTGTTCAGCAGCGCATCTTTGTTGATGGCATCCGCGTGATAGGTTTTCAATGTTGTGCCGGAAGCACAGTTCAGCACATCGATCGAGAGGCGGTAGCCGAATTTCGTAGGTGAGGATTCGATCTTTCCCCTCAGGAGCGCCTGGTAGTTGCTGCGCCGGCAAACCTCCAGCGCCGTGTCGCCCAGCAGCGGCGTATCGGTCGACTTTTCCATGGTGGTCAGCGCGGTCTGCTCCTCGCCCGCACCCATCAGCTGCATATAGGGTGATTGCCCGAGACCGATCGCCAGCGCCGATTTCAAGGTGTGGTCAAAGTCCGGGTCGCCGGAGATATTGAGAAAATCCGCAACCATCACCTTGCGCAACTCCGGCGGCTTGGCGAGGGTCTTTGAGAGCCAGACGCCGGATGCGGCCACCACCACCAACGCTGCCACGCCCCATGCAATCCAACTGCCGGGGATGCGGCGGGGGAGTGGAAGGCGCGCCACCTCTGCAGGCGCTACCTGTGATGTCTCCTCAATCACCACCTGGGTGCGTTCGCGGATGTGCTGGACGATGTAATCCCTGGCTTGTTCGCCGGAAGCCAAAGTTGCTCCCGGCTGCGGTGTGGCTTGCACTTCTGCGGTGAACTGGTATCCGCGGCCGGTGATGGTGGCAATGGAGCGGGCCCTGTCGCCCAGAGCCCTGCGCAGCGCAAAAATATGCTGCGAGAGATTGCCCTCCTCGACAAAGGACCCAGGCCACACCGCTTTCAGCAACTCGTCCTTGGTTACCACGCGTCCGGGGTTCGCTACCAGGTAGGTGAGAACCTCAAAGGCCTTGGGCGAAACCGCGACGGGCACCCCGTTGCGCGTAAAAGCCCGCCGGCCGGGATACAACTCAAACTCGTCGAATCGGTACAAATAACTGGCAACAAACGACATAAATAGCCTTGAGAGCTCTTAAGAAGAATTAAAGCGCGGATTGAGATGGTTTAAAGACTCCTGAACTCCACTTGCGTTCTAGTGGCAATCAAGCAGTCGACACAATGCACAGATTTGAAGGAGTGCCTAGATGAAGATTCTACGCCGCAAGGCGCCGGAGGCGGAAGGTGTCGATGGGCGTCCGGCTTCGGGGACGCAGGTGATTCGAAGGATTCAGATCACGCAGGTGCGGGAGATCATATCGGTGCTGGTGCGTGGCCGGGCCCCTTCAGCCGAGGGAAAGCCGGCAGTCGAGAGCGCGAGGCAGCGGCCCGATCTCGCGGAGTTGTCGCCGGCGGCGGAAGAACCAGACAGGGATCGACCTTAAGAGGTCAGACGGAGACAGGCAGATGCTTACAGTTCATCACCACAACCACAACCAGAATTCGAATACGGAGAGAAGCGCCATGAAAATGACGATCAAACAATTCGACCGCAACTCGATGCGCCTGCTGGCTGGGGCGTGCAGCCTTTGCATCCTCCTTGCCCTTGCGCCTGCGGCGTTTGCTCAGCAAGGCGCCCCGGCGCTCGGCGGCATTCACCAGGTTTCCGGTTCGACTGCATTCGCGCCCCTGGCAAGCATCCAGGCGGCTTCACCCGCTGCCGGCGCTGTGCAAGCTGCAAAGCCGCTGGCCAGCCTGGCCAGCACAGAGGAAGAGAACGCGCCGGCAAACTCGGCCAAGCCAGACGGCGGGGGCATCAAGGTTCACGGGCACTGGGTGATCGATGTCAGGAACCCCGACGGAGCCCTCGTCCAGCATCATGAATTCGAGAACTCCCTGCAGTCCATCGGGCAGGGGTTTCTGGTCGGACTGCAGTCGGGTTACATGACCCCCGGCGACTACATGATCGTCCTTGTCGGGACAGGCGCCACCAACTCACCCTGTGCCGCGACAAACGCTTACTGCGGCATCGCGCACTCTCTCTCGACCTACCCCGCGCTGTCCTATTGCGCCACTTTCTACTGCACCGGCAGCTCGCTCAGCTACGCCTACAACTTTGGAACGGCCTTTGCGGGACCCTATTCGATGGTACTCTCCGGTTCGATCACGGCTAACCAGACTGGTGTTATCGGCGCTGTCTCCACGGCCATGGCCCTCTGCTCCAATGTTGGACTCGCCGCCGTCCCGAGCACTATTGAGACCAGCAGCCCAGCCACGTGCGCAACGCAGACTACTCCAGAGCCGTATTTTGGCCCGCTGACGGGCACCACCCTGACAACTCCCGTCCCAATCACCTCCGGCCAGATCATCCAGGTAACGGTCACCATCAGCTTCTCTTGAGCTTCACCCCACAATCAGGCGAACAAGATCAAGGCAGATGCTCACAGTTCATCACCACAACCACAGCCAGAATTCAGACACGGAGAGAAACGCCATGAAAATGACCATCCAACAACTCGACCGCAACTCGATGCGCCTGCTGGCTGGAGCGTGCAGCCTTTTCACCCTCCTTGCACTGGCCCCGGCGGCATTTGCTCAGCAAGGCGCCCCAGCACTGGGCGGCAAGAATCTGGTTTCGGCTGCGACTGCGTTCGCGCCTCAGGCAAACAATCAGGCGGCTTCTCCCGCTGCCGGTACTGTGCAGGCAGCAAAGTCGCCAGTCCGCCCGGTCAGCGCAGAGGAAGAGAATACGCCTGCGAATCCGGCCAAGCCAAGCGGCGAGGGCGTCAAGGTTCACGGGCATTGGGTGATCGACGTCAGGAACCCCGACGGAACCCTCGTCCAGCATCGCGAATTTGAGAACTCTCTTCAGCAAACCGGGGCAGGATTTCTGGTCGGACTGTTGTCGGGTTACATGACCCCCGGCGACTACATGATCCAACTGGGCGCGGCCATCGGCAACGGGCCCTGCGCCGGGGCCGACTACCAGATCTGCGGACTCGTCCACAATATCAATACCAGTCCCGCGATCAATTACTGTTACTCACTCTACTGCACCGGCAGCTCGCTCAGCTACACCTACAACTTTGGGACGGCCTTTGCTGGACCCTTTTCCACGGTGCTCTCCGGCTCGATCACGGCTAACCAGACTGGAAACATCGGGACCGTCGAAACGGTCCAGGCCCTCTGCTCCAATCTTGGCGCCTCAACCACCGTCAACCCGGGCACCAGTGAGACCACCAGCCCGGCCACGTGCGTAACCCAGACTACTCCGCAGGCGTGGGTTGGTGAGCTGACGGGCACCACCCTGGGGACTCCCATCCCAGTAGTCTCCGGCCAGATCGTGCAGGTAACGGTCGCCATCACCTTCTCTTAGCTTTTTCAGCACAGAATCAGGCGAACCAGAGCAAGGAGAGAAGCAATGCGGAACCGTATGGTCAATTCGGTAACTCCTGGGGAGCAGCAGAGCCTGCGCGCGGCGCGCAGATTCGCTCCTTCGATTAAGTCAGCTTTCCTTTTCGCGGCCCTGTGCGCGGCCCTGTGTGCGGTATTGTTCGGCGGGGCGGTGAAAGCCTTCGCGGCGGATACCATCACCTGGACGCCCTACGCTGGAACCCCCAACGTCAATGCGACGTTCCAGGCGTATCCCGGAGGCCAGTCGGCTGACAATACGATCGTCCTGACCATCACAGGGTCGGACACTCTTGAAGGAACACAATCCGGCCAGCATTTGGCTATTACCGGCGCGAATGCAGCACAATTTCAGGAAGACACCAATGTTTTCCCTTCGTGCTCCGCAACATTGGGCGAAGGAGATGGCGCTGCCCCTCCCTACACTTGTGTTCTACCCATCTACTTCAATGCTCCAGCTACGCCTGGAACCTACACCGCAACGCTGACCTACAACTACCTGGACGGAACAAGCCTCGGCAGCCAGTCGATTACCCTGACCGGAACAGTTCTTGCCGTTCCCGCTGCGACGGGCAACGCCAGCCTCGCATTCCTACCCGTCACGACCATTTTTGCCGGGACCGGAACCCCGGGATACTCGGGCAACAACGGTCCGGCGATTGACGCGGCATTGAGCGATCCTTCCGATGTAGCCGTCGACAGCCTGGGGAACGTGTATATCGCCGACAGCGGCAATTATGTGGTGCGCAAGGTAGACACGACCGGCAAAATCACAGTCTTTGCCGGCACACCCCAGGAAGGCGGCTACTCCTACGGCTACACCGGAGAAGGCGGCCCTGCGACTTCGGCCACACTGATGGGCCCGGTGGCGCTGACCTTCGACAAAGCCGGCAACCTTTACTTTGCCGACGGCTTGTATGCGGTCCGCAAGGTGAATGCGGTCACCGGGGTGATCACCACCTATGCGGGAAGCACGAGCTTCGAATACGGCTATTCCGGAGACGGCGGATTGGCAACCAGCGCACTGCTCTACGCGCCTTCCTCGCTGGCCTTCGACCCCAACGGAAATCTCTATATTGCAGAGATCGATACCAACGACATCCGCATGGTGAACTCCAGCGGGATCATCTCAACCTACGCCGGGCAGAGTTCGTATTACAACCAGACGCGTGGATATACGCCAAACTTTCCGGGCTTCTCAGGAGATGGCGGCCCGGCGTCGAGCGCGACGCTATTCCGTCCCTACTCACTGGCGATCGTGACCTCGAACAATTTGCTGGTGGGGGATGTTTCCTACCTCTACATTGCTGATGGCGAGAACGACCGCGTGCGCGTTGTGGATCTCGGCACCGGAATCATCACTACAGTAGCGGGCCTGGGCGCATTCTCAACCGGGACACCCGCCTCTCTCGGTGCGGTGGATCTGCCCGCCGCGACGGCCGAAATCTATCCCCAGGCGGTCGCCATCGATCCCGCCGGAAATTTCTATGTCATGAACTTCGACGGTCTGCTGTTCAGGACGGACGCGGTCACCGGCCTGATGACCCAGTTCCCGTCTTCGAGCACCACCACCCTTTACGCTGGAGGAGGCTTGACCGCGGGAATGACGTTTGCGAGCTCCGGCCCCATGTACATCGCGGCGCAGAACCTCAATACCGTCACCAAAATCTCGGCGCAGGGCGCATTGAATTTTGGCAGCGTGAATGTGGGCGACACCAGCAGTTCGCAGTTCCTGACCATCCGGAACAACGGCTCAGGGCCGCTCACTTTCAACGCCACGCCCTACGCTGTTGCGGGCAACTTTGGCGTGGTTGACACGGGCACATGCTCTTTCGGCGCCATTCTCGCGGTAGGCGCATCCTGCACGGTGGCCGTCAACTTTAGCCCCCAAGCCTCTGGGCCGCTCACCGGAACAGTCAGCTTCGCCAGCAACGATCCAAATTCTCCGCTGGTTGCGCAGTTGAGCGGCATCGGTATCGGGCCGCCGCCAACAACCGCTACGCTTTTGCCTTCGCCGCTTACATTTCCCAACACCGGTGTTGGGCTCGAAAGCCAGATGACCGCCACGCTCACCAACACCGGCGCTTCCTCGCTCTCGATCATCTCGATTTCGATCACCCCGGGATCCCCCTTCACCGTTGACCCGTCGAGCACATGTCTCAACCCCACAGTGGCTGCCGGCTTCACCTGCAGCATCGTGATTAACTTCAATCCGCTAGCGGCAACCACCTACTCAGCCACGTTAAGCGTGAGCGATAACGCGACTGGAACTCCGCAAACGGCAACCTTGACCGGAACCGGCGCGCTGGCCGTCAATCTCTCCGTCAACGAGACCATCCACGTTACCGATGCGCCAGATTTCACCTCTGCCGCTTCGCTGAACATCGCCGAGACCATCCACGTTACCGATACGCCCGTGCCCAACACTGCCGCTTCGCTGAACATCGCCGAGACCATTCACGTTACCGATGCGGTGACGGGGTTGACCGCAATCTCTGGCCCGGCCGCGCTTTATTCTCCAGCACCCAACGTAGGCACCGCTCTAGGCACCAGCAATGTGCTCTTCCAATGGACCCCAGGAACCGCGACGGAATACGAGCTCTTATTGGGCACCACCGGCGTGGGTACGAGTAACCTGTT
>Ga0302320_10008136_pt1 | contig 22887 bp, 26 predicted proteins | sample Bog_T0_3_FD_202130 | JGI IMG/M metagenome (GOLD analysis project Ga0302320, IMG submission 202130) | Peat permafrost microbial communities from Stordalen Mire near Abisko, Sweden - Bog_T0_3 | ecosystem: Environmental > Terrestrial > Soil > Wetlands > Peat | place: Sweden: Abisko, Stordalen Mire... | reverse complement strand
CCCCTCCGCCCGGCGTGTAGCGGCTGCCGATCACCATGTCCTGTCCACCCTGAATCGCAGCCAGCAATTGCGGCAACAGCTCCGGCGGATGCTGCAAATCGGCATCCATAACCCCCAGAATGCCCGCATCTGTGTTCTGCCAGCCATGCAGAATCGCACCCGAAAGTCCCCGCTCACCCTTGCGCACCAACAAGCGCACACGCGGGTCTTGCTGCGATATCATCGAGACCAGTTCACCGGTGCCGTCTGAGCTGTCATCATCCACAACCAGAATCTCGTAAGGAATTTTCAGCGGATCAAGAACAGCGCGCACTGAATCCAGCAAACCACCAATATTCTCGGCTTCGCAAAGAGTAGGAATTACGAGCGCGAATTTTTCCTGGGCGCACTCGTGTTCATCTGCCGTCGGAAGCACCAGCGTTGTCCCTCCATCTACCTGCATGTAGGATCTTTTCACCACGGCAGAAACATCTCAGTTTATAACTTAGTATACGGGGTTCGATGGTTTGAAGCGATACAACTTTCCAGCCAGTCTGCTGCCCGTGCTCCTCTTCACTCTGCTCGGCTTTGCAGTAATGGGCTACCACCCGGGCGCTGAAGATGATGGTGTTTATCTGGCTGCAGTCAAGGCATATCTTAACCCCGCTCTCTTTCCCCACGATGCAGATTTCTTCCGCGTTCAACTTCAAGCCACACAGTTCGATTACTGCATGGCCGCGTTCGTCAGAGCGACAGGCATCTCCATCCCCTTGGCCGAGCTGACTTGGCATCTCATCAGCCTCTTCCTCATTCTTTGGGCTTGCAGCCGCATCGCGCACGTTTTATTTGACGAGGCGCGAGCGGAATGGGCATCGGTGGCGTTGGTGGCAGCCATGTTTACGCTTCCGGTTGCAGGTACAGCACTCACCCTTGTGGACCAGTATCTCCATCCTCGCGCACTGGCAACAGCACTCGTCCTCATCGCTATTGAGCGCATCCTCGCCTGCAGGCAGTGGCAGGCCATCCCTTTCCTGATTCTCGCCTTCACAATGCATCCCATCATGGCTGCGATGGGCACATCTTTCTCTTTCTTTCTGATCATTGTCACAACAGAGCGCGAGCAAAAATGGCTGGATCGCAAAGGTTCGAGTGCGCGCCAGAATGGCAGCGATGACGAGAGCAAGGCAGGCACCAACAACGCCTTCGTATCCACGATTCCCCTTAGCTGGGTTTTCGACGCACCCAATCCCTCCTGGCGCAAAGCTCTGGATGCCAAGGACTATCTTCATCTGTCGCGGTGGGCATGGTTCGAGTGGCTCGGCGCTGTGGCGCCTATCTTCATCTTCTGGCTGATCTGGCGCATCTCGCTGACACGCAGAGAAATGGCTCTTGCACGATTCTCGCTGGCCGTGCTGCTTTACGGTGTCTTCCAATTCTCAATCGCACTCATCATGGGATGCACACCTGCTCTGATCCGCTTTCTGCCGCTGCAGCCCATGCGTTTTCTGCATTTGATCTATTTCTTCCTAGTGCTCACCGGCGGCGGCTTTCTCGGCAAATTCATATTGAAGACCGCCGTGTTGCGTTGGGTGGTATTTCTGCTGGTCATCAACGGGTCCATGTTTTATGCTCAACGACAGCTATTCAGCGAAAGTCCTCACGTTGAGTTTCCCGGGCGGCCTGCGAGCAACCCATGGCTGCAGGCGTTCGATTGGATCAGTCAGAACACCCCATCCAATGCGTATTTTGCCCTCGGCGCAGAATACATGGGGCAGCCAGGCGAGGACTATCACAGCTTCCGCGCATTGGCTGAACGAAGCCAGTTGGCCGATGCCGATAAGGACACTGCCGTGGTTGGGCAAGTTCCGAAGCTCGCACCCGCATGGGAGCGGCAGGTTGCCGCACAGCAAGGATGGGAAAGCTTTACGCTCGCAGATTTCGAGCGCCTGAAGGCTGACTTTGGCGTGGATTGGGTACTGGTCAAATATCCTCGGCCTGCGGGGCTTGCATGCCGCTGGCACAACGGCACCCTCGCAGTTTGCCAATTGCCATAGAAACATTTGGCAGCCCTTTTATTCAGAGCGCCCGTCGATCTCAATGCGAAGGCGCGTAATATCCGGAGCGCGCGACAATACTCGCAACGCGTTCAGGAGCTGTCAGCTCTATGCGATGGAACGAGCCGTCATGCTTCAACTCCGCCGGCTTATAAACCAGAACGTATTGATTGCGCAGATCAGCTTCGATCAAGCGCAAATCCTTTTCGATTTCAGTTTCGGAGTCATCATCGTGAAAGACTCTGCCCCCGGTCTCCGAACTCAGTTCTGCCAAGTTCTTCGGGCCTGAAGAGAGACTCAAATCAGGCTCCGCGCGAAAGACGTAGATGGCTGTATTCGCATGTTGGCACGTGTCTACCGCCAGGCGAACATCGCCGTGACTCGCGTTATCTTCACCATCGGTGAAGATAAGGATAAAGTTTCCGCTGGCCGCGTGGTCTACTCCAAACTCGGAATGGCAAGCTTGAAAGACAGCGTCGAACAAAGCGGTGCCTCCGAGAGGATTTTCGCGCCCCTCGATGACACTGCGAACCCCTGCGGAAAGTGCGCCTGAGTTGCCGGTCCAGGTCTGCGTGACCGTTGAAATATACCCGAACGCCATCACGAATGCCTGATCATTTTGTTGCCGAAGCAGACTTTGAGCGTATTTGAGAGCCACCGCACGGTCCCGCGGAAGATTCTTCGCCATGGACTCGCTTGTGTCCATCAGGATTCCGGCGCGAATGGGAAAGTCCTGGAGCACATGGAAGTCAAGAACCCTGTGCGGAGGGTGGCCGTTATCAAGAAGCTTGAGTTCGCTGAGCTTGAGGTCGTTGATTGGCAGTCCGTGTGCATCTGCAGCATTGAAGGTAAAGTTGATTTCATCCACATGAAGACTGAACCGGTAAGGCTCCTCGGCCGCAATAGCCGAGGGACTCGTCTGCGAATCCCCTCTGCGGGCAAAGGCAAACATCGCAAGGATCAGTAGACTGCTTACGGTCAATTTCTGAAGCATATTGCAGGACTTTCTGGAATATAGACTCGACCGGCCGGGAAAGGCCATATACTCCGGCCGCCCCTGCCACCGCACAGGATCGATCAATCTCGTCAAAAGCAGGGCCCCGTTTTGCGGTTTGGGGTACTTTCCACGAGAATGGGTAGTTGTCCTCTTCCTGGAGATCCAGAACATGCTCAACCTTCTGCAGCGGCTCATTCTCGGCTGTGTCTTGATCGCCGGCCTTGCGCTGTGGCTTGTTGCCGCGACGCACCGCGCATTGGCTGCCAGTGGACAATCCGGCCTGGCCTACGCGTTGTTCGCGGGACTCCTGCTTGCTGAAGGAGCGATGATCTATTTTGTGCTCCGGCCCATCAACATGCTGGCGAAGGATGCGCGCCGGATCGCCCAGGGAAATCTCGAACACCGGGTGGAGTGGAGCAGCCGGGACGACTTCGGCGTGATCGCAGTGGAACTGAACAGACTGGCAGTCAGGCTACGCGAGCTCCGTGACACCGAGGCGGGACGACGGCAAATGGAGTTTCAACTCTCTGACGCCGTGCTGCAATCCATTTTTGAGCCGATTATCGTGACGGACGGCAAGGGGCATGTGCTCAAAGTGAACCAGGCCGCGTCGGAGTTGCTGGGGGAAGCGGCCTCCGACCGGATGGCACTCACCAACACACCCGGTGGCGACAAGATTCTCGAAGCCATTCGCGCCGCAGTGCAGATGCAGAAAGCCGTGGCCAACGAGGATGAGGCTGCCATGTTGCCCATGCGCATCGGCAAGCTGCAGCGCAGCTATCGGCTTCGCACGACACCCATGCGCGATTCGGAAGGAAGGCTTCTGGGAACTGTCACGACCCTTGAAGACGTGACCAGCCTGCAGGACACCGACAGATTCAAGACCCAATTCATCACAGTGGCAAGCCGGAAGCTGCGCGATCCGCTGCTGCGTCTGCGCCGTGGCCTATATGCGTTGACCCAGGGATTTGGCGGGGAGCTGCTGCCGCTGCAAATGGAATTGGCAGGCTCGGCCGGTTACGAGGCGGAAAAGCTCGACGACATCATGGGCGATCTGATCGAAGTAGCGGAACTCGACACCGGCAAGCGGGAACTCAAGCTGGAAAGGCTTCGCCCGTTGCAGGAACTGGGTGGCGCGCGGGACCGATATTGCGACGAGGCTGCTCGGAAGCAGGTGCGCGTGATCGTGAAGGCCTATGCCGACCTCTCTGTCGTCAGCGCCGACCGGAGGGCGCTCCGCTCCATTCTGGACAACCTGCTGGCCAATGCGCTGCGCTACACCCCGCCTGACGGAGAAATCCTGTTGTCTGCTGAGGAGATCAAGGAATTTGTGCAGTTTACTGTGAGGGACACTGGCCGCGGCATTGAGGCGGAGCGTCTGAGCACCATCTTCGACCGCTTCAATCCATTTTCTGAGAGCGGCTCGGGACTCGGGCTCGCTCTGGTTCGGCGTCTTGTTGAATCTCTGGGCGGCCAGATAGCCGTTGAGAGCCGGCTTGGGCACGGCACCACCTTCCGCTTCACTCTTCCAGTGGCGGTTGCTACTGAGCTCCGTCACCCGGTTGAGGTGGGATAGCAAATGGCTGAAATCGTCCTCGAGAAGCAGCAGGAACCAGCCCGGCTTCGCATTTACATCGGCGCGGCACCCGGTGTCGGCAAGACTTTCCACATGCTGAACGACGCCCATATCCTGCGCCAGCAAGGCGTGGATGTCGTCATTGGGCTGGTGGAAACGCATGGTCGCCATGATACGGAAAATCAGATTCGCGACCTGGAAATCGTTCCACAACGAGTGATTCCCTACCGCGGCGTGGAATTGAAAGAGATGGACGTGGATGCGATCATCGCTCGTCATCCGCGTACCGTCATCGTGGACGAACTGGCGCACACCAACGTGCCCGGAAGCAAGAATCGCAAGCGATACGAAGATGTCCAGGAACTTTTGGAAGCCGGCATCAACGTGATGGCTGCAGTGAACATTCAGCATCTTGAGACGCTGAATGACGCGGTCAGCCGCTCCGCTAACACCACCATCCGCGAGACTATTCCCGACAACTTCCTCAAGCGCGCCGATGAAGTGGTGAACATCGACATCACGGTGGACGAACTGCGTTCGCGCCTTCGCCAGGGCAAGATTTATGCGGCGGAAAAAGTGGAGCAATCACTGGCCAACTTCTTCCGCAAGGGCAACCTGAACATGCTGCGCGAACTGGCCTTGCGCACCACCGCTGAGCAGGTAAGCAGCCGCGCTTCAGAGTACAGGCGGACGCAGGGGCTGGAACAGGCGCCAATCCCCGAGAAGGTCATGGTCTGCCTCAGCACCAGGCCAGGCACTGAACGGCTCCTCCGCGTAGGTTCGCGCATCGCCGGTCGCCTTGCAACGAATTGGTATGCGGTCTACGTTACCCGCCCCGACGACAAGGGCCACGGCGACCCTGAAGCCTTTCACCGCCTGGAGGAGTACCAGCGTATGGCCCGCGACCTGGGTGCGCAGGTGGTGTCGCTCGTGGATCGCAACGTTTCCGACGCGCTCATCCGCTTTGCACAGCAGGAGAGTATCTCCCATGTGGTCTTTGGCCAGTCAGTGCGCTCGCGCTGGGATATTCTGTTGCGCGGCTCGGTCCTCAATCGCTTTCTTTCCGAGGTACGCGACGTGACCGTGCAGGTGGTGCCTATGCAGAAGCCGCAGCGGAAGGGGTAGGTCCAGCGCATACGGCGAGCCTATTCGCGGAAGAAGCAACTGGCTATTCACGCCTGTTCGCCCGTTGGAATTGATTGGCGTTTGTGCCACGAATACAAGCATTTTTGGCGAAAACTCTCGATAGGCCTTGCAGTCCCCCTGTGAGCGGTACAATTGCTGCGATTCCGGACTCAACAAGGAGACCTCAGTTTATGACCAGGCCACACGTTCTTGCGGTTTTGATCGTCGCGACATTTTCATTCAACGGGTCGTGGGCGCAGCTTGGAAGCCGCGCGGATATTCAGAATCGCACCATTTCAGTCTCAGGTGAAGCTACCGTGCTGGTGGTGCCAGATCAGGTGCAGATTTCGATGACCGCGGAAAACCGCGCTGCCGACTTGATGGCGGCGAAAGATCAGAATGATCAGGCTGTGAAAGCGCTGGTCGATTACGCAGCCAAGACGCTCGGTATTGAACCGCGCCGGGTGCAGACGGATTTCATCACCGTTGAGCCGCAGTACCAAAGCTGCAATCACAACGATGAAATGTCAGGAGCATGTAGTCCGCTCGCGATTGTCTATTACACAGTCAAGAAGGGCGTACAGATTTCACTCAAGGACGTTACGCAATATGAGGCCCTGGTGACCAAGGCCATGTCGCTCGGCGTGAACCATATCGACAACATCGCATTCACCACGACGGAGTTGCGCAAGCACCGCGACGAGGCACGGGATATGGCGGCGAAAGCATCGCTTGAAAAAGCTCAGGCCCTGGCATCGGCGCTTGGGGCGAAGGTGGGTAAGGCCATTACGATCAATACCGAGAATTATTCGTCCTACTACTGGCATGGCCTATACGACTCGCAGCGTGGTAACAGCTATATGTCGCAGAACGTAATTCAGCAAGCGCCCGAAGCTTCAAGGGAAGATGATTTGGGCGGCCTGGCCATGGGCCAAATCAAAGTTTCCGCGACCGTAAATGTGACCTACCAGTTGGAATGAGAGGTCCAATAGCGCGAGACGGGGCGCCCCCGCTTTACTTTGTCATCCAGATTTCGAAGCCCATGTAGTCCTCGTGGATCTCGTAGGCGCTGAAACTAGCCTCCCAAAGCATCTCCTGAAACTCTCCTTTGGTATAAGCGCTCTTGATGAGCATCGTCCGGAAGACCAGCTTGGTGAGCAACCGGTTGACTGGGGAAAGATGCATCTCATCAAGCCCGCGGCTGATCTCCTCAGGCGAGGCGTTGCGTTTCAGGTCGATAATCAACGCTCGCCCGCCGGGACGAAGCACCCGGCTCATCTCCTGCAGTGCCTCCACCGGCTTCGCGAAGTTCTTGAAAGCCGCGCGGCACAATAGAAAGTCAAAGCTCTTGCTGGGAAATGGTAGCTTCGATGCTGATCCTTGCTTGAACTCCGCCTGCACTCCGGCCTCGGCCGCCTTCTTCGCCGCGATCCCGACCATGGTGTGGCTGATGTCAACGCCCGTAATCGCGTAGGCGCCGAGCTTCGCCAGCTCGATGCAAAAGTACCCAGGCCCCGGCGCAACTTCCAACACGGCGCTCCCCTCCGCAACCTCGCCGGCGATCTTCCGCGCCAGGTCGACGTATTCCTTCATCATTTCGCCTGTGTTGGCCGCGTACCATTTGGCCGCCAGACCTTCGATTCCCTGGTCGGCATGGGGTTTGCGCATGGCTAGAGAAGTCATCGCGTTCCCTCCCGTATTGATTGTGTTCGCAGAACCTGGTGCAATTGCGTCCCGGCGCAACTACTCGCAGAACACCCGCACCTTCACCGTCTTTCCCTCATTGCCTTGAACGTCGACGGTCAGGTCGTCCAGATGGTCGATCAGCTCTTCGAGGTTCTCAGGCTTGATCTGCGAAAGCGTCAGCGGCACGCCGTGCTTGATGAATGCCTCGTCCAGCTGGTTATGCGCCTGGGCTGGAATGAGCGCGGCCAGCCGCACTCCCGCGCGCAGAAACTGCAGTGGCACGCGAACATTCACCGTGGTGCCGCCTTTCAGGCCGCTCATCGATTCATCGGCTTCCACCAGCACACGCAGGTATTTTGCACGCGTCTTCACGGACGTTGCACCAGAACCGTTCGCCGAGCCACCATTCCCGGAGGACGAACTCGCTGTAACGTTGCCCCCCGATTCGACGGCAGTTAACAGCCGTTCGGCCTCAGCCGCGGTAATTTTCCCCGCGGCCAGCATCTCCAAAATCTGACGGCGATTCTCGTTCATATCGTTCCTCCAAACCAACGGCTGACCATCGCCAATGCAGGATGCACAGAGATGACTCTGCCTGACAACAGCGATTCTGCAAAATGCACCAGCCCCTGCAGGACATGGTGCGTATCGGGTAGAGCCAGCATCACAGCGGCAACGCAAGCCGCGAAGACCCATAAACCTCCCCGTCCCTGGTTCCAGGCAATGAGCAGGCGTTCCGCTTCGGCAGGGCTGATGCGTCCGAGTGCGACAAGCGAAAGAATGGTGCGACGACCGTTTGACATAAACACCTCTATAGAATGCAAACCTGAACTTGGGCGTCGTGCGCGCTCACGTGAACGTGAGTTCCGGGCAATGCGCAAAGGATTCCCCACAAAATGGCGATCACCTGCCACGGGTTAATCCCGCCGTTCATACGAACCCCTCGCACAGTAATCCGGCCAGCCAACCAGACCGCCAGCATAACCAGCAGAATGAGCGGCGAAAGCAATATGGCCGGAATCCACAGCAGGAACACGGGAAGCCAGAGCCGCGGCATATGAAAGTGGGGCGTATTGATGCCGATAACGGCAAAGTTCGGAGTCATTTCAGGGCCTCCAGGGCGCGGATTGCCTCTTCGGCGCCGATCTCGCCGCTCTTGAGCCGTTCCAAAACCTCTGCGCGAGAGGGAGATGGGTTTACATCAACAAACTGCAGCAGCCCGCCGATCCTGTTGAGCCGCGCCTTGATCGTGGGATAGCTCACCCCGAAAACCTGCTCCATCTCCTTGATGGAGCCGTGCGCGCGCACAAATGCGGTGATGAAAACCTGATCCTCCAGGCTGAGCCGGGCAATTTCAGGAAGCACAAACTCACCTTCGATTGAAACCTGCTTTTCAACGAAGCGAACGCGCTCCACTACCAGCGAGGAACCGTCCGCCATGCGAAGCAGGTCCTGCCAATCGGAAGCCGGTTTAGAATTCGGGGCCATCAGAAGAAGTCTCGTTTCTTGATTACAGGAACGATAATCATAAAATTAGTCAAGTTTGTCAATAGTAATAATTGATTTTCTTAATTATTTGGCGATACGACTTGTGAAACTAAATTTCAGAGTCTCGAAGGGATAATTTTCCCGGCCGAAGCAAAACCGCACTCGGCCGGTGACTGAAGGTCAGGCAATGGCGAGTGCGGTTCGCGTGCTGGCGCTTATTGTCTTGCTGAGATCAATTTCACTGCGTTACGGTGCCTGCAAGTGTGAGGTCAATATCCACTTCCTTGGCCACTTTGAGAATGAAGACGCTCGGATCCTTCAGGCCCCACTGAACGTAAGGAACCGTGAAGTGAGTCTTGGCGGTAAGGTTTCCACCGTCGATATGAATTTGCATGGGCACGGCAATATCGTGAGCTGTCCCGTGAAGGGTAAAGGTGCCCGTCACCTGAATCGTGGAGTCGCCGGAGGCCGCAATCGTTCCCTGATAACTTCTCGGTGAAAAGGACACTTCGGTATAGTGCGCCACATCCAGCACGGCAGAGTTCATCTTCTTGTCCCGGCTCGGCTCGCCGCTGTCCCCGCTTCCGGCGGCAACAACAATCGAGCCGGAGATCTTCGAGGCAGCAGGATTGAAATCCACGGTCCCACTCTGCACATGGAAAGTTCCATTAACGTGATGCCCGGTTCCGGCCAGCGCAAATGCCACCTTGCTTGAATCCGGCGCAATAGTGAAAACCCGATGCTGTGCGAAGGCAGGCGCGATTGATAAGAGCAAGCGCTGTGAGAATCGCGCCATCCTCGCCAAACATGAGATGAGTGCAGGGCGCGCCGCGGCGCTCCAATGCATTGTCCATGCAAGGCAGGTCATCGAACAGGAGAGGGGCAGTGTGAAAGTATTCGAGCGCGACGGCGAGATCTTGCGCAAGCGTGCCTTCCATTCCGTAGGCCGTAGACATTTGGTAAACCAGTCGCGGCCTAACCAGGCTTCCTGGGTTGGAAAGTACATGCCGAATCGCATCTTCAAAGCCGGGATCAAGCGTCTTTGGCAGCTCCAATCCCGCACTAAAGAACTCTTCGAATGGCTTTGTAGCCAACGACTCCATCGATTCCGCTGTAGACACTATGCGCCTGGTCAACTCAATTCTTGCGTGTCATTATTTCGCACCGCCAAAAGCGGCAAAGGCTCTTTCGTTTCGAGTCAATATTTCAACTTGTCGATAAAGACGAGGGCCACCACAATTAGAAAGCGAGATTCCATCTGTGCTTCAATGACAATTCGGTCATGTGTCCTGTTCTATAACGAGTTTCTTGAACGGACGTGAGGCGCACCCAACGCGATCATGACAAATCGTTCATATTCGCCACGCTGATCATGCGTTTCCCACAATGACTCGCTTCACCAGAGCATGATCACGGCAATTCTCCAACAGATGCACTAATATATCCATCTATGCGGCTTCTTCTGGTTGAAGACGAACTCGACATACAGGACTTTCTCAGACGCTCCCTTGAAGAAGCTGGGTATCAGGTCGAAGCTGCGTCCGATGGAAAGACGGCGCAGAGGTTGGCCATCGATGGAGCCTTCGATATTCTCATCGTCGACCTTGGGCTGCCGGATCAGGATGGCATCAGCTTAATCCTCCGCCTGCGTCAACTTGGTGTTAGGGCTCCTGTATTGATTCTGTCGGCACGTCGATCTGTTGATGACAGGGTACGGGGCCTGGAGCAAGGCGGGGATGACTATCTTACGAAACCTTTCGCCCTTGCCGAGCTGCTGGCAAGGCTTCGCAATCTTCTCAAACGCAACAATCCTCCGGGCAACGAAGCGACACGATTGCGCGTTCTCGATCTTGAACTGGATCTCCTACGTCGAGAGGCTTCGCGTTCCGGCCAGATGCTTCAGTTGACTCCACAGGAGTTTGTCCTGCTTGAGTATTTTTGCAGAAACGCAGGTCGGGTGGTGACACGGTCAATGATTCTCGACCAGGTGTGGGGCATGCGGATTCAGCCCGAAACCAACGTCGTCGACGTGCACATTTACCGTTTGCGCGGCAAGGTTGACAGCATCGGCCAGCAGCCGCTCATTCGAACTCTCCGAGGTGTAGGCTATGTCCTCAAAGATCGCTAGTCCTAAGCTGCGCAGCGCCGCTTGGCGAATCTCCTTTTGGGCAAGCCTGGCCTTTGCCTTTGGAACCATGCTCGTGTTCATTTTCCTGCAAGAGTTTGTTGAGCAGGATATACAGCGGCGAAGCGATGCATGGCTCTCAGGGGAGGTCGAGGTCCTCGGAAATGTAGCCGAACGTACTCCCAAGGACAGACTCTATGGACGAGTTGTGGGAGAAGTTGCGGAATTGGCCGGCCGTGAGGTCCCAAACAAACTCCCCTCCGAAAACGACGCGAACGATTCTGTCTTCTTCCTGCAGCGGGGCAGCAACGATTCGCTTCAGTTATGGGTAGGTGCAGGCAGCGGTACCGATACGCTCGCGGCCATCTTGCGCATCAAATTGATCCCCGACCAGCCTACGGATGTACGCGTGAAAGGGTTCGCAGTTCCCTTCCGAGTGGCTTGCATTCGAGTGGATGACGGAAGCCGAATTTACCTCGGGCTATCAGAGCGTGACGAATTGCGCGTCTTGAGAAACCTTCGCATTCGTTTTCTGCTCTGGTGGTTGTTAATTGTTTTCTTCGGCTTCGCAATCGTATTTCTGACAACCAGGCGGATGCTAAGCCACGTGAGAAGAATCACTGAAGCGGCGTCACAAATTGGCCATTCCGATTTGAACACCAGAGTGCCAACAACAAAACGCAATGACGAAGTGGCTCAGCTTGCGTTGACACTCAATCGTATGCTCGACCGCATCGAGAGTTCCATGCATCAGTTGCACACCATCACAGATTCCCTCGCGCATGATCTCCGCAGTCCTTTGACTGCGATACGCGGAAAGCTTGAGATGTCTCTCTCTGCAAGTAGTCATGGAGAGCAAGCTGAGCCGATTGTCTGTGCCCTTGAAGAACTGGATCGCCTGACTGAGTTTCTAAATCAATCACTGGACGTTGCAGAGGCGAAGGCTGACGCGCTGCGACTGACGCGCACACAGATCGAACTTGACGAGCTGCTTCGAGTGATGACCGACCTGTATGAGCCGAGCATGGCCGACAAAGGTCTTCAGATCAGGCTCTACAATGCCGATCGAGTAACGATTCAAGCTGACGCCGCTTTGATACATCGCATGATCGCAAACCTATTTGACAACGAGCTGAAGCATTTGCCTGCTGCATGCACCGTATCAATCCGGCTTCAAGCTGAAGAGGAATCGGTGTCGATTGTGTTTGAAGATAATGGCCCTGGGTTCTCTACTGAAGTAATGCCCCTTTTGTTCGAGAGTCGCGTAAAAGGTAAGGAATCGAATGGGCACGGTTTGGGGCTTGCATTCATCGATGCCGTCGCTCGCGCTCACGGTGGAACCGCTGCAGCAAGCAATCGCCCGAAGGGCGGCGCCCAAGTCACAGTCACCCTTCCGCGCGTTTCCGGAGTGACTAGCGTCTCGCCAATTGGCATGGTTCACGCCGCGCACTAGATCCATTGAATAGCGTGACACAAATCTGAATCAAGCACGAGTCCAATACTCAGCACCGGGCTCCTGGCTTTGCTTGAACTCGCGCTACTCATAATCCCCGGACGCCTTTACGAAGAACGGTTTTACCTGGCCGCAATCCTGGCAAGCATCCCCATGCTCAGCTTCTTCGGTGCGCTCGCAACGCGAAGGCTCTTTGGTAGCTCCCTCTATGACCCAAACGGTATTCCGCCCGTACGAATCGTCGTCTTCAGCTCAGAGAAATGGATCGACCTCAGCGTGGTCACCGAAGTTGTCGCATTCACTCTACTCCTGGCCATTGTCGCCCTATTCGCGTTTTGACGAATCTTCCGCGACAAACCCGGCGAAATCCATCGGAACCTGCAACGACGGAATGGGATCAAGTGGGACGCCTGGCACAACCTCCGCACTTCGAGTGGCTTAAGCTCTCATACTCGTCCATCCGGATTCTCCTTGAAGTGTGCTTGGTGGCTCACGACTTGGAGTTTCCTGGATGGACTCCCGCAAATGTCAAACTGCTACTGCCGCCCCGGCAGAGCCGGGGGAACTCCCGATTGGATTAGCGAAAACCGCGTGGACTCGGATCGCCGGACCGTTGCCGACAAGTCAAGACTAATCTGCGCTCTGTATGCCCCGCTGATCAACCGAAATTCCCCTGTTTAATGCTTGGTTGGCCGGGCGTTGGGATGTAGTGCATGGGATTCAGGGCACTGGAATCCCCCTGGAATGCCAGCCCTTCAGCCAGGCCGCCGGTCAATTTGCCGATCGCGCCGTGCATGGCGCGCGCTTCAGATCCGCCCAGGTCCTCACGGTATTCGCCATATCCCTGATCAACAAGTTCCCGGTTGAGGTTCTCTCCGTTGGCAAGAATGACAGCACGGATCTGCTCGGCGGAGTCGGTTGCTCCTCGAGGAACAACCAGGCGGGCAGATGTGCCGGCAAAGCAAGACAGGTATTTGTTGAGATCAGCACAACGTGGCATGTCTTTGGTACTGATGCTGTTGAGTAGATACTCACTAAGTAGTCAAATCTGCGCGGCCTGGATTTACCTTGACCGGCGCGCCCATTAGGAGTGTGGAGTATATGAGTATGACACCTTTCGATCAAGACACCATCTGCCCGGCCCCCCGTTTGGTCTGGGGAAGGCTTTTTGGCAGCTGCATCGAGGAAACCCTCATAGCGTGCGACCGCTCCGTCGACCAGGCCGCCCACCTGGCCGGCATGGAGACATCGGAATGGCTGTCCGTCGAGGCCGGTCTGGTTCCCGATCCAGCACAGTGACATCCGATGTCCGATGCGCTTGGGCTGCGCTTCGAAAAGATCGCCTTGCTTGCGTTTATCTGCCAGGGGTCCTGGAAACAGTGAACCTGCTCTGCTGCCGCCCCGGAGCTCTTCTGGGGCGCTGGCGGCAGACCCTTAAAACTCATATACTCACTCTGAGGGAAGGGGGTGGGTCAAATCAAGAAAAAGGAAGAAACGGGAGTCAAACGAATGAACGTCAATGTCCCCTCAGAACTTCACAACAGCTTCAAGGCCGCAGCCGCAGCGCAAGGCCTTGAAATGACTGTCGTGCTGCTCGATTTTATACAGAAGTACGTCTCCAAGCACGCAGCTATCCGGCCCAGGAAGAGCAGGCGCGCATGAAGCGCGCCACGCTCTACATGCGGGTATCAACCGTCGACCAGCACCCGGAAACACAACTGCACGATCTTCGACAGATGGCCAGCCAGCGCGGCTACGAGATCGTCCACGAGTACACCGACAGGATCAATGGCGCGAAGGCCAAGCGGCCAGGCCTCGATGCCATGATGGCTGACGGACGCCGCGGCCGTTTCGATGTCGTCCTGGTCTGGGTTTCAGACCGGATCGCCCGGTCGACCAAACACTTCTTAGATGTCCTGGACGAGTTGAACCGCATGGGAATCGAGTACGTTCCCGATGCTTTCTGAGTCGAGCTAGGCAAGATTTCCTGAAGATGTACTTTTGGGGGTATTTTCCTAAATACCGAGTATAACTACTTTATATCAATCAGGTTCGAATCCCTCCCTCGCCACAGCATTTTTGCGTTATCCATTCTGTTCAAGTCAAGATCACAAAAACACAGAGGTGCAAGAAAATAAAGGGATATCCAGGCATGCAGCGATGGCGATGCTGTTGAGGTCGCAGCCGTGATCTTCTCCACAGTTCTTCGCTGCAATGAACACCTCGCGGATTGCTTGAATCACAAGTTCCGCACGATATGACTCCACTAGTGCAGGCTGGTCCGCGCAATTACCCGCTTGCTGTTTGTCGATAGCCCGCGAAGCTCCTCCTGGATCGAGTTCCATTGCTTTTCTAGCTCGCAGCGCTCTCTTTCGGAAATCCTACCTCAACCTGCGGATCACGCGACCTGCCTTCCGCTCTCACGGACGGCAATCAATTCATCCATCATTGTTGGAAAGACCGGCGTCCGGCAATCAAGCGCAATTGATTCAGATGCGACTTGCTGCCAGGCTTGAGGCGCATTTGGAAATGTGTGACCGTCGCGACACTACCCCATCGGGCGCCGCAAACCGAATGGCCGCCAAACACCTTCCAGCGCATGGTCGTGGCATATTGCTCTCAAGTTGTGCCCGGCAGTCTGTTGCCTTGATCCGGATGGGAAGAATCGACCAGCACGATGCCCACACCCCGTTCCGGATGGAGTGATTGGAAAACTATCTGGTTGTAACCCTTGAATGAATGACCTACCAAAGATAAGGCCCAGAAATCTAGGCCTGCTGATGCAGGTTCTCCAATTGGGCTGCGACGTACCTGGTTTCCCGTGCTCCGGGCCACTCCTCGCTTCATCCCAACCCTGGACTGTCGTAAGAACACACCCACGTGAACTTCGCCACATTCGGCTGAAACAGCGACCACGTTGAGACAGAGTCTCCAAGATCCGCGCGGAGCACAAGGGTTGAGCTTCCCTGACCGCGGCAGTCGAGGTGCATGCGCTGGCCCTTGACCTCGCCCATGACTCCTGGCATTGGATAGCGCCGCTCATCCTGCATGGTGGTGCACCGCTGAAACACGAGACCCACAGCCAGAGTCAAAGCGGCGACCGACACGGCGACCTTCTTCGCAGGGACAAGAGAGCCAGTCATCGGCATGCGGTTATGAACAGCCACGATTGTCCATTGATCTGGCTCTTAGCACTCAAGCTTCAACAATGATGCATGGCGGCGGGTTCGATCCACTGTATGCTGTCAATGTTCTGCGCGAAGTCCGATGCAACTTGCCAATCCCTGGATAGCTGTATAGGTTGGAAATCGGGAGCCCGCGACTTTAAGTACTTGTAGGCGGGTACGGTGATCGGTCTGCAGGTACGTGAGAATTTAGGGGAGGGGAGCGTGCCGCTTAGTTGGGGTGTAAGGTTGAAGCTGGCTGCATGGTGAGGGACCTCAAGTGCCCGGCAATCTGGCTGACAGCTACAGGCTTGCTGAAATAAAAGCCCTGAATCTCGTAGCAATGCTGTGCTCGGAAGAAGCCAAGCTGCTCTTCGGTCTCCACACCCTCGGCTAGTACTTCGAGATTCAACGCCCTCGCCATATTGATAATTGCTGTCGCGATTGCGGCGTCGTCTGGGTTGATGGCGACGTCCCGGACAAAAGATCGGTCAATCTTCAGCCTGTTGACTTGAAACTGTCTTAGATAACTGAGACTCGAGTATCCGGTTCCAAAATCATCGATCGCCAGCTTGACTTCCATGTCTCTCAGCTCCTGAAGGATCGAAAACATGACATCCGCGTTGGTCAGCAGGAGGCTCTCTGTCAGTTCCAGCTCGAGGTACTTCGGATCAAGACCGGTCTCCTTAAGAATGCCGCGGATGATCTCGGGAAAGCCCTGCTGGCGAAATTGAATTGCCGAAACATTCACCGCGACAGGCACTGCGGCGAGTCCGGCATCTTGCCACTCTTTGGCCTGTGCGCATGCAGTTCTCAAAACCCATTCTCCAATGGGAATAATTAATCCGCTGCGCTCTGCCAGGCCGATGAATTGCGCCGGAGGCACAAGCCCTAACTGCGGATGCTGCCAACGGAGAAGCGCCTCCATGCCCGTAATTTTCCCGGTTTGGCTGTTAACTTGCGGTTGGTATACGAGAAACAGTTCGTTTCGCGCCAGCGCCATTTGCAAACCATTTGCCAGCGTTAGCTGGCCGATGATCTGGACATTCATTTCTTCCGTGAAAACACGGATCCTGTTCGTCCCATCTTCTTTCGCTGAATACATTGCAACGTCCGCATTCTGAAGCAACACCTCAGCATTCATCCCATGATCGGGGAAAATGCTGATGCCAATATTGAATGAAACATTCAGAGAATGGCCCATGATGCAAAACTCTTCAGTAAGGGTCTTAACAATGTCGCGAGCCGTCGCCAGCGCATCCGTGGCATTTTCCAATTGGCGGAGCGCAACTGCAAACTCACCGCCGCCGATTCGAGCAACAGTGCAGTCGTTGCCCACGGTTGTCTTGATTCGCTCTGCAGTTTCTTGCAGTAGACGATCGCCGAACGAGTGCCCAAAGGAATCATTGATGATTTTGAATCGGGCAAGCTCGAGAACCAGCAAAGCAACTTTTGCGTCCGTAGAACGTGCTGATTCAATAGCGTCATCGAGTTGCGTCTGAAAGAGGGTAGGGTTCGGTAACCCCGTCAAAGGGTCGTAATAGGCGAGAAATCGGAGATGTTCTGTTGCTTCTCTCCGATCTGTGATGTCCTCCACCGTGCCTTCAAAATGCACGGCATTTCCGTTCTCATCCCGCGCGGCGCGCATATTTAGCCATACCCATTTGCTTGTGCCATCACGACGGTGGATTTCCGCCTCGATACGGGCTACATCGCGCATCTCGACCGAACTTTTCCACTCCTTGAGCTGGCTGGAATCGACGAGAAACTGCTGTCCAATCTCCACCGTTTCCGCAAGCAATTGTTCTGCGGAATCGTAGCCGTATATGCGAGCCATCATGCGATTCACATTGAGCAAGTGGCCACTAAAGCTCATCCGAAAAATCCCGACCGGCGCTTCCTCAAACATGCTGCGGTACTTCGACTCTTCTGCCTTGAGTTCCTCGATGGCTTTTTCGTGGTGAATGAGAAGCCGATCTACTGAGTCAAGAGCTTCATGTCGGGATTCTTCGATTGAGCGGGTACGTCTTCGCTCGCGGAATGGTCGCGCAGGAACAGGAACACACAACTCGATCGCGTCATCCCTTTTCGGGGGCTCCGAGTGAATTTTGGGAACTGGGTCGATCCTTCTATGAGGTTCTTTTACGAACCTTTCAGAAACCATGCCCAGTTATCGGCAGTTCGCGACCCGAATTCCAAGAGTTTTTGAAAAGGTCTCACCATACGGTATCCAGTGACCGCATGCGTCACTTTTCAGCGTGATCAGCAACCATCATCGGATCAGAATCTCCTCGCTGGCTGGAATACGGAAATGTACGTGCCGATAGTCCATATTCCGATTACTGAACCCAACATCTCAAGATGCGCAGATTCGGGTTCAGGGATTCTCGGTAAGATTCCGCAGCCCCGAACGGCAGGGCTAGCTCTGATTATCGGAGCTAGCTGGCGCTGCGATCCCGGTGTTGGGACCGATGAAAGGACTGATTGGCGATGAGCCTGGACAAAAGCACTGCCGGCGGCATTCTCCTGGCGCTTGCCGGGATTGGCATCGGCTTGGTCCTGGATGGGGGCAAGCTTGCTCAGGTTCTGCAGCCGACCGCTGCCCTGATTGTGTTTGGTGGCACGCTTGGCGCCGTCATGGTTCAATTTCCCCTGAAGATAGTGTTCCAGGCCCTGAAACAGCTCAAACATGTGTTTTTCAATGCGGAGCCAGAGCCGGATTCCCTTGTGCAGAACCTCTTGCAGTACGCCTACAAGGCTCGCAGGGAAGGCATTTTGTCGCTGGATGATGAGCTGGCGAAGATCAAAGACCCATTTCTGAAAGACAGTCTCATGCTGGCCATTGATGGCGTCAGTGCGATCGATCTGCGCAAGATGATGGAGTTGCAGCTCGAGTACGAGGGTGAGAAGGAAGAGCGCATCCCGAAAGTGTTCGACGCAGCTGGAGGGTTTGCACCGACCATCGGCATCCTTGGTGCGGTGCTTGGCTTAATACAGGTGATGCAACACTTGCAGGATATCAACGAAGTCGGCAAAGGAATCGCTGTTGCATTCGTCGCGACCATCTATGGTGTCGCGTCAGCCAATCTTCTATTTCTCCCCTGGGCTGGAAAGTTGAGAATTCGTTTGCGCGAAAGACAGGTAATTCAGGAGATGACACTCGAAGCCGTTCTCTCCATTATTGAGGGTGTCAATCCAAGGGCTCTGCAATTGCAACTGAACAGCTTTCTCGCCACTCCTGATCGGCGTGCTCCAGCCAAGGTCACAGTCCAATGAGAAGGAGACGCCGACAGGCTGAAGAGCCCGCAAACCACGACCGCTGGCTTGTCTCTTATTCCGATTTCATCACTGTGCTCTTTGCCTTCTTCGTTGTTCTCTTTGCGTGCTCTTACAGAGATAACCAGCAGATCAAGAAGCTTTCGCAAGCCATCCGTGTCGGGTTCCAGGAGCTCGGCGCATTCTCCGGCGGCCAAAGCACTTTTGGAGTAGCCTATCGCGACCTTAAATTGAACGGGGTCGAAGGCCCTATACCCATTCAGCCTCCGCCTGCTCCGATTGACCCATGCGTCCGAAAGCCACGAGACAATCAATCGGAAGCAACGGGAGTGGATATTGCCGAGCTGCAGCGTCAGCTCGAGGCGTCAATCGGAAAAGAGATCCGAAACCACGAAGTAATTATGCGCATCACTCCCGAAGGGTTCGTGATCAGCTTGAAAGATCTCGGATTCTTCAACAGCGGAGAGGCCGTCCTGCTGCCGGGTGCAGCGGACAAAATTGAAAGAATTGCGAAGGTGCTTTCGCAGCATGGGTTGGAGTTGCGCGTTGAAGGGCACTCCGATAACCAACCCATTCATACGCCCGAGTTTCGCTCGAATTGGGAGCTGTCCACTGCGCGCGCAATGACTGTGCTGATGCTGCTGATCAACGAGTCCCGACTTGACCCGAATAAGGTCTCGGTCGCAGGGTACGGCCAGTTTCGGCCTATTGCCGACAACTCAACACCCGACGGGCGCCAGATGAACCGACGTGTCGATCTTGTCGTCGTCGCAGCGGCTGCACCAAGGGCCCTTGCTCCCTAGACAGATCCAGGGATAGCCTTCCCGGTTGCTCTTTGCATTAGAGCTGCAAACGCAAGAATCAGGGTTGGAAATTATCCACGCGGATGCCGATAGAAAAGCGACGATCCAAACCACCTGACTCAAGTTACTTGCAAGTAGAGCTATCGGGCTTGATCGACTTTCCGGCAAGTGCTCGGGAAATGAGGCACATGTTCTCTGTCATAGGAATTGTCATCGTATTCGGCGCAGTGCTGGCTGGTTTCCTGATGGAAAAAGGCCCTATAGCTGTCCTTGTCCAGCCTTCAGAGTTCGTAATTATTGGCGGCGCGGCTATCGGGACAATGCTCGCGGCGAACCCCATGTACGTGCTGAAGAAAATTGCGAATGGTCTGAAAGACGTTCTCGCAGGATCCAAGTATTCCAAAATTCGCTATCTCGATTCACTCAAAATGATGTTTGCTCTGTTCAACAAGGCCCGAAAAGAGGGGCTGAATGCGATTGAGACCGATATTGAAGAGCCCTCCAAAAGTCCTTTCTTCTCCAAGTATCCAGTCTTCCTGAAAAACCATCATGCTCGAGACTTTGTTTGCGACACTATGCGGATGGCAATTACCGGCGGAGCCACCCCCTTTGACGTAGACCAAATGATGGAATTGGATATGGAAGTCCATCATGCCGGAGCTACAAGTCCAGCGACAGCGCTGACCACCGTAGCCGATGCGTTGCCGGGCCTGGGAATTGTTGCAGCTGTGTTGGGGGTCGTCGTCACCATGAGTTCGCTCGGAGGCCCCCCTGAAGAGATTGGTCACAAGGTCGCGTCAGCATTGGTAGGAACTTTTTTGGGAATTCTGCTTTGCTACGGAATGGTCGGTCCGCTGGCAACGAATTTGTCCAAGCTGGTAGATGACGAGCATGCGTACTACCATGTACTGCGCGTTGTCATGCTTGCTTTCATCAAGGGAATGTCTCCAATCCTGGCGGTAGAAATGGGACGGAGGGCAATTCCCGAGCATGTCCGTCCGAGCTTTCAAGAGGTAGAGAAATCGTGCCGGCAACGGGACGATTCGTCCGAACCCGCAGCAAAAGCGGCTGGAAAGGGTTGATACGGTGCCTGAAACTGCGGAAATCATCATCATCAAAAAGAAGTCTGGGCATGGCGGTCACCACGGCGGCGCTTGGAAAGTTGCCTATGCTGACTTTGTGACCGCGATGATGGCGCTGTTCATCGTGCTTTGGATGATGAACGCCAGCAAGGAAGTTCAAGAGGCAGTGGGAGGTTACTTCAAGGACCCGCGAGGTAACTCCAAGATGGTCGGGAGTAACAAGAATGGCGGCGGCGTCTACGTGGCGATGAAAAAGGAAGATCTGCAGAAGCTCAAGGAAGAGTTGGAAAAATCAGTTCACAAGCTCGATCCGAATAACAAGCTGAAGGGGCAAATCGAAATCACTATCACAGACGAAGGTCTGAGAATCGAGCTGATGGAGTCAGCCAAAGGAACTTTCTTTGAGCTTGGAAGCCCCAAGCCAACCCCAGCACTGACAGAACTTCTCCAAGTTCTGTCCGCAGAACTGAGCAAGCTCCCCAACAAGATCTCAATCGAAGGCCACACCGATTCCAAGCCCTACTCGACGGTGAAGACATACGATAACTGGGACCTTTCGTCCGATCGAGCGAATGCCGCGCGGCGTCTGATGCAAGACGAAGGAATTAAATCGGATGAGATATCACAAGTGCGCGGTTTCGCAGACCAGAGGCTCCGTTTGCCAGAGAAGCCGGAAGACCCTTCCAATCGCAGGATTTCCTTGATTGTCCAGTACGCAGCCGAACATGGGGCCGAAATGGCTCCCACCAGCGCAGAACTGAAATCTGGAGCTCCGTTAGCGCCAAAGTAAGGCATCCCCTCGGATCATGGAGCGAGTTTAAATCGATCTAACCTTGCCGCCTCGAACTGCAACTACAGATTCGACCAAGTCCGCCATCATCTTTCGATCGGTGTCGGATGTATATATCAAATCGAGCCCGGCTTGTGTCTCTTGAACGAAAGCAAATCGCGCCTGGAGTTCAATCGTATGGCCCTCGCGGCTCACCGAAACTTTCCCGACTGAATTCGCCTGCGGGGGGTGTTCAATCTCCACTTTCATCCCACAGTTGCTGATCTCAGTGCAACGAGCGGTGAAAGTCGAGTCGTTGAATTTGAGTTGCACAGATATGTCGCAAGAAAACCGAGGATCTCGATATTCGAATCTCTGCATAGTTAGTTACCCCGCGGCTCTTCGTATAGGTCCAATTTTAAAGCATTTGCAAGATTATCTCCAGCTAAGCAATTTAATTTGTGGCCGCAGGCGCGCAAGAATACCCTAAGTTTGATTACCTGAGTAACTTCGCACAATCTTCCCAATCATGAAGATACGAACACAATGTTTCGTCTTCCAAAAGCAACAGTGCGATCAAAGTCTCATCGACTGCCACTTTCAGGTAGTTGACGATTCTTTAATCCATCAAGTAATGTGACCTTAATCACCAATATAGGTTGAAATCGGGGAGAGAATCGCCTTAGTGAAGCACTGCACATCAATCAATGGGTCCAGGTTACGGGAGAACGCTTTCCCGACTGGACGGACCATTCTAATTGCCGAAGAAGACCCATCATTGGCAGCATTTCTCAGCAGAGAACTCCGGGCCGAATCCCACAGCGTAGACGTGACGCACGACGGCGAGGCGGCCTTAGCGGCGCTCGAGCACAATCGGCGGTACGATCTGCTCGTTCTTGATTTGAACCTTCCCAAGTTGGACGGATTGAGCCTGATAAAGCAGGTGAAGCCTGACATGCCGCGGTTGGCAATAATCGTTTTGTCGGCTCGAAGCCGAATCGAAGACAAAGTGCAGGCCTTCCAAAGCGGAGCTGATGACTTTCTGGCGAAGCCCTTCTCCATTCTGGAGTTGATGGCTCGCGTCCAAGCGCTTTTGCGCCGACATTCCGGACTGGTGTCGAATACTTCCCAGGTGGCGGATTTGACTCTGCATCGGGAAGAACATCGCGTTGAGCGGAACGGCCGGAAGATAGACTTGACACCGCGTGAGTTTGCAATCTTGGACTACCTGATGCGTAACGTCGGTCGCCCAGTCTCGCGAACAACACTTTTTGAAGAGGTGTGGAAGGCGCCTTATGATCCTTCCACTA
>Ga0302320_10008134_pt1 | contig 22889 bp, 23 predicted proteins | sample Bog_T0_3_FD_202130 | JGI IMG/M metagenome (GOLD analysis project Ga0302320, IMG submission 202130) | Peat permafrost microbial communities from Stordalen Mire near Abisko, Sweden - Bog_T0_3 | ecosystem: Environmental > Terrestrial > Soil > Wetlands > Peat | place: Sweden: Abisko, Stordalen Mire... | reverse complement strand
CAGCAGGCCAGTTGGGAGTTACTAACTGGAAATTCAATGCGTGGGCCAAGTATTCCGATTGGCAACTCGACGACCAGGTGCCGGGATGCGTGGGGGCGCTGCTTGTTTTGCCGGAGTGGCAGCCGGCCGTTGAACTTGAGGATGGCACGGTACGGCGGCTGGTTCTGGAAGGCGGGTCCATCGATACCAATGGCGCGGGAACGATGCTCACCACCGAGGAGTGCCTGCTGAGCGAGGTGCAGCAGCGCAATCCAGGCGTGAGCCGCGAAGTGCTTGAGCGTGCGTTTCACGAATATTTAGGGATCGATCAGGTGATTTGGCTGGGTCGCGGGATTGCAGGCGACGACACGCATGGGCATGTTGATGACATTTCGCGGTTTGTTGGGCCGGCGACGATTGTGACCGCGGTTGAGGCGAATACAAAGGACGCGAACCATGAGCCGCTGGCGGATAATTTGGAACGGCTGAAGGCGGCGCGGACGCTGGACGGAAAGCAATTCACGGTGGTGGAACTTCCGCTGCCGCGGCCGGTGGTTTTTCGGGGGCAACGGCTGCCGGCGAGTTATGCGAATTTCTATATTGCGAATGGTCTGGTGCTGGTGCCGACGTTTCACGATCCAAATGACCGCGTGGCGCTGAATATTCTCGCCGGAGTTTTTCCGGAGCGCGAGGTGATCGGGATTCATTGCGTGGATCTGGTGTGGGGGCTGGGGACGCTGCACTGCATGACGCAGCAGCAGCCGGCTGCGTTATCATCTGACTAATGTGGGATCCGCCGCCACCCGCTCCATCTACCGATTTGCAAGCGATGCAAATCGCGCTTGCTCAGGCACGTTTAGCAGCCGAAGCGGGCGAAGTACCGATTGGCGCAATCGTTGTGACTTCCCGAAACATTGTAGGCTTTGGTCAGAACCGGTTATTGCGAGACTTCGATCCCACAGCCCATGCCGAAATCGTCGCTATTCGCGAAGCCGCCTCAGTTCTGGGAAACTACCGGCTGAATGGCTGCACGCTCTACGTGACGCTGGAGCCTTGCTCCATGTGCGCGGGGGCCATGATTCACGCGCGGCTGGACCGTCTGGTGTTTGCGGCTACCGATCCCAAGGCAGGCGCGGCGGGGTCGGTGCTTTCGGTACTGAATCATCCGCGGCTCAATCACCAGATGAATGTGGAGTCGGGGCTTCTGGCGGATGAGGCGGGGGAGTTGTTGCGGAGTTTCTTTCGGGAGCGGCGATAGTACTAACTCCGTGTTAATTCTTTGATTCGCCCAGCTTCCGCTGGCCACTTTTCTGCTAACTCCGCATAACTCCCGCTGCGATAATCCGCGAAGTCGAAGCCGGGAGTTACAGTGCATCCTAACAACGCCACCTTCCCATCGCCGATCAGCCGCGTGCCTTGCCACACTCCAGCCGGGACAACAAGCTGGACATGCTGCCCCGCCTGCAAATCCGGGCCGAGAGTTATCACAGCGGATCTGCCATCGGGATGGAGTTGCAGCATTTCAACTGGATCGCCCAGATAGAAGTGGAACATTTCGTCGGAATCGAGGACATGCATCTCGGAGAATGTTCCAGCTTCGAGGAGATAGTAGATAGCCGTGCCCATGGGCCGCATGCCGCGCGGAAGATAGAGGGTGTTGGCGGAGGTGTAAGTGCGGCGGAAGTGGCCACCCTCAACCGGGTGCGGCTGCAGATTCAACAGTGCCTTGATTTCGTCGGTGGTCATGGTCACAGATGTTAGCAGGACGGAAGGCGTAGAATGACACCATGACGGTGCAGATGTACACGGCCAGGTGGTGCAGGGACTGCCGGGCGGCCAAGCAGTTTCTCGATGAACACGGCATTGCGTACACCGAAATCAATGTAGACGCCGATGCGGCCGCCTCCGACGAGGTGGTGCGCCACGTGGGCAAGCGGGCCATTCCGCAACTGGTTATCGATGGCGTGTGGTTCCAGCCCTACAAGCCAGGGCGCGGCCTGCTTTACGACGAACTGAACCAGCGTCTCGGTATTCCTCCCGCTTAAGCATCCTTCCCTCGTACAATCAAGAGTTGGTGCGGGACGTGGAATCCTGCTCTGGCGAGGAGTCTCCTCTTGATTGAACGCTACACTCTGCCCGGCATGGGCCGGATTTGGACCGAAGAGAACAAATACCGCTGCTGGCTGGAGGTGGAGTCGGCTGCGAGCGCGGTGCTGGCCGAGGACGGGGTGATTCCCGCCGCGGCTGCCGAGGCCATCGCAACCAGGGCCAGCTTCTCCGTGGCGCGCATTCAGGAGATTGAGGCGGAGGTGAAGCATGACGTCATCGCTTTCACCACAGCCGTTGCAGAGACACTCAAAAACCAAGGGCTGGACGCCGAGTCCCGATGGCTGCACTACGGGCTCACTTCAAATGACATTGTGGACACGGCGCAGGCGCTGCAGGTTGCGGAGGCTTCTGCTCTGATCCGCACCGGCCTTGCCGAGCTGATGACCGTTCTCAGGCGGCGGGCGGTGGAATTCAAGCACACTCCCACCATTGGCCGCACGCACGGGATTCATGCGGAGCCGACGACATTTGGGCTGAAGCTGCTGAACTGGTATGCGGAGATGGAGCGCAACCTGGTTCGCTTCGACGCGGCGGCCGAGGGAATGCGCGTGGGGAAGTTCTCTGGCGCGGTGGGCACGTTTGGCCATCTGAAGCCGGAGCATGAAGAGCGCATTTGCGCGCGGCTCGGCCTCAATCCCGCGCCCGTGGCCACGCAGGTCATCCAGCGCGACCGGCATGCGGCATACATTTCCACGTTGGCTATCATCGGCAGCACGCTGGACAAAATCGCTGTGGAGGTGCGCCACCTGCAACGGACCGAAGTGCGCGAGGCGCAGGAGTACTTCAGCGAGAAGCAGAAGGGCTCCTCGGCCATGCCGCACAAGAAGAACCCGATTACATCCGAACAAATCAGCGGGCTGGCACGCGTGCTGCGCGGCAATGCGCAGGCGGCGTTTGAAGACATTGCGCTGTGGCACGAGCGAGACATTTCGCACTCTTCGGTGGAGCGGATCATCTTTCCTGACTCGACCGTTCTGGTGCATTATCTGCTGGCGAAGACTACGGACTTGATCGACCGGCTGCTGGTGTATCCGGAGCGGATGAAGAAGAATCTTGAGAGCACAGGCGGGCTGATTTTCAGTGGGCAATTGCTGCTCGATTTGGCCGAGGCGGGCATGATGCGCGAGGACGCTTACCGGCTGGTGCAGGGGCACGCCATGCGGGCGTGGAAAGAGGACCTGGTTTTCCGCGATGAGGTTGCAAAGGATGAGGCGATTATCAAGCTGCTGAGTCCGGAGAAGCTGGCTAAGACGTTCGACTATATGCGGCAATTGGGGAATGTGGATGCGATCTTCAAGCGGGTTTTGGGCGAGTAGAACAGGGGTTGGAGGCGGGAATGGACGCTATAAATCGGCTTCGGGAAAAACTAAACAGTACGGAATTTAAGGGCGAGAGAGTTTGTACGATTGAGAGTTTAGCGATTAAAGGTAATGCGGTAATGGACTACGCCTTTTTCCCCGGCGGAAACGGACTTTATCGAGGAATCAAAGCTGCTAGATTTCCCTCCGGGGGAACACTGATCCTCGGCTCGAACTTTGGTTCTAAGGAAGGCTTTGTCGACGATATGGGGAACCTCCTAATTATGGACGAGCGATGTGGTTCCACTTGGGTTGGAATGCTTGAGCGTCTTCGCCGGTCCGGTATCGAACCAGATGAATGCTTCTTCACGAACGCCTGGCCCTTTCTTCATATGGCATCAGCCGACAAATCACAAATCTCTGAAGAATCACCAAAACCGAAGAAGAAATCATCGAATTTAGATGCCCCGATCAAGACGTGGTTTGCCGACAAGGTTTTGATGCCCAAATGTGAAGAGTTTTTCAGGGACACGTTTCGGGAGATGCGTCCAATGCTTATCCTAGCTTTAGGCTTGGGTCCGGCTGCCTTCCTGGCCCGCATCTGGAAGGTTGAGTTGGGTGCCTGGGGTAGATTTAACTGGGATGATAATGACAATCTCGAATCGGGTATGGCTTGGGTTGAATTTGAGAAACACAAGGCAGTTTGCGTCGCGATCACCCACCCATCAATGCCGAATTCGAAGCACCGGCGCGCTCCTTACAACACCTGCTGCGGTGAAATTGAGCTGTTGACAAGTGCCGCCAAAAAGGCGGGTATTCTAACAAAACAGACCGGGGGATCCCGATTGCAACAGATGAACCTCACCGTAGCACTCACCGGCGCATCGGGCGCGGTCTTTGGCCGTGAAATGCTGCGCGCCCTCGAAGCGGATAACCGCGTGGCCCGTGTCCACTTTGTCGCGTCGGAGAACTCGCTGCGTGTGATCGCCGAGGAACTCGGTGTGAGCGGACGCAACGATCTGCTGGAAAAACTGCTGGGCGCAGCGCCCACCAAGACCGTCCAGCATACCGATGCGGACATTGGCGCGGCTATCGCTTCTGGCAGCCATCCTTCCGATGGGATGATTATTTTGCCATGCTCCATGGGTACGCTCGCGGCCATCGCTCACGGCCTGGCCAACTCGCTCATTGCGCGCGCTGCCGACGTCACGCTCAAGGAGCGCCGCCCGCTCATCCTTTGCGTTCGCGAAACGCCCTTCAACCGCATTCATCTGCGCAACATGACGCTGGCCTCCGAAGCCGGCGCGGTCATCTTCCCTGTGATTCCGGCCTTCTACAACCATCCCGTAGACTCAACGGAAATGGCGCGCCAGTTCGTCTTCCGCGTACTCGCGCACATTGGTCTTCCGCAGCGGGATGCTTATGTCTGGAAGGCGGACGAGTAGCAGGATAGCGACCTAAGCGCTCTCCGCCAGGCACCGAGCCAATCCAGCCAGAATCCCTGTCCAGCCCTTCTCGCTACTCGACAGGTATTCAACTGGCACTTGCTCCTGCGTCAGAGTCAGGTCGCATCCCTGCGCAGCCGGCTCGACTTCGATTGTGACCTTGGAGAAGAGCGGAGAATACTTCGGCACTCCGAAGGTGAACACCAGGCGGCGCGGCCGGTCGATTTCCAGATACTCGCCGGTGTGCTCCACATCCTCGCCGTTGCGCCGGTCCACAAGAACAAACCGGCCTCCAACGCGAGGGTCAATCTCCACTCGAACCATCTTTCCCGTAGGTGTGGCGAAAAGCCATTGGCCCGTGGTTTCAGGGTTGAGCCAGGCATCGAACACACGCTTCGGCGAGGCGCTGAAGCTGTAAGTCACCTTTACGATTCCGGGTTCATTCATCGTTTGGCTCTCCTTCGTTTGGAATGTTTCGAGGCTGCACGGTCTTCGGCTTTTAGCAGGGCATCCAGCCGCTCAAGCTGCTCGGTCCAAAAGCGCTGGTAGTACCGCAGCCACTCATCGGCCGCGGCCAGCGGTGCGGGTTCAATGCGGCATACATGCCTGCGTCCCATCACCCTGCGGCCCACCAGGCCCGCCGCTTCCAGTACCTTTACATGCTTTGAGGCGGCGGCAAACGACATGCGGAACGGTGCGGCGAGCTCTCCAATGTTACGTTCCCCATCGGCGAGCGTACGCAGCATGGCGCGCCGTGTAGGATCGGCCAGGGCACGAAAGACTGCATCGAGCGGCTGCGAGGATTGCTCAACCATGCGGTTTAATATAGATGGCTGCGCTCTAATTGTCAACCGTATGGTTGAATAATGCTTGAGGGTCAGCTTCTTAGCCGGCGTTTTATTCGCATACTCCGCGTTTCTTTTAGCGGCATTGAATTTGACTTTTACCGCTGGCAAAGCCGATACTGGCCTCCATGCCGAACTGGAGCAGTTTCGCGATCGCGGTCATGGCCATGTGTATGTGTATGGCCAGCGGACCCCTCCGCGTGGCTCTGGAGCGGCGAATGCGCTAAGCGCAACCGATCTTCGAGTCGCACGGCCCAGGGTCCAGAATGGATTTGGGCCGTTTTTCATTTTGGCGCGGCTTGAATTCAACCCGGCCGTAAACCAAAGCCACCCAAAGCAATGTGAAGGAGCCCGCAATGTCCGAACCGAATCAGCGCCAGTTTGCCACCCTTGCCGTCCACGCCGGCCAATCGCCCGACCCGGCCACCGGCTCAAGAGCCGTACCCATCTACCAGACCACCTCCTACCTGTTTCAAAACGCCGACCACGCCGGGCGGCTCTTCGGGCTCAAGGAGTTTGGCAACATCTACACGCGCATCATGAATCCCACCACCGACGTATTCGAGAAGCGCGTCGCGGCTCTGGAGGGCGGTGCAGCGGGATTGGCAACCGCCTCAGGCCAGGCCGCGGAGACGCTCACGCTCACCACGCTGGCTTCGGCGGGAGATGAGATTATCTCCACTACCTCGCTCTACGGCGGCACCTACAATCTGTTCCACTACACGTTTCCGAGGCTTGGAATCACGGTTCGGTTTGTGGACGCGGACGACTTCGCCGGCCTGCGCGCGGCCATCAACGATAAAACGCGGGCCATCTACACAGAGTCGCTGGGCAACCCCAAGCTCGATGTGGTGGACATTGAGAAGATTGCGACCATCGCCCACGAGCACGGACTGCCGCTGGTGATCGACAACACTACCCCATCGCCGGCCCTGGTGCGTCCCATCGAGTGGGGCGCGGACATCGTGGTGAATTCGGCCACCAAGTTTCTTGGCGGCCACGGAACCACCATCGGCGGCGTCATTGTGGACGCGGGCAAATTCGACTGGGCTGCTTCCGGCCGATTCAAGGAATTCTCCGATCCCGACCCCTCCTACCACGGTCTCTCCTACACTGCGGCTTTCGGGCCGCTGGCGTTCATCCTCAAGGCCCGTGTGCAGGGACTGCGTGACACCGGCGCAGCTCTATCGCCATTTAATGCGTTTCTTCTTCTGCAAGGGATTGAAACGCTGCACCTGCGGCTACAGCGGCACTCGGAGAATGCGCTGGCAGTGGCCCGGCACCTGGAACAGCATCCTGGCGTCGAGTGGGTCAACTATCCTGGCCTTGAATCGAGCGCTTATTATGAGCGGGCGCTGAAGTATCTGCCCGATGGGCGCGGCGCACTGGTCACCTTCGGAATCAAGGGCGGCTATGAGGCAGGGAAGAAGCTGATCGACGCGCTGGAGCTGTTTTCGCTGGTGGCCAACATCGGCGATGCCAAGTCGCTGGTGATTCACCCCGCGTCCACCACCCATCAGCAGCTATCAACCGAGGAGCAGGCCACAACCGGCGTTACTCCCGAGTTGGTGCGCCTCTCCGTGGGCATCGAGGATATCCGCGACATTTTGGCCGATCTCGACCAGGCAATCCAGATCGCAAGCGGTCACACCTCAATTGGCGCAGCGGCAACCGCGGACCTTGCTGCACAATAGAAAGAATGACCGAAACACGCAACGCGGCAGGCGCCAGCCAGAAAGCGCCGGCGTCCGGCACGCAGATTCCGGTTCCCACATACGAAGGCGACTTCGTACTTGACCGGAATCTGGCGCTGGATTGCGGCAGTGCGCTGGTGCGCCCCACGCTGCATTACGCCGTGTATGGCCGGCTGAATGCCAAGCGCGACAACGCGGTGCTGGTGTGCCACGCTTTGTCGGGGTCGGCGCAGGTGGGCTCGTGGTGGCCTGAGCTGTTCGCCCCCGGCGCACTGCTTTCCCTTGCACGCGACTGCGTGGTCTGCGTCAACCTGCTGGGTTCCTGTTACGGTTCCACGGGGCCCGGCTCGGTAGATCCGGAAACCGGCCTGGTTTACGGGTCACGCTTTCCGCTGGTCTCCATCCGCGACAATGTTCGCGCGCAAACCCACCTTCTCGATTCGCTGGGAATCCGGCGCCTGCGGCTGGTTCTGGGTGGCTCCATCGGCGGAATGCAGGCCCTGGACTGGGCGATTCTCAATCCCGAGCGCGTGGTGCGGGCGCTCATCATCGGCGTGGCGCCTGTTTCGGCAATGGGGCTGGCCCTGAACCACCTGCAGCGACAGGCGATTCTGCAAGACCCTGAGTGGGCAGGTGGAAACTATCTCACCCAGCGGCAGCCGCGCCGCGGGTTGGCGCTCGCCCGGCAAATCGGCATGCTCAGTTACAAGTCCGCCGGACTTTTCGACGAGCGCTTTGGGCGCAAGCCGAACCGCAATGGGTCAAACCGCAGTCCAGAGGATCCATGGAGCCTGGACGAGCTGGGCGGCGGTCTGGTCGGCGGGCGGTTTGATATTGGGGGGTACCTTGACTACCAGGGGCAACGTTTTGTTGATCGCTTTGATGCGAACGCATACTTGTCAATTTTGCGCACGATGGACACCTGGGATCCGCAGCGCGGTTGCGCCTCGCCGGGTGAGGCATTCGGCGGGATTCGCGCGCGGGTCAGTTTTGTGGGAATCAGTTCGGATTGGCTGTTTCCACCGGAAGAAGTACGCAAACTTGCTTATGCTGTCCGGAGCGCGGGCGTACAGGCCGATTATCGCGAAATGACCACCAACCACGGCCACGATGCCTTCCTCGCCGAGCAGGCGGAACTGATCCAGTTGCTCCAATAAAGCGACCTCGCACTGGCCGGGAACTGTTTTCACCTGTCTGGTGTCTAACCGGTTATGCACTGCAAAGCGTGGCGCGGCTTGGTCGACGGGTCACCCTCGCGGAACCAGGGCCGGTCCTGGTTCCGGATGCAAAGTCTTTGCCTCAAAATCGGCCATTCCGGCAGGGCGCAGGAGGTGGTTTGGAGACGGCAGGAGGACGAATTGTTTACTTCCCGCATAACTTTGCTTGTCAGAGAGGGCACAGGTTTCTATAATCCATGCAACACCGCATTGGAATCCGTGGTAGGGTATACCCGTAGCCTCGGTACTCAACCGCCTAACACAACGGTTGTGCGTTTTGCCAGCGGATGCTTGAATATTGAACGCCACTTTGGAAATTCCCAGGAGCACTGAATGAAGAAGTTTGTCTTCGCGTCTGTGATGGTGCTGGCAAGTCTTTGCCTTATTACCGCGCCCACGCTGAAAGCGCAGGATCTTTCGATCAAGGATCCGGCCGAGTACAACGCATATCAAAATGCCACCACACAGAGCGATCCAAAGGGCAAGGCCGCGGCTCTTGAGGCCTTCCTCACCTCGTATCCGCAGAGCATCGTCAAGAGCGCAGTCCTCGATCTGCTGCTGGGCCTCTATTCCACGCCTCCGCCAGACGGTGTCGGCGACACGGCGAAAACGCTGTCGACAGCTACCCGCATCCTACAGGTCGATCCCAACAATCTCAGGGCCATCTTCCTCGCGGTATACGTGAAGAAAAGCCAGTGCGCCCAGACCCAGGATGCGCAGACGTGCGACGATGCCGCGGCGCTTGCCCAGAAGGGCCTCATAGCTCCCAAGCCCGCCGCAACTGCCGATGCGGACTGGAAGACCCTGACCCATGCGGCCTATCCGCTGTTCCACTCAACGCAGGCGGCCGACGACCAGATCTCCAAGAAGGACTTCAAAGGCGCCGTCGCCGAATACCGGGCGGAGTTGATGCTATACACCGACGCCGAGAGCCAGTCGGCGGGGTTGAACGACACTTTGCTGCTGGCGCAGGCGTGCGCAAATCCCGAAGTCAAGGATTATGTGGACGCAATCTGGTTCTATTCGCGGGTGGTGGACTACGCGCCGCCGCAGTACAAGGCGAAGATCGAACCCCAACTGGAACAGGTCTACAAGAAGTATCACGGCGGCCTCGACGGGCTGGACGCCATCAAGACCCAGGCTGCCACCACGACGTTCCCTCCGGGAACCTATCATCCCGACCCGGCCAAGACGCCGGCTGAGCAGATCCACATCATGCTCACCGATCCCACGATCAAGTTGGAATCCCTCGCCCTTTCCGACAAAGAGACGATTCTCGCCTTCGGCACCAAGGACGACGCGGAAAAGATCTGGGCGGTCATGAAAGATCAGGCGACACCTGTCCCGGGAATTGTGATTGAATCTTCGGGCACTGTCCTGAAGCTTGCCGTAACCGACGACGCAAAGACCGCCAAGACTGCCGACTTCATCGTCAACCTGAAGACGCCTCTGGCCGACAAGGACATTCCGGCCGTAGGTGTTGAATTGAAGCTGCAGCCGGCAGAGGAGCTGGACGGCACCTACGACAGCTACACGCAGATTCCCGCCAAGGACGCTGTGCCCGCAACTCCCACCACCCCAGCGGTGCCCGCTACTGCGCAAACCGCGCAGATCGTGCTTCGCGATGGGTTTATCCAGCCTGAAAAGAAGAAGCCGGTGGCCCACAAGCCGGTCCCCGGGCACAAGGCTGCCGCAGCGTCGCATTGATCCGGCGGCGCATTGGGTAGCGTTCAACCTGGGATTTCACAAGGGCAGCCCCCAACGGGCTGCCCTTTTCGTGTACGCCCGAAAAATCGCCTCGCGCAGTGGTAGTCTATGGGGAGCATGGATCGACTCAAGATTCTCCCCGCTCTTCTCGCCCTTGCGTCCATCGCAGCAGCCTGCGCGACTTTGCAGGCGCAGGAAGTGCGGCAGCTATCCCCAGAAGCTCCCCAAGTCAAGGAGATTCACCCGTTTGAGCGGCCCATGCCATTTGCTCCTGGGGATGAGGGTCAGCTCCGCGCCATCGAATTCCGCACAGCGGAGCGGATGGCGCAGAAGGATCGCGAACTGGTTGCCGACGCGCAGTCTTCGATCGCCGAACACGCCGGCCACGCGGACCTTGGTTTCAATCAGGGCGTGTGGAGCTACCGGCAAATGGTGTGTCCGGCGCTGCCGAACCACCTGTTTCTGCGCTTCATGCGCAACAATGGCGCCGGCGACGTGAGCATCTTCTCGGCATCGATCCCGCGCGAGGGCGAAGGACGGGTACGCATTGTGCCTATTCAGCAGCGCGGCTATTCGCTGTTTTCGCCCGCGCCCATCAACGCAATAACCATCTCTGCCTTCAACCACATCCGCGCGGAAGAGCACGCCAGCGCGACGGTGGATTGGCTGGGAACCGCGGCTTGCTATGCCGCGCTGGCCGGTGGCGATCCTGTGCTGCCGCTTCTCTCGGAGACTCCGGTAAGCGAGAAAAACGACCTGGCGATGCCCGCCGTGCTGGAGATTCCAGCCGAGGGCGGCGCGGTGATCCGGTTCACGGACCTGACGCCGGTTCCGCATCCGATGGAGTGGACCATGACCTTCGACGGCAAGGGAAAATTGCTGAAAGCTACGCATCTCGACGCCGATATCGCGGCCGAGAAGGGGCTGAACCCGACGCCGGTGGATTTAGCCGGGCGGCCCCTCTCGCAGACATCCCCCATAACCAAGCCATTGCCCGCTCAATAACGTTCCAGGCCGTTGATCAGCGCTAGACGGCAGGGGCTATAGCCCTATTCATTTTATTGGCTTTATCGGCACGGTCTAAAACCATGAAGAAGAGGCGAATATGGGTTCGTGCTTTCCCTGGTCCCCAAAGGCGAGGGACCAGGGGCACCCAGCGTTCGCGTTTTCAACCACTTGGGTGGGCCGAAGGCACATGGAGACACGACTGAAGTCGTGCCCTGTTACAAGGCCTGTCCTGGACGATTTTTTCCGCAACCAGTGAAGTCGTGCCCGGATACAAAGCCACCTCGATTATGGCCTGACTGGAGTCGTGCCAATTCAGGTCGCGAACCATGTACCTGGCGCAGCGAGGGTGCGGTTAAATACGTACGCTGGGACGCTTGCGGAGACGACTGTGCGTATGCATATATGCGTATGCAAACGTGGGACAAATAGTGCAAATAAGGGCATTTTTGTGCTGTTTTAGTGCGAAATAAGCGCAAAAACGTGCGTTTTCGATGCGTTTTTGGCGCTCAAAACAGCCTCGGGAGTGAGGAAACTGCTAGCAACGATATCATTCAGCGGGCAGCTCTCAGCTTTCATCTCTCAGCTTTCCGAGGCCGGCTCACTCGCCTAGCATCAGGTGCTGAATCGCCGACGCGCGGCCGGTGGACGGATCGCAGGCGACTAGCGTGGCGCACATCCTGGGGTCTCCCTTGGCGGCCTCGAACTTGCCGGGCATACCGGTCAGGAAGCGGTGCAGCACCAGTTCCTTTTCCACGCCGATGACGCTGTCGTAGGGGCCGCTCATGCCCACGTCTGTCTGGTAGGCGGTTCCGCCGGGAAGCACCCTTGCGTCGGCAGTGGGAACGTGCGTGTGGGTGCCCAGCACGGCGGTTACGCGGCCATCGAGATGCCAGCCCATGGCCACTTTCTCGCTGGTTGCCTCGGCATGAAAATCGACCAGGATGACCTTGGCTTTGATTCCTTTGAGCAGGTCGTTGACGGCGTGGAAGGGGTCGTTGGTGTGGTTCATGAAGACGCGGCCCATGAGGTTGATTACCGCGTAGTCCACGCCGCCCTGGGTGGTTCCTTCAAACACGCCGTAGCCGGGAAGGCCGGGAAGCAGATTGGCCGGCCGCAATACGCGGCGCGGGCGCTCCTGGCTGGCGGCGGGCACGGATTTCATGTAGTCGATGAGTTCTTTTTTATCCCAGACGTGGTTGCCGGTGGTTAGCACGTCGGCGCCGAGGTCGAAGATATCGTCGGCGATTTGGGGAGTGACGCCGAAGCCTCCGGCGGCGTTCTCGGCATTGACGACGACGAGGTCGACTTCGTGCGCTTCGCGCACATACCCAATGTGCGCCTGGACAATTTTGCGTCCCGCGCTGCCGAAGATGTCGCCGATGAACAATAGATTCAAGGTGGGTCGAGCTCCTTGGCAAGTGAAGAAAGGGAAGAGGGAACGGAGGCAAAATGACTGGCCGGCAGCTTACGGCTGCTTTCCGTTTGGTGAGGGGGTCGTATTGTGGCCTGCATGTTGTTCAGGCTGCTTTGTATTCGAAGTGGCCTTACCAAGCACGTAGCCGGCAATCGCCGCCAGGATTGTGGCAATCTCCCTTCCCTCCAGAACCTTGAGGATTCCCAGGCTCAGCACGGTGAAGATGATGACGATCACGGTGCTGAATTCCAGCAGAAAAGCCCAGCCGCCGCCCAAAAGGGAAATATCGATCGAACTCGGAATCTTGTCTTGAGCCCGTTTCAGCGCCAGGGCCTCATTCTCTTTGCATTTCCCGTCGTATCGGACATTCTCCTCGTCCTCCCATCTCTTGAAAGCGGCGTCCTGTTTCTCCCGCTCGGCTTTCTTCTCCAGCCGCGCTGTCTTTTCTGCTTCTGTTTCACCGGCAGGGATCCAATCGCTTTCCGGTCCAGCGGAATACTCATCCCGCTTCCACAAGCGCCTCGTCGAACCGTACCCCTGCGGCGGGGGGTGCGTTCCATCCAGCGGTCCGGCCAGCGCCTTATCCAGCAATTCGCGCTGAAGCCCGTTGAGCTCCTGTTGCTTGGCGGCCTCAATCAAAGAATCCCTGAGGTAGGCCGAATTCTGCAGACGGCGTCCGAAAAAGAACACCATGTAGATGCAGGCCAAGCAAGTTGCCAAAACAAAAACAACGAGAACACTCGGATCGATGATCATTTACCTATCTTCTTTCCTAAGAGGGCGCGCGATTGAACGGGGCCGGGGTGCATCGAGAATAGCCTATTCCTCGACTCCGCGCTCACCGATCTCCGATCTTTCGCCTCTTTCTCTCATCAGCGGGAAGAGAATCACATCGCGAATGGACTTGGAGCCGGTCAAGAGCATCACCAGGCGGTCGATGCCGATGCCTTCGCCGGCGGTGGGGGGCAATCCGTAGGCCAGGGCGCGGACGTAGTCCTCGTCCATCTGGTGGGCTTCGTCGTCGCCGCCTTCGCGCTCGGCAAGCTGCTGGGCAAAGCGCTTGTGCTGCTCGATGGGATCGTTCAACTCGCTGAAGGCGTTGCCCAGTTCAAAGCCGCCGCAATAAAACTCAAACCGCTCAACCCAATCTGGATTGTTGGGGTCCTGCTTGGACAGTGGGGAAACGGCCGTTGGGAATTCGTAGATGATCGTGGGTTGGATTAAGTGCTCTTCGGCGACAGATTCGAATATCCCAGCAATGACCTTGCCAACGGATTGCCCCGCCCTCAATTCAGTCGGGCTAGAACCGAAAATTTCGGTCACGCTCGTGCCAACATTATCGCGGACATTCGCAGCGATAGCCCTGTCAAGTAGGGATGCAAGCGATTCGGCGCTATGAAAGTCGCTCAATGCGGGGCGCGGCCCGAACAAGTCTTCCGGCCACCACTTGATAATCGCCTCGCGCATCGTCAGCCGCGTCCACTTGCCTAGATCAATCTCCACGCCGCCGAAGTTGGTGATCGTCGTCCCGTTCACTTCCTTCGCGACAAATGAAATCAGCTCTTCGGTCAGCGTCATCAGGTCGTGATAATTCGCGTAGGCTTGATAGAACTCCAGCATGGTGAACTCGGGGTTGTGCTGGGTGCTGACGCCTTCGTTGCGGAAGTTGCGGTTGATTTCGTAGACGCGGTCGAAGCCGCCGACGACCAGGCGCTTCAGATACAGCTCCGGCGCGATGCGCAGAAATAAATCCAGATCGAGCGCGTTGTGGTGCGTGGTGAAGGGTCGCGCCGCCGCGCCGCCGGCCACCTGCTGCATCATCGGCGTCTCCACTTCGATATACCCACGGCTGTCAAAAAACGTTCGCAGTGCGCGCAGCACTTTTGCGCGCTTGACGAAGACCTCGCGGGCATCGAGGTTGGTGAAGAGGTCCACATAACGCTGGCGATAGCGCAGTTCAACGTCGGCCAGTCCGTGAAATTTCTCCGGCAGCGCCAGCATCGCCTTCGTCAAAAAGGTCAGCGTCTCAACGTGAATCGTCAGCTCGCCGGTCCGCGTACGAAATAAGTAACCGGAGACGCCAATGTGGTCGCCCATGTCGAGCAATTTATAGAGCGCAAAGCCCTCTTCGCCGACGGCGTCGAGCCGCACGTAAATCTGCAATCGCTGGCCGCCCTGTTGCAGCGTGGCGAAGCCGGCTTTGCCTTGTGCGCGGATGGCCATGATGCGGCCTGCGACGGAGACGGTGACGCGATTGGCGTCGAGGGCCTCGGCTTGCGCTTCGCCCCACTGGGCGCGCACGGCGGGGACAGTGAACACTTTTTCGGTCTCCGAGGCAGGGAAGCGGTTGGGATAGGCCGCCTGGCCAAGCTTTTCTATCTCCTTGAGCTTTGCCTGGCGGAGCTCGAAGAGATTGCGCTCAAACTCTGAATCGAACACTGGGATTCCTTCTTGGTGAGGCCGTTGAGGCCCAATGGTAAGTATAGCGGCTGGGGCGCGACGGTTCGCCGCATGGAAGCTTTGCCCGCTGCCATTCCGCGGACCTTTCAAACCCCCTCGGGCCGCATCGACGCCCGCGGTGAGAAAATGGTTGAAAGGAGACGCGCAACAAAACCACATGCCAGCCAAGAAAAAATCCGCAAAACTGCTTCGATGCCCGACGTGCGCAATGCTGGTGCGCTTCAGCGACGAGGACTTTCCGTTCTGCAGCGACCGCTGCCGCAAAATCGACCTGGGCAAGTGGGCCATGGGCGTGTACAAGATCAGCTCGCCGGTGCTGGACCCGGAGGTGCTGGAAGACCTGGGAGCGTCCGGCGGCAGCGACAGCAAGGGCGGCGACTCGTATGACGAGTAGGCCGGTGGAAGCGGCGCCTCAAGCGGCGCGCAAGACCCTATGGGCTTGGACCGTTGCCACCTTCTTCGGCGCGGGCCTGGGGAAGCCGGGGCCGGGCACCTGGGGTTCCGTCGCCACCGTGCTGCTGTGGGCCGCCTACGCCGGGTTCGGCCATCCCACGCCGCGCGGGCTGCTTTACGGGCTTTTGCTCCTGATCGGCTTTGCTGTGTTTCTCGGCGTCCCGGCCGCGACTATCGTTGCCCGCGAGTCGGGCCGCAAAGACCCGCAATTGGTGGTCGTCGACGAGGTGGCCGGGCAGTCCATCGCGCTGCTGTTCAGCCCGGCCGACTGGCGTCACGGGCTGATCGCACTCGTGCTCTTCCGCATCTTCGACATCACCAAGCCATTTCCGGTCCGCCAGCTTGAAAGCCTTCCTGAAGGCTGGGGCATTGTCTTCGACGATGTGGCCGCAGGGCTGTATGCTTTGGTTATAGCGTCTCTGATTCGTATCTGGTTTTAGGTCTGAAAATGCCTCGTATTCGCGCCCAATCCGCCGCTGAGATTCACCCCGATCCCCGGATCGACGACATTGTGCCCGCAGCCGCTCTGCCCTACGGCGAAGTTGACCTTATCGGCGCGCATCTCGGTCCGCTGGCTTTCGGGCCGCCGGCCGTTCTGGTCGAAGGCCAGCCGGCCCACGTCCTGATGAGCCGCGGAAGCCGGCTGAGCTTCCGGGTACCCGATCAGGCCACCACCGGCCTGGTCGAAGTTCGCAGCCCATCCGGGGCCAGCAATGCCGTCCCGCTGCGCGTGGCGCATCAGCTCAGCGCGGGCCTGCATCCGGTGACCAGCCCGGCCATCAGCCGCTCCGGCATGGTCTACGCCACCATTTCCGGCCCGCGCGGCAAGATGACTCCTGTCTCCGTGGTCCGCGTAAGCCCGGACGGCCGTGGAACGCCCTTCGTTACCGGCATTCTGAACGCCACTGGGCTGGCCTTCAATCCCGACGGGGACCTTTTCGTCACTTCGCGGGCCGAGGGCAATGTTTACCGCGTCGATGCCGCCGGCGAATCGACTGTGTACGCCGAGGGCATGGGCGTGGCCACTGGCGCGGCTTTCGATGCCGACGGCAACCTGTTTGTGGGCGACCGCAGCGGAACCATCTTCAAGATCGATACACAGCGCCGCATCTTTGTCCACGCTACGCTTGAGCCCAGCGTGGCCGCTTACCACCTGGCGGTGAACGCACAGGGCACGCTTTTTGTAACTGCGCCTGCGCTGACCTCGAACGATACCATCTGGGCCATTGAGCCTAACGGAGACACGCGCGCGTGGTATCGGGGTCTTGGGCGTCCGCAGGGGCTGGCGCTCTCAAAGGATGGAGATGTCTACCTGGCCGCGAGTCTGAATGGGCGCTGCGGGCTGGTTCGCGTGACCACGGCGGGGGATGCTTCGCTGGTGCTTTCCGGGCCCAACCTGGTGGGGGTAGCGTTTTCTCCGCTGGGCACGACAATTCTTGCCACGAAGGAAGCGGTCTTCGACGTGGATTTGGGCGTTGAAGGGCTGACGCTGTTTTAGCATTCGCAAGCTGACCTCTGTTCATTCATTCACTTCTTCACTTCTTTACTTTTTCACTGTCCTAAGCATGAAATCTGAAATCATCGCCGTCGGCTCCGAGATGCTCACCCCCTGGCGTCAGGACACCAACTCCCTCTACTTGACCGAGAAACTCAATGAGCTTGGTGTCACGGTCAACTTCAAAACCATCGTGGGAGATCGTCGCAAAGACCTCGTTAGCGCGATTCGCACCGCGCTTGCACGCACCGACATTCTTATCGTGATGGGCGGGCTTGGGCCGACGGAAGATGACCTTACGCGCGAAGCCGTCGCCGAGGCTCTTTCGATCGCGCTGCGCCGCGACAACGACCAGCTTGCCGCTCTGCACACGCGCGCCGCGGCCATGCGCTTCTCCATGCCGGAGAACAACCTGAAACAGGCCGACGTGCTTGCAGGCGCGGCCATCCTGCCCAACGCCAACGGCAGCGCGCCGGGGCAGTGGCTCGACGTGCCGTTTGCCGCGTATCGCAAGCTGATTATGCTGCTGCCTGGGCCGCCGAGCGAGTGCAAGCCGCTGTTCGACGACGTTTGCCTGCCCCGGCTGCGAGCCATTGTGCCCGTGCGGCATATTGCAAAGAGAACGCTGCGCGCCGCGATGATTGCCGAGTCGCAGGCCGACAAGCTGCTGGCGCCCATCTACACGCCTTACAAGGACGTGGAGACCACCATCCTGGCCCACGGCGGAGACATCCAGCTGACGCTGCTGTGCTCGAAAGCCAATGCCGCGCAGGCGCAGGCTCGCGTGGATGAGCTGGCCGGGCGGATGGAAGAGGCGCTGGAAGACTGGCTCTACTCGTCCGGCGCTGAGGCTTCCGATTCGCTGGAGCAGATTGTGCTCTACTATCTCGGCTTGCGGCAGGCCACGCTGGCGGTTGCGGAAAGCTGCACCGGCGGCATGGTGGCGCAGCGCATCACGGCCGTGCCGGGGAGTTCGCGCAGTTTTCTGGGCGGGGCGGTTGTTTACTCCGACAAGCTCAAGACTGCTTTCGCCAGCGTGGCGCCGGAACTGATCGCCCAGCACGGGGCGGTGAGCGCACAGGTGGCGGAGGCGCTGGCGACCGGGATTCGTTTCCGGACTGGCGCTACGCTGGGGCTGGGAATAACGGGCATAGCTGGGCCTGCCGGGGGGACGGAGAGCAAGCCGGTGGGGCTGGTCTACATCGCTGTTAGCGATGCGACGAAGACGGAGTGCATCGAGAAGACCTTCCGCGGGAGCCGGGAAAGAGTGCGGCAATTTGCTGCGCAGCAGGCGCTGGACATGCTGCGAAGACGGCTGCGGTAGTCGGCATCCTGCCTCAACCTGCTTGCTGGACTCTGCGACACTTTACCGGCTATTTAACAGGATCCACGACATCTTGCTTGACACTTGCACAATATTGTACAAATATGAGTTGTTGTACTAGAATGTGCAATCGTGGGGGTGCATCATCGACCCGAGTTTATTCTCAGTCATCACCGCCGACGTCATCGGCTCCCGCAAGATCGGGTCATTCAGCGAGCAGCGCGATTTCAAACTCGATTTGGTCTCGAAAGTGCACCTTGAAAAGCATTTGATCCTCTCGCCGTATGCGGTCACGGCCTGGGACGAGTTCCAGGTCATTCTGAGCAGTCCAGAACATACTCCTCGTGTCATTTTCGACCTGCGCCGCCTTTTCGTGCCTTTCGCGCTCCGGATCGCTGTCGGGATGGGCAATGCCAGTGGAACTGACAGGCAGCCCATCAATCTTTACGCCGGCGGACAGGCATTCGAGCGAGCTAGAATCGCGGCTGATCGCCTAAAATCGGAATCGCCTAAATACCGTGTTTTCACCAGCTTTGAATCCGGGAACGAGAAGTTTGACACCATCGCAAATACGATCTACCACCTTCAGGATTCTCTTCTCGAAAGAAGAACCAGAAAGCAATGGGCGACGATCAACCTGCAACTGGAAACGGGAAGCCAGGAGCTCACTTCCCAACGACTGGGGGTGGACATCTCAACGGTTTCACGGAATCTCAAACGAGGTTACTATTGGCATTTTGTTGAAACTATTGAGGTTATGCAGCGCATTTTTCAAATGTGCTTCTGAATTGTACGTTTTCGTGCAAATCGAGAAATGTGGACATTCTCATGCAAACAAGCCTTACAATCTTCATGGCACTGCTCCTGGCTCATCTGCTCGGGGACTTTCCGTTGCAGTCGAAATGGATATCAAGACACAAAGGCACAAGCCTTCGGGCGATGGTTCTCCATGGCGTGGCGCATTACCTCCTTTCCTGGGCCTGCCTGATTCTATTCACTCAAGTTCGCTGGCTATCCGTCTCCACCCAGGGGATTATCCTCGGATTTACCGTCATTCATCTGCTGACCGACAAACTCAAATACTGGTCAACTACACAAGAAATCTCGCTCGTTCAACGGAGCCCATTCGTATTCGGCAGCCGAAAGACGCTCATGCCCGACGACTGGAAGACATTCCTGCTCGACCAATCGCTTCACGTGATCTTCCTCGCCGCCGCCGCCTCCATCCTCAACCCAGGCCATTTGGGTGAACTAATGGAAGGTCTCCAGCCATCCCCAATAGCCAAACAACACATCCTCGAAGTAGCAATGGTCTACATCGCCGTCGTCTTCGGCGGAGGCTACTTGATTCGATACCTCACCAAGGGCTTAGCGAAGGACGCACCGTCGAACTCCCCGGCTCAATTGGAGAATGCGGGCCTCTACATCGGATGGCTCGAACGGCTCCTAGTAGTGACAGCGATTGCGGTACAAACTCCCGCCTTGGTCGGCCTTATCCTTACGGGCAAATCGATTGCACGTTTCCCGGAATTCAAGGAGCCGCGATTTGTTGAATACTTCCTTATAGGAACGCTCCTAAGCATCTCAATAGCTGTGCTTGGCGGAATCGTATTACATCAGTTGTTGTACGGGACGATTTCACTGAAATGACCAACCTGCCTCGGCCCCATGTGTCAGGAAAGCTGGGCGCACAGGGTTTCCGATCATCCCAAATCAGGTAGCCTGCGACACCCGCCTAACGCGGATCAACTTCTCCCGCATGGGTGTCTGCGCGGTTCCATAAGCCGCACTCATTCGCATCAGCGTATCCATCTTCACGCCGAATGCCTTCTCGACGCGGAGCAATCGCATGAAACAAGAAATGCGAAGCGTCCCGGCCTTGAAAGGGCACGGTTTAGGCCGTGCAAATGGTTCCAGTTCCAATCTTGTTGGGTTTTAACCCTGAGGGAAGTTTTCGCACGAGAAAGCCTTCCCTCAGCGGCTAAAGCCGGACTGCGTTGAGCCTCGTGAGCGGCACGGCTGAAGCCGTGCCCTTTCAAAACTATTGCTCTTTATGGTTCGTTCCGTTCATGCGATTGCCCCTGCCTTCTCGACGCGGAGCGTGCTGCGAGCTTCGGAAAGCATGATACACTTCCGCCAAAGGTCGCCTGATGCCAACATGCTCCGGTACCGCAACGATCGTACGCAAGGGGAATGATCCCATCTCCTCGACTTTGCAATGCCCTGTGGCTGCAGGTTGTCCGCCTGATGCCGGACCTGGAGGAAAGCGGAGTTGCGTCCAAGTGATATCCAAAATCGAGGCCGGATCGAAGAATAAGGATCACCTCGAAACCCAGATTCTATTCTGCGCTTGCCTCACCGAGGAAGAGGCCATAAACGCAGCAAGAAATCCGGGCGGCATCTCCTTCCCGAGTGATTGCGCCCTGCAACTGAAGAATGTTTACAGGATAACGGACGGGGTGCGCACGTTAATCCGCGCCGATGTGTACTGCGGCGGCGGTTGCCCAAAGGACGGCGAGAAATGCCCTGAAAAGCCCACCCCGACGGTCACGGACAACAAGAACGGCACCACCACCGAGGTATACAACTGCAACTGCGCGGCAAAGGCCCAGTAGGATTTCAAGCGTCGATTGACGCACCGGGTCATGAGATCACACCAGCGAGGTTTCCGCATGGCAAATTGTTCGGCAATGGCCACCGTCGTTAGCGTCGAAAAAGGGAGAATTACAAGGGCGTATATCAATTGCCCCGAGAAAGCCGACGATGAATGTAAATGCAGCTGGGTGGTCGTCACCGAAACCCTGGGAAATTTGCAGTACGAGCATAAATACTGCTCCTGTGACGCCGAAACCGGGGGCTACAGCGCGGCAGGGAATTACCCGTCCCCGCCGGCATACTGCCATCTGGAGATGACGGTGGTCTGGGAAGTTCGCAAGGAGTATGTACTTGATAAGATGATACAAGTGAGAATCATCGATGTTCAGGTTTTCTGTGTCGGAAAATGTGTTGACGGCCAAAAATGTCCTGATAAACCGAAAGTCGATACGTCAACTAAAGACGGCATAACAGAAGATATCTACACATGCCCTTGCGGTTAGGGTAAGTGAGCGGCCGATTGCCGGCTGGCCCCCGCTGGCCGACAGCAACAATAGGGGAGCCTCACCGGAATGGTTTTTGCCAAGCGGCTTCGCGAGTTAGTTATTCGCGGGGAAATCACCTGTAGCGTTCGCATCTGGACGAGCCCGCATGTCAAGGTGGGCAACCGATACCGCATGGGCGATGGGGAAATCGAGATTGAGTCGATTACGCCAATCGGGCTTCCCGATATCACGCCGGAACTTGCGCGCGAGTCGGGGTTCCTGGGCGTGCTCGACCTGCTGAAGATTGCCAAGCACGGGAAAGGCGACAACGTCTACCTGATCCGGTTTCACTACATTCCGGCGCGCGGCGGGCGCAAGCCTAAGTCGACGAAATCGAGACAGGCCAGCTAAATCATCTTTTCCCGTTCCTCACGCATGGCGAGCTTTATCAAGCAGGGCTATCACCTTGTCCCACGGCACCGGCTCCTGGTGCATGGCGTAGACCTTATCGACGGTGAGTTTTTCACGCGCAACAGCATGCACAACCTCGTTCATCAACTCTGGGTCGTAGAGGCTGCCATCATCGTTCAACGCCAGTGTGTCGCTGGCGTAAAGCAGGTGGTGCTGCGGAAAATAGACCATGTATTGCCGCTCGGTGGAAGCGCCGCGCAGCGGGTATAGCTCCATGCGGTTTGCGCCGCTGCCGATCTCCATCTTTGCGGCTACAATCCGCCATTTTGGTTTTCGCTTCCCGTTCGTGCTTTGGAGCGCGTCAGGATGCAGCGTGTGCGCGGCGTTCATCATTCTGTCGAGCAGCGGCCGGTTCAGATCGAGAATGACGACCGGCAATCCCTCTGCAACAGCAACGCGAACGCCACCGGTGTGCGGCCATGAGTCCGAGGTTGAAAGCACCGCCTCAAGCGGCGTCGTTGGGTAGCGCCTCCTGGCTTCATCGATGACTCCCCTTGTGTATACCTCGGAGATGGGCGCTTCCAGAATCACCACTCCGTCGGGTTCTTTGACGATGGTGGAGTTCCACGACCCTGGAAACAGGTCGATGCCCGGCGCCAGCACCGTATCTGCCTTGCCGCGAAACGGCACCTTCCATCCCACCAGGGCTGAGCTTTGTTTTGCAGCCACGGCATCCATGGCAAAGGCCTTCTCGTCGATGGGCACATTCCATTCAACATTCAAAGCCTGCACGGAACTCCACAGCGCGCCGTTGCGCTCCACCACCAGGTTGGTGGGGTAGCTGATTCCCTGAACAAGCTTGTAGTTATCGAAGTATGTGCGCTGCCGCACGTCGCCCCAGAAATACCAGAAGTCGTGAAACTCCTGCGTTGTTTCGACTGCATCCGGAA
>Ga0302320_10008133_pt1 | contig 22892 bp, 20 predicted proteins | sample Bog_T0_3_FD_202130 | JGI IMG/M metagenome (GOLD analysis project Ga0302320, IMG submission 202130) | Peat permafrost microbial communities from Stordalen Mire near Abisko, Sweden - Bog_T0_3 | ecosystem: Environmental > Terrestrial > Soil > Wetlands > Peat | place: Sweden: Abisko, Stordalen Mire... | reverse complement strand
CAACCGCTAACTGAGCGCCCAACGATGAATAGCGATTCATGTGGCCGAGGTAGAGAGTTAAGTTGGGATAGGTGTAGTGAATGAGTGCATTCTGGAATTGCCGAATGTTTTTCGGAACGCCGGCCACTAACTCACAGCGATCATGAGGATCATGGCCGGTCACAAAACCTTGGCCGCGCTTGAACAGCCGCAGTTTGGGATCGGGATAAAACCCCCCGTGACGAATCCATCTTCCGAGAAAAAGATTCTTGCGAGGGAGCTTGTATCCACTCGCGGCGTTCGGACTGGCGAGGGCGTTACGAATTTCCCCAGCCAATTCCGGAGACACTTCCTCATCTGCGTCCAGCAGCAGCACCCAATCTTTTGTGCAAAGTTCGATCGCATATTGCTTTTGCGCTACGTAGCCGCGCCACGGTTCAACTATGACGCGGGCTCCGTATTCGCGCGCGATTTCGCATGTGCGATCTTTTGAACCGGAATCGACAAGCACAATTTCATCGGCCCACCGCACACTTGCAAGAGTGCGGCCGATGTTGGCTTCTTCGTCCATCGCGACGATGGCTACGGAAATGCTCATAAAGAAAAGCTAATTTTGGATTTCTGACTGACCATCAAAATTTCACCGTTATCCGATTCAATCATCAATCATCAAGCATCAATCAGCAATTGTTTCCTGAGTCACCAGCCTGCGAGTCTTCACTTCGTAAAGTAAAAACACCGCCAGGATTATCAACTCAGGCTCGATGGGATGGCGGTAACGAGCGTGGGGAAACACGAAGTAATATACCGTCGGGTAGGTCAACACTAATCCGGCAAAAAGCCAGGCCCCTGGCCGCTTTTGCCGCAAAGCTCGACCCAGTCCCCAGATCGCCAGTACTGAGGAAGCCAGAAACAGCGAACTGCGAAAATCCCACGGGAGGCGGCTGTCGGTGGGACGAGGTACGCCGTTCCAATAATAAAAAAATCGTTTCACACTGATGATGGCGAAGCGGCCGGGATTGTTCCTGATCCATTCGAACGCCAATCGCTTGCATTCGGCCTCGTATCCTATCTCTCCCAGGCGCGCGAACTTTTCAAACTCCAATTTATTCAGATTGGGCTGCAACGTGGCGATGAGCATGCCGTCCGCGAGTTTGTTGTTGCCCAGGCGAAACTGCAATCCAAAATCATCGCGGATAAAAACGAATCGCCCGAAGACCTCGTAGTTCCGCGCCAGCCAGGGCGAGAGAACCAGGAAGAATACGAATGACGAAAGCGCAACGCCGCCCAACGAAGAAAGGCCGGACTGGTAGCGCCGCCGCCAGATCCACAGGCCGCAGAAGGGAAGGAAGGCCAGCATCGCGGGATTCGCCAGCGCGCCGATGCCCCACAAACTTCCGAACAGAATCCATTCTCTCCAAGGCCGGGACCCAGCCATTTGTTGCGAAGACAGTTTGAGCGAGAGCAGAAAAATTGATGTCAGGACGAGGGGAGTGAAGGTCGTATCCCAAATCCAATGGATCGACCAATACCAGATGTAAGGATTCAACGCCCATGCCAGGGAGGACCAGCGCGCGACCCGCGAAGCGAAGGTTCGTTGCGCAATCAGTAAAACCGGGATGGTGGTGAGGGTCGCAAAAAGGCTGTTCATGGATAGAAGAATCCATGCCGAGGCGTTGCTGTAAACCCCAAAAACTTTGAACACGCCCCCGATCAGATAGGGATACAACGGCGGCTCCCAGGCGCTGGGTCCGGTGTTTCCGCCATAAGGATTGCTGAAGCCTTGCCCAAGAGCGATGGATCGCCCGACGCGTCCCATTTCAAAGCCGAAACCGAAATGATCTTCGCCGGGGCGCATCTGGTACTGATGCAACGCCCCAATCAGAACCAGTTGGATGAAGAACGATAAGGGCAGGAGCCACCAGAAAAATCGAGGCAGAGCGGGCCGGGCAGATTTTGCCATCGCGCGATAGTTTATCAGGCCGGCCCGCGCCGATTCTCTTTGTCTGCCTACTGCGGCTTTGGCGCGGTATTATCCTCGACTTTTTGTGCGCCCTGGTCTGTCTTTTGCGCGGCCTTATTGGTCGTTTTCTTGGCTGCTTTTCCGGTTTTCTTCGCGGTCTTTTTTGTAGCGCTGCCGGTATCTTTGGCGGCGTTTTTTGTATCGTGTCCAGCGTCTTTCATGTCTTGCTTCGCGCTCTGGGTGTCCTGCGCAATTCCCAGAGGGGTGATTGACAGCGCGAGCATCAGCGGCCAGGCGAAAACATATTTTCGTGGATGCATGGTTTTCTCCTCGAATGAAGGATCAAGTAACAAAGTACCGAGCCTAATTGGCTGGCCCCAATCCTGTCAGTACGGAAAACCATGTACTTCCCACTGAATCCCGTTGTACCCCTAAGGTTGGCGTGGAGGCTGCTGAGCCGGTTGCCCTCCGGGAACAGCGTCTGGCCGCGGTGTGACGTAAGGAACGTTCGGCGCATGCGTCACCTGGCCACGGGTGGCGTCGGCCACGTCGATGCCGGAGTGGTCCAGAAGCAGGCCGGTAGCGCGATCCAGTTCAATGCGCGATTTTTCGTAAGCCGCTTTCGCTGAAACGAGATTCGATTCAGCCGTGGTGAGCGTCGAAGCATCCTGTAAGATCGCGGTCTGAGTGGTCAGTCCGACTTTCAATTTTTGCTGATCGGCATCCAGTGTCTGCCTGGCTAAATCCACGGCTGATTGCGCCGCCTGCACCGACACCCGATTCTGTTTCACATCAAACTGCGCGTTCCGAACTTCGATACGCACTTGATTTTCCAGTTGATGCAACCGCACCTGGGCCTGTCGGTATTCCAGTTCCGCGCGCACTTGATTGGCCTGGGCCTCGCGATTGCGGAGTGGAATATTCAATGTGAGGCCAACACCTTTGTCGGGCGAGGTGGAATTCACCAGCTGATTCAAGGTTCCACCATAACCCACGCTATTGCTGGTTTGAAACGGCGGCGGCGCCTTCGCCGGATTAAAGCAGAAGGTGCTGGTCGTGTCCGCGCAGTTCGGAACCGCGGGGTTCACATTGCCGCCGACTCCCGATCCTCCGTAATAAGCAAAGGCGTCAAGCGTGGGAAGCAAGGCATTGCGCACGGCTTTGCTGCTGAGGTCGCGGGAATTGAGATCAATCCGCGATTCAACCAGTTCAGCTCGATGCTTGAGCGCATCGTTGATCATATCTTGCAACGGCGTGGCAGCTTCGTCCTGCGGCAATTGCATCGCAGAGGTTGGGATCACGTCGGCCTCGGCCAGGGTGGGATCCTCGATGCTGCGGCTGATCGCATTCTTCATCAATAGTGCCTGCAATTGCAGATTATTCTGCGCCACAATCAGGTTCTGCTCATCGGTGTCCACCGTGCTTTGAGAACTCACGACCTGAATCGGAGGGGCTGTGCCGACTTGCGCCTGGCGCTTCGAATCATCCAGAGCTTTCTGCGCATACGTAAGCGCTTCTTGTTGCACGCGCAGGTTTTCGTAGGCATACACCAGGTCCCAATACATGTTTTCGATTTGATCGACGGTGGTGATGATCTGCAGACGGAAGGCGACGTCGGAAATCTCCCGATTGTTACGGGCAATGCGGATGAATCGCAGATTCGGCCCCGGTCCGAAACCCTGCAAGAGATTTTGCGTGATCCTGGCCTGAAAATTGGAATTGAGGTCAGGGTTGAGCAGACTGGTGGGACTGTTGGTGGTGACATGGGTATTGTTGAATCCCACGGACAGAGCGGTGCCCCACTGGAATCCCTGCGTGTAGTTGAGATTGGCGGTGTACGTATTCACGGCCAGAATGGGAGCCCCCAGGTTGAGAACGCTGGTCGATTCAGTATTGTCTTTGTCGAGTTGCACAGTGCCGGTAATGATCGGATCAAAGCTGGTGATCGTCGATCCAATCCCCAACGTGGAACTAACTAATCCGCTGGTACCGGTTCCGGCGCCGCCGGCGGCGACTGTGGTGCCCCCGGTGCCGGATCCGACCGTGCCACCGAGACCGCCAACGCCGCCTCCCGGAGTGTTCTGCACGATGCCCGTGTTGACACCGAGAATGTTAGCGCCCGATTTGGCGCGCAGATAATCAGCATCGGCGATGTTCAGGTTATAGCGCGCGATGTCGATATCCAGATTGTTCTCGAGAGTGAGAGCCACGGCATCGTCAATCGAGAGATAAATCTTGCCGTTGCGCATCAGCGCGTCCATACGCGGCGAGTTCCCCAGATTTGGCTGCGCCACTTCCTGCGATTTGTAGGGCTGAAGAAAGTGAGGAAAGGCCGAACGCGGTTTGGAATAGTCCTGCAGATGTACCGCTTGCGGCTGTGCCGGAGAAGCTGGCGTTATTTGCGATTGCGGCGCCGGAGTTGACGGGACATCCTGCGCAAATAGAGCGGAAGCGCAGATTAGAAGGGCGACAGAAGACATAGATCCTGAAGTGAACCGCTGCAGTGCGGTCCTGACGATCGACAAAGCGAACAAAGACATGGTTCGTCTCCTTGAAAAGCAAGGGTCGTGCATCGTTTTTAAGAGAGCTGATCGATTTCGAAAGTTGGATGCCCAAAACATAAAAGCGTCGCTCCATCTTAGCGGGAGCGAGAGAGGGATGCGGCGGGAGATTGTAAAGAATTGTTAGAAAGAAAAGGCGCGGCTTGCGCCGCGCCTGAAAGAAACTCTTCCGCTTGCTAGTGAGGCGTTTGCGGGGTGCTTGGCTGCACGGCAGGATCAGTGAACGAAGGCAGGTCCTTGCGGGGCGCAATGTAAGGCACGCCGGGCATACGGGTGACTTGGCCGCGGGCGGCATCATCGACGCTGATACCCGCGTGATCAAGAGTAACGCCCGTGGCGCGGTCGAGCTCGATGCGCGACTTTTCATACGCTGCCATGGCCGACATCAACGTGGATTCCGCCGTGGCGAGCCCGCTTTGGGTCTGCAGAACCAGCGTGGTGGTCGAGGTTCCGAACTGATATTTCTTTTGTTCGGCGTCCAAGGACTGTTTTGCGTAATCGACAGCTGCCTGCGCCGAAGCGACGCTGGCACGGTTCTGCTCCACGCCGAACTGGGCGTTGCGGACTTCGATGCTGATCTGATTCTCGATTTGCTGCAGACGCATTTGGGCCTGCTGGAATTCCAGTTCCGAACGAATCTGCACGGCTTGCGCGGCGCGATTACGCAGCGGAATATTCAACTGTAAACCAACCCCCTTGTCCGAACCGGTTGAGTTGATGAGTTGATTAAGCGTACTGCCGTAATTGGTCGAAGGAGCAACCGGGATAAAGGTTTGACCACCCGCGGCCTGATTGGGCCCCGCACAAAATCCCGACGCTTGCTCATCCACCGGTTGGTTAGCGCAAAGATTCGTGGGATTTTGCACACCCCCTAAACCCGACCCCCCATAGTAGGCAAATAGATCGAGCGTTGGCAGTAGTGTATTGCGAACGGCCTTGTTGCTGATCTCGGTAGTGTTGAGTTGAATACGCGATTCCACCAGATCGGCACGATGGCGAAGTGCGTCAGCAATCAGATCCTGCGTGGGCTGAACCAGTTCGTTGGGCGGAAGTTCCATGGTGGAAGTTGGAATTACATCAGCTCCCGCAAGCACCTGGTCGCGAAGAGTACGGCTCAGAGCATTCTTCATCAGCAGTTGTTCCAGCTGAAGATTCGTCAGGGCGATGGTCAAAGATTGTTGGTCTTGAGCGACTGTGCTTTGAGCTCGCACGGTTTCGATGGGAGCGAGGCTGCCGATCTCCACTTGTTTCTTGGTATCCGAAAGTGTCTTCTCCGCGAAAGTCAGTGATTCTTTCTGTACCCGAGCGTTTTCGTAGGCATACACGAGATCCCAGTACATGGATTGAATCTGATTCACCGTAGTGATGACCTGCAACCGGAAAGCTACATCGGAGAGTTCACGGTTATTCTTCGCGATGCTAATGAAGCGCGTGTTCGACGCGAAGCCAAACCCTTGCAGGAGATGTTGCGTGAGTTGAAATTTGAAATTTGAGTTGAGCTGCGGACTCAGCGAACTGAAAGGAGCATTGCCAGTCGTAACCCGAGTGTTATTAAAGCCGACCAGCATGTTGGTGCCCCAGGTGAAACCTTGTTGGTAGGCGAAGTCGCCGGTGGTGGTGTTCTGCGGCGACTCGGGACTGAAGGTACTGCTGGGCAGAATATGGAAGCGGTCGGTTTGCAGCGTGCCCGTGATAATTGGATCGAAGCTGGTAATCAGCGAGCCAAAGCCCAGTGTCGATCCCACCAATCCACCCGCGCCCGCGCCTGCCCCACCCGCGCCCAGCGTGGTTCCACCCGTGCCGGAACCAACTTGCCCGCCGAGGCCTCCGACTCCTGCGCCTGGAGTATTCTGCACGATACCGGTATTTACGCCGAGCGTCGCGGCGCCTGCTCGAGCGCGCAAAATATCGGTATCAGCAATGTTAAGGTTGTAGCGCGCGATGGCGATATCCAGATTGTTTTCCAGTGCAAGAGCGATGGCATCGTTCAGCGAGAGATAGAGCTTGCCGTCGTGCATAAGCTGATCGATGCGCGCAGTGTTGGATAGATTGGGCGCAGCCAGATGACGCGGAGTATAGGGCGCAATCGGATTGGGAAAGTGCGACGCCGGCTTGGTGTAATTCAACAGGGGCACCGGCTGCGTCACGGTCATATTCTGTGGCACCGGCGCCGCCGGGGCATCCTGTGCCCAGCCTGCAATGGAAAGCGTTCCGGCTAGAATGGCGGCTGTGATCAGCCGAACATTTATCAGCCGAATATTTATCCGTCGAATATTTAAGGCGCTACATGCGAGTGGCATCTACTCATCTCCGTTCACTTGGACCAGCTGGTTAAATCCTTTTGCAACAAAAACCTGGGTGTATGAGACTACGGGAGCTTGAACTACCACAACTGGAATTACCCAATCTTAGGTACGCAACTGGTCACGCTGGGGTTCCTGAAAAGCGAAAAAATCTGCCAAGCCACGAAAGTCTGGGGAACGCATTAGTATATCCGACACGATTCGTTCTTCTTCTCTGAAGTCTTTGAAGTGAATTGGATGTGCGAAGTTGTCGGCGGACTCGAAAGTTCGAATGCAAGAAGATCGAAGGCAAAGAGCGCAATGAGTAACCGTTCAATGCGCAATCTCAAACTGATTCTCTCCTATGATGGGACCGATTTCGCCGGGTGGCAGGTGCAGCCCAACGCCGCGACCGTGCAGGGCACACTCGCCTCAGCCATTGGACGAATCACCGGCGAAAAGGTATTGCTCCAAGGTTCAGGAAGAACCGATGCGGGTGTGCACGCGCTGGCCCAGGTTGTGACATTTGTCACGGAGTCTTCGGTACCTACGGCGAATTTCGTGAAAGCGCTGAACGATATTTTGCCGGCTTCCGTCCGGGTTCTGGAAGTCGAGGAGGTTGCGCCGGATTTTCATGCGAGAAAGTCGGCCCAGAGCAAGACTTATCGATACCGGATTTATCGGGCGGGCATCTGTCCTCCGTTCCTGGCAAGGTATGTGTGGCACTATCCTTTTCCCCTGGACGAGCAGGCCATGGAACGCGCCGCAGAACGGGTTGTAGGCGAACACGATTTCACTTCCTTCGCCGCAGTCGACCCGGAACGCGGACACGAAGGATTTCCGGCATCCAATGTGCGCCGTATCTTTTCCTCTGCATGGAAGCGCCAGGGCGACGAATTCGTATATACGGTGAAGGGATCAGGTTTTCTTCATCACATGGTTAGAAATCTGGTCGGAACATTTATTCTGGTGGGCAAGGGGACGTTGCAGGCTGAAGAAATTACGCGCATCCTTGAGGCTCGCCACCGATCGGCGGCCGGGGCCACGGCCCCAGCGAGCGGACTCTTTCTGGTGAATGTCGAGTATTAGACGCTGTCGCTTTCTCGCATGATGCCGGCTGAAACTCAAATCGCGATGCGCAAAGCCGTCTCGGTGAATCCCGCGACGGGCGAAGTTCTCAGTGAACTTGTGTGCGCCGACGAGAAAACGGTTCACGCAGCCGTGGCGCGAGCGCGATCCGCGCAGCCGGAGTGGGCTAAGTTTGGCGTGCGAGCGCGGATCGGCATTCTGCGCGAGTTTCAGCTCATACTCTGCGATAAAAAAGCAGAGATTGCGGAATCAATTACGCGAGAAGCAGGGAAGCCCGTTGCCGAGGCGCTGACCACGGAAGTTCTGGTAGTGCTGGACGCGGCCCGATTCCTGATCGATAACGCCTATCGCCTCTTGCGAGATGAAGCGGTGCCCCACGGCAATCTTGCCACCAAACTCAAAAGCGGACGGCTGGTGCGCGAGCCTTACGGTGTAATCGGAATCATTTCGCCGTGGAATTATCCCTTCTCGATTCCGGCGACGGAGACCCTCGCAGCTTTACTTGCGGGAAATACCGTAGTCTTGAAGCCTTCGGAATTTACTTCTCTGGTCGCCCTGGACCTTCAGTCGCTGCTGCACCAGGCGGGGGTGCCGCAGGATGTGTTTCAAGTGGTGGCCGGCGATGGCGCGACCGGGGCGGCGCTGGTCTCGGGAGACGGGGAGAGTGCGATTGACAAGTTGGTTTTCACGGGAAGCGTGTCGACGGGCAAACGAATCGCGGCCCTGGCAGCCGAACGATTGCTTCCAGTCGTTCTGGAGTTGGGTGGAAAAGATCCTATGCTGGTTCTCGAAGACGCTGATCTGGATGTCGCCTCGAGCGCCGCAATCTGGGGAGCGTTTGTGAACGCCGGTCAGACTTGCCTGTCGGTCGAGCGCTGCTATGTTCATCGCAGCTTGTATGAAAAGTTTCTCGACGCGTGCGTGGAGAAGACTGAAAAGCTGCGCGTCGGTCACGGACTGGATGACGGAACCGATGTAGGACCGATGATCCACGAACGCCAATTGCAGATTGTGGAATCCCATGTGCAGGACGCCGTGGCGAGCGGCGCGCGGGTTCTGGCTGGAGGTTCGCGTCTTCTAGAGTTGGGGCCGAATTTTTATAAGCCGACTGTGCTGGCCGACATAACCCACGCTATGCGTATTATGCGCGAGGAAACCTTTGGTCCCGTGCTGCCGGTGATGGCATTCAGCAACGATGACGAAGCTGTGAGGCTGGCGAATGATTCAGAGTTCGGACTGGCGGCCAGCGTTTTTACTCGTGACCATGTCCGGGGTGAACGCCTCGCCAGCCGCATTCGCGCTGGCACCGTTATGGTCAACGACGTGGTTTCCTGCTTCGGAATCAGTGAAGCGCCGCACGGGGGCGCGAAGTCCAGCGGCATTGGCCGCGCTCATGGACGTTTTGGTTTGGAAGAAATGGTGCGTCTGAAATACGTGGACATAGATCTTGTGCCGGGAATGAAGAAAGTCTGGTGGTATGGGTATGGGGCAAGGTTCACGCGAAGTATGAAGGGCTTTATCGATTTCCAATTCGCCCGCCGGTTAAGCGATCGCCTGCGCGGCGGATTGCGCTCCGTTGGAATTCTCCGCGGTAAGAAATTATGAGCGGACGATATCCGGCATGGAATGATTAGAAACGCCGCAGCAATAGAGACTCGCTAATCTTGTATGCGGTCGCCGTGACTGGGCGGTTGTGAGATCACCAGAAAGCGTGCGGGACGCGATGCGGGATTGCTGATTTGGTGGCGGCTTCCCGGCAGTATCCGCATACCCGTTCCCGCCCCCAGCAGCGTGTTCCGTCCCTCGACCTCCATCAGGACTTCACCCGACAGAATGTAGAAGAACTGCTGTGCCTTCCCGTGATAGTGCCGCACTTCGCTGCCACCCGAAGGAATGAATTCCTCGATCACACTCAGGTTTGCGTCCTTCACCAGATGCCAGCCGTCGCAATCGGTCCCCCAGCGGTAGTGCTCAGCATTGGCGCGGCTTATGGGATGTTGGAGTGCGCTTTTCTGTGCGGTTTGCGGCGCGGGTTGCTGCGAAATAGGATGGGCGGAATCTTTCGTCATTCTTTTCGTCTCCGACAAGTAGCGCCGGGTCTTGTCGGCCCGAACACTGGAGCGACGCCCGCTGGAGGGCCGCCGCGACGGCGGTGCTCCGACTCCGAATAGTGTAATCTTAATGCCCATGAACGCTCCATTGCAGTCCGGTACTGGCTCGGATCCGAAGCGTGAAATGTTGCGGCATGCCCTCGCCACCGTGGCGTATCGCGGCGGTAAGGCGATCCGTAGCGCGCCGCAGGGGTTTGCCGTTTTTCGTGTAAATGAAGGGGTTCGATCTCCGGAGCAAATTCTTGCTCACTTGGGTGACCTGATGGATTGGGCGCTCGGCATTTGCCTGGGAAAGCAAGCGTGGCGAGAAGCCCAGCCGCAAACTTGGGAGAAGGAGTGCGAACGCTTTTTCGCATCGCTCAAAAAGCTGGACGACTATCTGGCTTCCGCCGAGCCGCTGCAAACTTCGCCGGAGAAATTGTTGCAGGGCCCGATTGCCGATGCACTCACTCATGTCGGACAGATCGCCATGCTGCGCCGCCTTGCAGGCGAACCGATGAAGAGCGAGAGTTATTACGAAGCGGAGATGGTCGCTGGCCGCATCGGCGCTGAACAAACGAAACCGAAGCGCGAGTTTTGAGCGTTTTTCCGACCTCGCCTGGATCTAGCTCGGATTCTTGAGCGGCACTTCCGCCCGGTAAATCGCGAGCCATTTTCCCGCCTTAAACACGTAGATCGAACTCCCGTTCATGTGGACGGGAACTCTTTCTCCATTGCAGGTGGCGTACTGCTCGGCTTTATAAGTCAGCAAATACGAGCCCGCGCTGAGCGGCATCGCTCCGAAGTCGGAGAGTCCATAGCCTTGCACGACGCAGGTTTTCGCCGACGTCTGCTGCTCTTCGATTTGCTGGTCGCGCGAGAAGGTGCCGTACTCGCCCCAGAATATTCCGTTCTCAGGGATGTGCTCGCGGAAGTATGCCAGGTCTTTTGTCTTCCAGGCTTCGAAAAATCCAATCTCGGTGCGCACCAGGTCTTGTTCCACGTTGCGCGATTCCGCCGCGGGGTCGTTTTTTGGCCGCGGCGTCTGAGAGATCACTGTCCCGCCAAGAAATGCAAGCGGAAGCAGCACGGCAACACTGCGGCGAAAGGCATTTTGCGCAAGAAGCGGCTTGCGGTTCATAAATCACTCATTCTGGCGATGAACTGCCTTGGCGATGAACTGCCGGTCCAAGAATACGCCTAGCATACGTCATCGGAAGTATTGACGTTTGTCGTTAACCTTCAAGTACAATGACGTTCGTAATACCGAATCCGGCGGCGCAAGGCCGCGCAGACGAGGGTAAGCCCTTTGGCGACTGGCGAAATCGCAGCTTCGAACCCGCAGACTCCCGCGCAACTTCCTCATCACAAGGTGAAGGTCAAGAAGCAGGGGCAGCGCGCCTGCAACGAAAAAAACGAGAAGGGCAAGTTCTGCGGCGGACATTTAAAGCGTTGGTTCTACTCGGAAGACGTGATCGAACAGGCCTGTGGCGACGCGGAAAAAGCCTGGGGACCGGACGCTGAGGTCTACCGCTGTGAGCACTGCCAGACGCTGTATCTGCCGAATCCCGCGGATGCGAAAGTAAACGTAGCGGGGCGTGGCATGATTTCGGTGTTTGGGTTGACGCTGCCCCCGAAGGAAAAAGTACCTAGTACCTAGTACCGAGTCAACGGCTTTGGAATTACGGTAGTGCCTCAACGGAGACACTGCCGAATTTACTGGGTACTAGATACTGGTACTGGCAACAGCCTTCATGAACTCCGAACTCATCTACGACTGGAACCAGAATTATGCGCCGGGATTGAAGCCGCAGCGTCCCGTGCTGCTGAATGATGAAAGCTTGCGCGATGGGCTGCAGTCCCCTTCGGTGCGCGATCCTTCCATTGCCGAGAAAATTGAAATCCTGCATCTGATGGAAGCGCTGGGAATTAATGCGCTCGATTTGGGATTGCCCGGCGCCGGCGTGCGAGCGGTCGAAGATGTGACGGCGCTGGCGCGGGAGATTGTCGCCAACAAGATGAAGATTCGCGCTAACTGCGCGGCGCGGACCCATGAAAACGATATTCGTCCGATTGCTGAGATCGTGCAGAAAACAGGCTTGCCCATCGAAGCGGCGACTTTTATTGGGTCCAGTCCCATTCGCCGTTTTACCGAGAATTGGACGGATGACTTTCTTTTGCAGACCACCGAGAAAGCTGTGAAGTATGCCATCTCGCTCGGCCTCGACGTCATGTACGTCACCGAGGATACGTCCCGCTGCGATCCCCAAACGGTGAAACGGCTTTATTCGACCGCGATTAATTGCGGTGCCCGCGCGATCGTGATTTGCGATACCGCCGGGCACGCCACGCCGATGGGCGCGCTGGCGCTGGTGCGCTTTGTGATCGATGAAGTGGTGAAGCCATCCGGGGAAAAAATTCGCGTCGATTGGCACGGTCACAGCGACCGCGGGCTGGCCGTTGCGAACTCGATGGCCGCAATTATCGCCGGAGTAGATTGTGTTCATGCCTGCGCAATCGGGATTGGCGAGCGCGTCGGCAATACGCAAATGGACCAGATGCTGGTGAATCTGAAGCTGATGGAAATCGCGCCGTGGGACCGGCAGGACCTGACCAAGCTCAAGCAATATTGCCAGGCCGTGTCGCGAGCTACGGGGGTCCCCATTCCCGCCAATTATCCGGTGGTTGGGGATGACGCATTTCGCACTGCGACGGGCGTTCACGCGGCGGCGATCATCAAGGCGTATCGCAAGAACGATGCGGTTCTGGCTAACACTGTTTATTCCGGCGTCCCTTCGCATGTCTTCGGGATGGAACAGATTATCGACATCGGTCCCATGAGCGGAAAGTCGAATGTGTTGTTCTGGCTGGAGCGGCGCGGCATTTCGGCGACGGATGATTTAGTTGATCGTATTTATCAGCGGGCCAAGAGCAGTGATCATACGCTGAGCGATGCGGAAGTGAAGGAGTGCTTGCCGGCGGCGGTGAAGAACAGCTGAATCAAAATCATCGGGTCCGAAATAAATATGCGACATGCCATTCTAGGAGCGGGCGGGGTGGGCGGCCTGATCGGCGCTTGCCTGGCGCACGCGGGAGAATCCGTCACGCTGGTGGTCAGGCCTGAGAGGGTTTCGCAACATCCCAAACAACTTCAACTGGAAAGTCCTTTCGGCAATTTTACGGTCGCGGTCGAAGTTGTAGCTGAAGTTAATTCGGCGGACGCGATTTGGATCGCCGTGAAAGCGACGCAGTTTGAGGCGGCGCTGGGCGCGATCAAGAAGCCAGATGCGGTGCGGGGCATCGTTCCGTTGCTCAATGGAATTGATCATGTCGCGGTGCTGCGTGCCAAGTATGGGGCGGACCGCGTGATTCCGGCGACGATTGCCGTGGAGACGGAACGCGCCAGCGCGGGTCATATCGTGCAACGTTCACCGTTTGCCCGGCTGAATGTTCTGTCGTCCGGTAAAACTTTGCTCGCACAAAGTCTCGATCAGCTTTCCAAAATTGGTTTCACCTGCCGCTACATCGACGATGAGCCCACGCTGATGTGGGGCAAGCTGGTTTTTCTGGCGCCGTTTGCGCTGAGTACAACTGCCGCCAATAAAACTGTCGGCGAGATTTTGGCCGATCCGCAATGGAGAACCCTGGGAGAAGCCTGCGTGCGGGAAGCGTGCGCGGTTGCGCGGGCCGAGGGCGCAAAGGTTGACGCCGACGCAATACTTACGGCCGTGGCCGGAATGCCGGGGAGCATGCGCAGCTCGATGCAAAAGGACGTGGACCAGCATAAGACTCCGGAGCTGGATGCGATCGCGGGGCCGATTCTGCGGGGCGCGCGCAAGCATGGGCTCGATGTTCCGGCGACGAAAAAGCTGGTGGCGGCGGTCGAGAAAAGAGCGGGAGCCAGTCCCGGGTTGATCAACTAGTGAATCTCAGCATGTTCACATCACAACCAATCGGTTTCGTGCGCAGTCCCCATAAAGACACAAGCCAGGTTCCGAGAGGCCTGGGTGCAAAGCACGACGCCGATGGGGTGCTTGCGATCCTGGCTGAGTTTGAATTGGGGTTGACTGACATTGAGGGATTCTCGCATTTGGTTGTGCTATGGGAGTTCGACCGAGCCTCGGGATTTGAATTGTTGGGAAAGCCGCCATCGGACGATCGTCCGCATGGAGTTTTTGCGACGCGCTCGCCCCGGAGGCCGAATCCGATTGGGCTGACGATTGTGGAATTGCTGCGGCGCGAGGGAAATGAGTTGCATGTACGCGGCGTCGACATGCTGGATCGGACGCCGATCTTGGATATCAAGCCGCTGCTATCTGGTGTTCCAGCGGAGAAGTTGCGGCGAGGATGGTTGGCGGAAGCGGAGGCGCGCCGGGGATGACGACGGTTCGAGAAAAAGCCTCGCGCGGTAAGACCGTGGAATCCCACCGCTCGCAAAGGACGCGAGAAATGGGGCACCCGGCCCAGCCATTCCAACGGATCCTAAGACGCGGCCTTGGTTTCTAGAGCAACCTCCTCCTCCGCATCTTGCTTTTCGCTCGCTCGAACTTTTCCGCGTTCGAATTTGTGTTTGAGCCGGAGGAATGGTTCTTCATAGTAACGACGGGAGAGATACGCCACCGTGGTTGCCAGAGTTGCGGCGAGAGCAAAGCGCAAGAGCACCACAGCAAAGCTTCCTCTGGTATGTGAGACTTGCAATCCCCAATGACCGAGGATGCGGTCGACCACGTCGAAAGCCAGCATTTCCACGAGATACAATCCGTAACTGATCTCGCCGAAAAACTTCAACACGCGAAGGTTGAAGACGCCTTTCCATGGCCCGCTTCCGAGGACCAGCGCCAAGGCAAGCGCTCCCGCGAAGAACGAGTTGATTACGGAAACAATTAACAGGCCGCCCGCCATCGTGCGCGACGATGCGATGCCAAAGGGCAAAAGCACCACGACCAGGCCCGCGGTTCCGGCTAGGCAGATTGCGCCAAAGCGGGCCATACCGCGCCGGGACGAAACCTTTCCCCGCGCCAGAAGCGCAAGCAACGCGCCCCACGCCAGGCCGTCGGCTACCAGCCAGGTGTAGCCAGCTCCGTACTCATAGTGACGCCAATAGTAGAAGGCGCGCAGGAGCGGGCAGACGACAATGATGAGAACACACGTCCAGGCGAGAAAACGCCGCGAAACATTGCGCACCGCCGCCGGCCAGAGCAGGTAAAAATGTTCTTCCACGGATAGAGACCACAAGGCTCCATACTGCGACGGTACTCCGAAGAGGATGCTCACGTTCGACAAATAGACCAAGCTGACGCCGAGAAACTGCCACGAGGTTTGGCGATTCACAAGTCCTAAGCGGACAATCGCGAAGAGCAGCAAAAGAAAACCATAGTAAGCGGGCAGAATGCGCAGAGCGCGCCGCACGTAGAACCGGCGGTAGTATCCAGAATCATTGCGGCCATCGAGCAGAATGCCTGTGATGAGGAATCCGGAAAGAACGAAGAAGAGGTTTACTCCCATCCATCCCATATCGGTGGCCATTACGAACCAGCGCACCGGCCCGTGGAAGCGATCCGCGAGGGTGGCAAAGTAGAAGCCGTGGAAGAAGAGTACGAGTAGCACGGCGATGCCGCGCAGCGTATCCAGTTCGGGCATGCGAGAGCGAAGCAGTGGTAACGAATTGTCGAACCGAGACACGGGCAGTGACATGGAGAGATGGCGGAGTTTACCACGGGGCGAGCGGCCCGGTTTTGCAAGACCCGCTTGTTCAATCTCGTGGACCCGCCTTAGCCAATCCCCATTCCTTCCCACGCGTTGTAAACTGACGCAATACTTTCATGAGCCCCACTCCCTCACGCTCCGATATGCCGGAGGTTGCGCCGACGGTGCAGCAGGATGTGGCGCGGCTGGCGGCGTCTCCTGAGGTGCGATCTGCGTTTAACTGGTTGCGCTCGCAGGAGCCGCAACTGGTGCAGTGGCAGATGGAGATGGCGCGGATTCCAGCGCCTCCGTTTGGCGAGTCGGCTCGCGGGGCGTGGCTGGCAGAGCGCTTTCGCGAGGTCGGACTGGACGATGTCCGTATCGACGATGTGGGTAATGTGTTTGGCGTGCATCCTGGATACGGGCAGAGGTACGTGGCGTTGAGTGCGCACATCGATACGGTTTTTCCGGCGAGCACGCCGTTGAATATCCGGCAGCAGGGCAGCCGGCTGTATGGTCCGGGTGTCTCCGACAACGGCGCTGGTGTAACCGCGATGCTGGCGATTGCGGCTTTGCTGCGCGCGGTGCGGCAGCGGCACACTCTGCCGTTTGTGTTTATCGGAAATGTGGGCGAAGAGGGCGAAGGCGATTTGCGCGGGATGCGGCATATTTATTCCACTCCGCGGTGGAAGGATTCGATTGCCTACAGCGTGGTGCTCGACGGCGCAGGCGCGGACACGATTGTGGCGGAAGCCTTGGGCAGCCGGCGTTTCGAGGTGATTGTGCGTGGGCCGGGCGGACATTCGTGGAGCGATTTTGGCGCGCCCAATCCGATTGTGATTTTGGCGCGGGCGATCGATACGTTTACGGCAACACCGGTGCCGGCTATTCCGAAGACTACTTTTAACATTGGAGTGATCCGCGGCGGCACGTCGGTGAATTCGATTCCGGAATCGGCCAGCATGAAGGTGGATATCCGGTCAACTTCGATGGCGGAAATGGAGCGCTTGGAGCAGACGCTGCGCCTGGCGCTGAATCGCGCCGTGGAGGATGAGACACTGGCGGCGGAGGTCCGGTCGCCGCTGCAGAGGCGGCCTTCGTCGCTGAATTGCGAACTGGTGCCGATCGGAAATCGTCCCGCGGGTGAGCTAGCGGTGGGGTCGCGGATTCTCCATGTGATCCGGGCCGTGGATGCGCAGTTGAATAACGCGGCGCAGGTGCAACGGGCCTCGACGGACGCGAATATTCCGTTGTCATTGGGGCTGGAGGCGATTGCGATGGGCGGTGGCGGATCCGGCGGCGGAGCGCACACTTTGCAGGAATGGTTCGATTCGAATGGGCGGGAGTTAGGACTGAAGAGGATTTTGTTGACCATGCTGGCGCTGGCGGGAGCGGGAGAATGATGGGGAAATTCGTCACGTCGAGGGTGAAAGTTGGATTGAAGCTGTGCCGTCCCTACCGGACTTGGTACATCTTTGACGCGAGACCCGGCACTGCCGTGCCGGGCTTTCACATGGCGTCACTTCGTGACTCGTTCATCGTTCTCTCAATCCTTATCACCTTCGGCGTTGGTTCTGGTCCGCAAACCTCGGCGCAGATGGCTCCCTCCAGTCCAGCGGACTCACGGACGAGGGCTGACGTAATTTTCGTCCACGGCAACATTTATACCGGGGTTCCATCGAACGCACAGTTTAGTTCGATCTTGCATGAGGAGGCGATTGCGGTTCGCGGGGATCGCATTCAGGCCGTGGGCAAGAATGCGGAGATCGAAAAGCTGAAGGGTCCGCAGACGCAGGTCATCGATCTCGGCGGGCATTTTGTCATGCCGGGATTTAACGACGCTCACATGCACTTGGCCGATGCGGGTCTACAGAAACTGGACGTCGATTTAAAAGGCGTGAAGACTCTGGAAGAATTCCGCCAGCGCGTGCTGGCGAAAGTTGAGACCGCGAAGCCCGGCGATTGGATTCTGGGCGGAGGGTGGGACGAAACGATTTGGCCGGTGAAGACTTTGCCCAGCCGTTGGGATCTGGATGAAGTCTCGGGCGGACATCCCGTGTTTCTGGATCGCGTGGACGGGCATCTCGCAGTCGCAAATACGCGGGCATTGCAGCTGGCGAGTATCACTATCGCGAGTAAAGATCCGCAGGGCGGTCAGATCGACCGGGATGAAAATGGGCAACCAACGGGGCTTCTGCGCGATACGGCACAGCAGGCGGTACGAAGTGTGGTCCCCGCGCCGATGCATGAAAAACGGCGGCAGGGAATTGAAACCGCGCTGGCTGACCTGGCCCAGCATGGCATCACTTCGGCGCAAGATTATTCTCCGCCATGGGAAAATTTTCAGATTTACGAAGAACTCGAAAAAGAAGGCAAGCTGACGGCGCGGATTTCAGAATGGCTGGACTTCAACCTTCCGGTGGAGGAGTTGAAGAAGGAGCGTGACTCGCATCCGCAATCGGATTTGATGCTCCACACGGGCATGCTAAAGGCTTTTATGGATGGTTCAGTAGGCGGGCACACGGCGGCGCTGTTTGAGCCCTATGCGGATGATCCAAAGAACACGGGGTTGCCACGTTATGAGCCGGCAAAGTTGAACGAAATGTCTGTCGAGCGGGTGCTGGCGGGCTTTCAGTTGGGATTCCACGCCATCGGCGACAAGGGCGTGCAAATGGCGCTGGATGCATTTGCCGAAGCCGAGAAAGCGGCGCGTGAGCAGAGGGTGAAAGCTCCGAACGGCAGTGATGATTTTCGATTACGCGTAGAACACGCTCAGATCACCACGCCGACGGAAATTGCGCGCTTCAAGGAGTTGAAGTTGGTCGCCTCTATGCAGCCGAGTCACCTGCTGAGTGACATACGCTGGGCGAATCTGCGGCTGGGAGCGAAGCGTGCCGCCCAGTGCTACATGTGGGCGGCGTTCTTGAACAAAGGCGTTCCGCTGGCGTTTGGCACAGACTACCCGGTCGAATCGGTTGCGCCGTTTCGTGGACTTTATGCCGCCATCACGCGCAAGAGTGAAAACGGTAAGCAGGCATTTTTTCCCGAGCAAAAGCTCACCATGGATCAGGCGATTGCCGCCTATACGACGGGATCCGCGTATGCGCAATTCGAGGAAAAGGAAAAGGGCAAGCTAGTTCCCGGGATGTTGGCGGATTTCGTGGTTCTCGACCGCGATCTGACTGCGGCTTCGCCGGAAAAAGTTTTGACTACCAAAGTTCTTCGGACCGTGGTCGGAGGCAAGACTGTATTCGAAGCCAAATGAAATTGTCACCATAGTCCCTGAAATAAAGCTAGTAGTCTTTAAGTTATGCCCTCCGCGCCGCACAAGCCTCTCTCGGCCCTTCTCTCTCAAATTTTGATCGCCTACACGGTGGAACTCGATTCCGAATTCGAGCGCCGCATGCTCGAAACGCAGAACGTAGCGCGCCTCTCGCTGGTAATTTGGCTAAACCTGCTGCAGTTTTTAGCCGATGGACCGGTTTCGGTTGGAACCCTGGCATCGCGCGCGCTCGCCGCCGAGGAGCAGGTCAAGGCCCCGCTTGGCTGTCTGGAGCGATGGGGTTTCATCTTGCTCCAGACGGGAAAACGCGCCGGCTTCGGCAGCGGCCGAGGCATCCGCGCCGATTGGCCGGTTCGGCTCACAGCCATCGGCGAAACCGCAATCAGAATCTGGCCGGAGCTGGTCCCGCAAATCGACGCCCGCTGGTCGAAACGCTTCGGTGACCAGGCGACAAGGTTGCGCCGTTCGCTAGAAGCCATCGCGCAGCAGATTGACCTCGAATTGCCGCAAGGCTTACCCTCTGCGATTTTGAAGCTGCCCGAGTTCGGGCGCAGGAAATCGGCTGCGGACGTTGGCCTGCCGCTGCCTGTGCTTCTTTCCCGAGTTCTGCTCGCGTTCGCGCTCGATTTCGAAGGTGGGTCCCAAGCGCCGATTTCGCTATGCGCCAACACCATTCGTGTTCTCAGCGATGACCCCATCCCCGAAGCAGAAATTCCCCAACGAACGGGCTGTTCGGCGGAAACCGCAGGCATCGGCTGGCAGCACAAGCCGTACATTGTCGTTGAAAAAGACCCTGCCCGCGGCCGCGGCAAGTTCGTGCGGCTGTCCGAAGCCGGCATCAAGGCGCAGAAAGAGTATTACAGCATTGCACGCGATATTGAGGAAAAGTGGAATTACCGCTATCGCACCGCTACGAAAGAAATTCGCCAATCGCTGACGACTCTGCCGCAACGAAATGAACTTTCTGAAGGCCTGAAACCACCTCCCGGCACGATTCGTGCCGGCGCTCAGACCCCGGCCCTGGGCCGCCTCGACATCGGACCTGCCGCGCGCCAGCGCAATCGGGATTTGCTAATTCAGGCGGAAGCATTCGTACGCGATCCGGCGGGCACTCTGCCCCATTTTCCCCTCTGGGACATGAACCGCGGCTTCGGTCCTTAACGGAAGAACGCTTGCGATTTCCAGGCGGCTGCTAGAGGTATAATAAGCTGTTCAGAAGTTTTTGGAGGAAGGCAGGAATATGGATTCACATGCATTTTGGGTGCGATTGAAGACCCACCGATATCTTTATACGTTCAGCATTGTGGCGACCCTGACCCTGGGAATTTTGATTGGGACTGTGGTCTCCTACGGAGTGAAGGGAAAAGAAGGTCAGAAATCCGGTTCCGACGCGACTCCTTTAACGGTACCGTCGCCGCAGCAACTTTCCAATACCTTCTCGCAGATCGCCAAGCAGTTGGGACCAAGCGTGGTCAACATCAATACGGAATCGACGGTGAAGAATCCGCATGCGCGGCGTCGCGGCGGGCAGCAGAATCCGGATGATGACGAAAACGGCGGAGGGGGCGGCGGTGGTATGGACGATTTCTTTAACCGCTTCTTTGGGCCGGGCGGCCCAGGCGCGGGCCAGGGTATGCCGGGCGGCGGGGATGGCCCCATTCGCGAGCGTTCGCTGGGTTCAGGCGTCATCGTCGACCCCAAGGGCTACATCGTCACCAATCGCCACGTAGTCGAGAAGGCGGATCGGATTCGCGTGCGCTTGCAGGATGATCCGCCGGGCGTGCAGCATGATGCCAAGGTGGTCGGCGAAGATCAGGAAACTGATTTGGCTGTAATCAAGATCAACCTGGAGCGCCCGATTCCTTCGGCGAAGATGGGCAACTCCGACAGCATGGAAGTTGGCGACTGGGTGCTCGCCATTGGCAGTCCCTTCGGGCAGGTTGGAACTGTGACCGCCGGCATTGTTTCGGCGAAGGGACGCGACATCGTGCCCAACCGCCAGTTCCAGACTTTCATTCAGACTGACGCGGCCATCAACCCCGGCAATTCTGGCGGACCGTTGGTCAACATGGCGGGGGAAGTGATTGGCATCAACACGGCGATTCTGAGCGAAACGAACGCTTACGCCGGCGTTGGATTCTCGCTGCCTTCGAACACCGTAGTGAATGTTTACAACCAGTTAATTGGGCCCGATCACCGCGTAGCTCGCGGTTCCATCGGAATCATGTTCGATGCGGTGGAGAACCCTGCGATCACGCGCGTCTATGGCGCGGGCACGGGAGTAACGGTATCAAGCGTGGTGGCGGGCAGTCCCGCCGATCAGGCTGGCCTGAAAGTTGGCGACACCATCAACACGATCGATGGACATAAAGTCACCAAGGGTTCGGAGTTGGTGGCGGACATTGCCTCGCGCAAACCGGGGGCGAAAGTTGGCATCGGCTTCCTGCGCAACGGCAAGCAGCAGGAGACGACCGTGACGGTGGCGGACCGCGCCAAACTGTTTGCTGCGCGCTTGAATGAAGATGACGCGGGCAGCGACGAGAGCGGTCCCAAGCAGAGTAAGTTCGGCATCACGGTGCGCAAATTGACGCCGGAGATGGCCGACCGGCTCGATATTCCGTCGGGTAAGGGCGTGATCGTGCAGGATGTGAAGCCCGGTTCGTTTGCCGAGGATATTAACCTGGGACGCGGCGACGTGATCCTGGAAGTGAATAAGCAACCGGTGAACAGCGAAGATGATTTCGCCAAGATCGAGTCGAACCTGAAGAGCGGGCAGGATGTGGTTTTCCTGGTGCGCCCGCGCGGCTCGACCCGGCAGGATGGGACCATCTTCATGGCCGGAACACTTCCGTAACCTGACCTGGCCCAACGGGAACTGGAATTGGCTCCAGAGATGGAGGATGATACCGATGCCGGTTTCTGTTGGGCCTTTTGTTGTTTTGGAATGGATTCTATTGCTGAGACGGGAAAAAATGCGAGGATGGCTGAGTGCGGGTTGTATGCTCGCGCTGGCTGGCTGCTGGTTAGCCACCGCAGCCGTTGCGCAAACTTCAGACGCCTCCAATAGAACATCAAGCAAAACGAAAACGACGACCGCTGGTGCCAAGAAAAGCACGTCGAAAACAGCGGCGAAGAAAACGACTTCGACTTCAACCAAGGCTCATACCACCGGGCACAAATCGGCGACGACAGGCGCGAAATCCGCCACCACGGCGGCGCGCGGAGGCAAGTCCAAGTACGCTTCGTCCCGCAAAGGCGCAAAGAAAACGACGGCGCGCGGCCAGCAGAAGATTGATGCGGAGCGGGCGCAGGAAATTCAACAAGCTCTGATTCGCGAGCGTTATTTAAGCGTGGATGCGGCGGGGACGTGGAATCAGGCCAGCGAAGATGCGATGCGGCGCTATCAGGCCGATCACGGATGGCAATCGAAAACCGTTCCCGACTCGCGCGCGCTCATCAGTCTTGGTTTGGGACCAAGCAATGACCATCTGCTGAATCCAGAGAGCGCAATGACGATGGGACCGTTCCCGACGCGCAGCGAAGCGGTGGCTCCGGCGTCGCGCAGCGCGGATGCAACTTCGAGTACGGTAGAAGCGGGGCCCGATGTAAAGCCGGCAGCTTCCGATCCCGCTGCGGCCGCGTCAACTCCCACCACAACTCCTGCGCACGACGCGCCCAACCCTCAGTAATCTTCGCGCAAACTCTGTCATCCCGAGCGAAGCGAGGGATCCTGGTGCTCACTCGCCGCTACGACGTGACGGCATAAACAAAAACCGAGGTCCCCTCGTTTCACTAGGGGTGACAATTTCCATTCTATCCGCCGTGGGTCTTGCGGTAACTTCCCATCACCGGGCGTGGAAAATAGTGCAGTGGCTGCGAGTCGATGATGGCTCGGGGATTGCCCTCGACCAAAGCGTCGGCGACGTCTTCGCCATATGCCTCAGCGGCGGCATCGCGGGC
>Ga0302320_10008126_pt1 | contig 22903 bp, 19 predicted proteins | sample Bog_T0_3_FD_202130 | JGI IMG/M metagenome (GOLD analysis project Ga0302320, IMG submission 202130) | Peat permafrost microbial communities from Stordalen Mire near Abisko, Sweden - Bog_T0_3 | ecosystem: Environmental > Terrestrial > Soil > Wetlands > Peat | place: Sweden: Abisko, Stordalen Mire... | reverse complement strand
ATGCCGATTCCGCCGATTCCGATGAAGTGCGCGTGCTGGGAGGTGGTGAACATTCTGATTGAAACTCCACTTTAACATTCGCGGCCACGGGTACCGTGGCCGCCGCGAAGAGGCGCGCTAAACCCCAATTTCCGAGAAAGTTGCGGGAAGTTATTTTCGACTGCCGGCGCAACCTTTGGTCCCAATCCAGGTTCAATCAAGACATAACCGGCTTGGCCGCGGAGGCAGCGGGACGGAAGCCTCAAGCAGAAAAAGCCGGGCGGGCCTGTGGCTCGGGCCAACACGGAGGATGTATGAACAGCATGCGGAACTGGATGTTGGGAGCAGCGGTGGTGGCGGCAGGATTGGGAATGGGCGCAACAACTGCCCAGGCTGCTGAATTCGGGTTTCACGCACGCGGAGCGGCGGCCTACATCCCGCCCTGCCCCGGACCGGGCTACGTCTGGGTGGCCGGTTATGAAGCCAACGGCTATTGGGTTCCCGGGTGGTGGAACTTCGTCGGCCGCGACCGCGGTCATTTTGACCGATTCGACGGGGACAGAGACCGTGGCAGGCACGGTGACCGGGATCGCGGTCGCGGGCGCAGGTAGGTTTTTCTCCCCGGCCTCAGCTGGAAAATGGCGGCCTCTCCCTGGTGGAGGGGCCGTTTTTTGTCTGCTCTGAGTCCCGTCAGCGTCCCGTCAATGCATTTCTTCCATTTCTCTTGCGCTTTCTGCCTCAACTGAACGATTCTTTTGGTGAAGACCGCAACTTAACCGCGGAACTGTTGTTTGAGAGAGCAGAAGCCGGTTGGGAAGAGAAACCCAGAAGCCGGCAGGTGCTGATGACGGAGTTCCACTCCGGGGTCCAAGTCCAGGGAACGAGCAGGACAGGCAGCACAAGGAGGAAGTCATGCGGAATTTGCGACTGGTTCTGTTAGCGATGCTTCTGGCTCTGCCGTTCGCTGTGGCGGCAAATGCCCAGGTGGGTGTGGGAGTTGGAGTTGGCCCCGCTGTTGTCGACGCTCCCGAAGTCTACGGTCCCCCGGTATGCGAGTGGGGCTACTACTCTTACTACCCGTATGGGTGCGCCCCTTATGGGTACTACGGACCTGAATGGTTCTATGGCGGCGTGTTTATCGGCGCCGGCCCCTGGTACCATCGCGGCTGGTACGGGCGCGGCGGGTATGGGTATGGCCGGGGCGGCTACGGTCGCGGTGGAAATGCCTATGGCGGACGCGGCGGCTACGGTAACGGCGGACGCGGCGTCTATGGCGGCACGGGGCGCGGCTACGGCGGCGGCGCACGCGGCGGCTACGGCGGCGCACGCGGCGGCTACGGCGGCGGCGCACGCGGCGGCTACGGCGGCGGCGCACGCGGTGGTGGTGGCGGCGGTCGCGGCTTTGGTGGCGGCGGTCATGGCGGCGGCGGCTTCAGTGGCGGCGGCCATGGCGGCGGCGGCGGCGGACACGGTGGTGGCGGCGGCCGGCGTTAATTCCGGCTACTGAACCGGCAAATCCGGATCATGACTCAAAGAGCCCGTCTGCTCATGCAGACGGGCTCTTTTGTGCCGGCAATTTGTGATGCGCAAGGGGTTGAGCGAGTCCTGTTTCCCGATACCGGAGCCTTGGAAACCCTTGGCTCTTTACTGCCTCATGGAGCTTGAGCGCTGTTCACCGTGGGAAGAGCAAGCGCTGCCAACCGATCTGCAATCCGTTCCGCGGCGCCGGGGTGAGCCTGGGTGCGGGCCGCCACAGCCATCGCAGCCAGCCGCTCAGGAGACTTGAGCAACGCGATCAGCGCCTCCTGCAATTTGCCAGGCACAGAAAGATTCCCCTCATTCAGCATGACCGCCGCACCGGCGTTCACCATCGCATCGGCGTTGCACTTCTGGTGGTTATCGGCGGCGGCGGCAAAAGGCACGAGCAGAGCCGGCTTGCCAGCCGCTGCCAACTCCGCCACGGTGGAAGCACCGCTGCGCGCCAGCACCAGATCCGCATGGGCAAAGCGCGCCGGCATATCGTCGAGAAACGGAAGCACCTGCCAGCGCTTTGGGTCGGCTCCGCTAGCCGCATAGGCTGCCTGGGTCGCCCCTGCATGCCGCCCTCCGCTCTGGTGGAGAACGGTGAGCCCGGGAACCGCATCGAGCAGCGCGAGAATCAACTGAGGCAGGTGGGTATTGAATATCCGCGCGCCTTGCGAGCCGCCAAACACCAGCAGGTGGGGGGGGTGCCCGGTAACAGGTTCAAGGTGGAAGAACTCCGGCCGCACCGGAATGCCGGTGACCTCGGCCGACTTGAACCATGTGGTGGCTGAAGGAAAGTTCACCGCCGCGGCCTGGACCTTCATGCCCACCAGCCGATTGGCCAGCCCTGGATAGGCGTTGGGCTCAAAGATCATGGTGGGCAACTTCAGTTGCAAGGCCGCCGCCATGGCCGGACCCGAGGCATAGCCCCCTACTCCAAAGACCACATCGGGTTTGAATTCGCGAATCAGCCGCTTGCATTCGCCTATGCTCTTGGGCAAAGTCATAAGCGTGCGCAGCCGGGTCCAAAGTGAGACATTTTTCAGCGGGCCCACATCGATCAGCCGCAGGTTGAAGCCAGCGTCGGGAACCAGGCGGATCTCCAGGCCCCGCGCAGTACCCACAAACAGCACCTTGGCCCCGTGACGCTCGACCAGTTCGTGGGCTACGGCAAGAGCCGGAATGATATGACCGCCGGTGCCGCCACCAGCAATGAGAACGCGCAATTCCACCAAGGACGTGCCTTTCACCCGGATGGGCAAACTGTAACCAGCAGGGCAATGGCGCCCGCTGGAGGAAAAACTGCCGGCTTGATGACATTTTATCAATGCCGCCGTAACGGCAGCTGTATACCGCTCGGCGATTCTCTGTCAGTCCACCGTCCGGGTGATATTGAGCAGGATGCCAATGCTGGCTAAAGTGCAGAAGAGCGATGTGCCGCCGGAAGAGATGAGCGGCAGTGGAATTCCCTTGGTAGGCACCAGCGCCAGCACCACGCTGATATTGAAAAAGGCCTGCAGCAGGATGCCGGTGGTAATGCCGAATGCGGCCAGCCGGGCAAATGCATCCTGAGAGCGAAAGGCCGTGCGCAGCCCGCGAACGCCCAGAAACACAAACAGCGCCACAATGATCATGGCGCCCACAAACCCCAACTCCTCGGCGATGTTGGCAAAGATAAAGTCAGTATGGGCCTCGGGCAGAAAGAAGAGCTTCTGGATGCCGTCCATGTAGCCGACACCCGTGAAGCCTCCGCTGCCCACCGCAATCAGCGACTGGTTGATGTGAAAACCTGCGCCTTGCGGGTCTGCTCCGGGATTGAGGAAAGCGAGGATGCGAATCCAGCGCCAGGGCACAAAGTAGAGCAGGCACGCAACACAAGCTCCCCCTGCAAGCAGGCCGCCCGCCAGGTACCTCCATTGCATTCCGGCAAGAAACAGCATCATGGCGGTCACGCCGGCCAGAACCAGGGCCGTGCCCAGGTCGGGCTGGCGCACCACCAACAGCACAAAGACCAGCGGAACGATCGCGGCGCGCACCAGCGTATGCCACCAGTCGTTCATCGCGTCAAGGCGGGTGTGCAGAAACCACGCCAGAAACAGGACGGTCACGAGCTTGGCAATCTCAGAAGGCTGAAAGGTAAAGAAACCGCCAAAGCGAATCCAGCGATGGGTATTGTGCGAGCCGGGAAAGAAGTAAACCAGAACCAGCAGCAGCGTAGTGACGCACAGGGCGGGGTAGATGAATCGGGGCGATTTATACAGCTTGTAGTCAACCCGCATCAGAACCAGGAGCATGAGAACGCCCAGCACTGCCCACACTGCCTGTTTGCCCACAAATGCGAACTCGGAGTTATAGCGGGCTTCTGCCACCACGGCCGAAGCGGAAAACACCATCAACAGGCCTGCCAATATCAGCAGCATGGTGGCGCCGAACATCCACTTGTCTACTCCTACAAGCTTGGCCATTGGCCCCAACTCCGGCAATCATTCACCAGTTCTTTGAAAACGCGTCCGCGATGCTCATAGTTCTCAAACTGGTCGAAGCTGGAGCAGGCCGGCGCCAGCAGCACCACGTCTCCGGGACGAGCCGCGGTGGCCGCCGCGTTCACGGCCTTATCCAGCGTCACGCACGAGTGGATTGAGACCACGCCGCGCAGATGCGACTCGATTTTGGCGGCGGCCGCGCCGATGGTATAGACCGCGCACACCCGGTCGCGCAGCAGTTGCGCCAGCTGCGTGTAGTCAGAGTTCTTGTCTTTGCCGCCGAGGATGAGATGAACGCCTTTGGAAAACGCGGCAACGGCTTTGGCCGTGGCATCCACGTTGGTCGCCTTGGAGTCGTTGTAGAACTCGATGCCATTCAGCGTGGCTACGTATTCCAGCCGGTGCTCCACCGCCCTGAATTCCTCGACAGCCCGCTGAATCGCCTCTGCCGGAACCCCGGCCAGGCGTGCCGCAACCACGGCAGCCAGCACATTTTCTACATTGTGCGCCCCCTTCAGGGGAATCCCGCTGAGGGGCATGATTCGCTCGGTTGTCCCATCCGGGGCTGCACGATAGACCACAAAACCCTGCTCCAGCCAGGCTCCCTGCTCCACCGGATGCTCCACTGAGAACCAGTAGGCGCTGGTGGCCGAATGGGCAGCCGAATGGGCGGCGCGCACATTGTCGGCGTTGAGCACCAGGAAATCCCCGGCGTCCTGAGCGGCAAAGATGCGCTCCTTGGCCAGTGCGTAGTTCTCAAAGGTCCCATGCCGGTCAAGGTGGTCGGGGGTGATATTCAGAATCACAGCGATCTTTGGGTGAAACTGCGCGGTGCTTTCAAGCTGGAAGCTGGAGACCTCAAGCACCGACCAGGTCTGATCGGTACTTTCATCGATCAATGACACCACCGGCACGCCGATGTTTCCACCCACCAGCGTGGGCAGGCCGCCCTCTTTGAGGATCTCGCCCAGCAGGGTGGTCGTGGTGGTCTTTCCGTTGGAGCCGGTGATGGCCACAGTGTTGCCTTTGAGAAAGCGCCCGGCCAGTTCCAACTCGCCAATCACCGGGAGCCCGAAGCTCTTCACCTGCACCAGCTCCGGGGTATCCAGAGGCACGCCCGGACTGACCACGATCAGGTCCTGGCGGCGGAAGGTGAGCAGGCCATGGCCGCCGGTCTCCACCATGATGCCCTCTTCCAGCAGGGCGGGAATATCCTTGGCCAGCGCCTCGGCCGAACGCACATCGGAGACCGTAACCTGCGCGCCGCGGCGCCGCAGGAACAAGGCCGCTGCCAGGCCGGATTTGCCCAGCCCCACGACCAGAACCTTTTTGCCTTTGAGTTCCATCATGTGGATCTTTTCCTTAGCTCGCCGCGACCTCTTTATTGTGCACCGCAGGCGGCACCCCGCGGACCAGTTCTAACGGAGTTTCAGCGTGGTGAGTGCAAACAATGCAAACACCAGGGCGCCGATCCAGAAGCGCACAATCACCTTGGATTCGTGCCAGCCCAACTGCTCGAAATGATGGTGCAGGGGCGCCATCTTGAAGATACGCTTCTTGTTGCGGAGCTTGTAGCTGCCCACCTGGAGCATCACCGACACCGCCTCAAGGATGAAGATGCCGCCGATGAACGGCAACAACAGTTCCTGGCGGATGATGACGGCCACGGTGCCGATGGCGCCGCCCAGGGCCAGTGAGCCGACGTCACCCATGAAAACCTCGGCAGGGTGAGCGTTATACCAGAGAAATCCGATCGAAGCCCCCACCATGGAACCGCAGAAGATGGTCAGCTCGCCCACCATGGGCATGCGCTGCAGTTCCAGGTAGTCGGCGAACACAACGTGGCCGCTCACATAGGTGAGCACGGCCAGCGCGCCCGCCGCAATGATGGTGCAGCCGATCGCCAACCCGTCCAGACCGTCGGTCAGGTTGACGGCGTTGGATGAAAACACCAGCACCAGCGTCACAAAAACAACGAACGGAACAAAAGCCAGCAGCCCCAGGTGGGGGATGGTTGCCGGCCACCAGTGCCACAACAGATCAGGGCGCAGGCTCTTGAAGAACGGCACCGTCAGCCGCGTTGAGAAAAGATGAAATTGGTCAAGCACCACCAGCGAAACAGCCACCAGCGCGCCGGCGAGCCCCTGCCACAGCAGCTTGGCGCGCGCGGTGAGGCCCAGGCTGCGCCGCTGGACGACTTTGATATAGTCGTCGGCAAAACCGATGGCTCCGAAGGCCAGGGTGGAAAACACCGTGATCCACACAAACGGGTTGGCAGGGTCAGACCACAAAACCGTGGGCAGCAGAATCGCAATGGCGATCAGCACCCCGCCCATGGTCGGCGTTCCCGACTTTTTCAGGTGCGACTGCGGGCCGTCTTCCCGGATGAACTGGCCAATCTGGAACTCGCGCAGCTTCTGAATCACGTAGGGCCCGATAAACAGGGCAATCAGCAGCGCCGTCAGCGAGGCAAAGGCAGTGCGAAACGTGAGGTAGCGGAAGATGCGGAACGGGTGAAAAAACGGAAACAGCTTTTCGTAGAGCAGCCAGTAGAGCAAAGGGCCTCCCGAGCCGGAATGAAGCGGGTTTCAGGATGATTCTACAGGGCCGGGCGCTGGCGGGGTGGAAATCACGATCCCGGGCAGCGGCCGCGCGCCCACCGGAAGCGGGTGCTCCCAAAACCAACCGGTAAGATTGGCGAAGAATTCCCGGCTTGCTCAAACAGGCTGTTGCGCTTGCGCATATCTCGCTCAGCAGGGCGCCGCTTGCCGGCCTGCGCACACAGCTTCAGCGTCGCCTGAGGGTGTATGGTACTCGTAGCAGTTTGGCTTTTCCGGTACCGCCGCTCTGCTACCCGAGGTACGAATATGGTAAGCATTCCTCAGGAAGTTCAGGACTTTCTGCCTGGCAAACTCGCATGGGTAGCAACCGCATCCCAGGATGGGACGCCCAATGTTACTCCCAAAGGTTCCCTCAAGTTATTGGATGAGCACCACGTCCTCTTCGCCGATTTGTTCTCACTCAAAACCAGAAAAAATCTGCTTGAGAACAACAAGGTTGCCGTCACGGTGGTAGACGCGGCTACCCACAAGGGCTACCAGATCAAGGGAACTGCGGAAGTGATAACCTCCGGGCCGCTGTTTGAAGAAACCAGCGCCAAGTTGAAAGAAGCCCCCATGGCGCTGCCGCCTCTACAGCATGTGGTCAAGATTCGAGTTGAATCGGTCTTCGACCAGTCGGTTGGGCCCGACGCCGGCAAGCAGATCGCCTGAAGAATGAGCGGAGTTATCGGATTGTAGCTTGCTTCAGCTCGTTCTCGAACGCCTGTTCCCTTTCGGCGACGTAGATCCGGTATCCGGCCGGATCGATGAAGGCATTCTTGTCTCCGTGTTGCCAGCGAGCCAGCTTTTCCCGCAGCCGGTAGTACCCGCCGTGGGCGCCGAGAAACACGTCGCACGGCAGGCTTTTCAACACCTGAAAACCGTGCTGATAGTCCGCGGCAATCTGCGGATAAGCCAAGTTTCCCGCCAGCTTATATCCCGGATTCACGTTGGGGCTGCCCACGATCACCACGTGCAGGGTTCTGCCGGCTTCGATTTCGTCCATCGTCCAGGTGGTGGTTCCTTTGGTATGGCCCGCAGTCAGGTGCGCCGTCAGCACCGTGCCGCCGAGCCGCACCGTATCGCCGTCGTGCAGTACCCGGTCCACCTTCGTCGCCGGGAACAGCATCGCCTTGTCGGCGCCGTACTGAAAATCGGCCTTGCCGCCCGACTCGACCACCGGCACATCCGCATCCATCACGTAATACTTCGCTCCGGTGAGCCTCTTCACCTCTGCGCTCCCCGCGCAATGGTCATAGTGGGCATGGCTGATGAGCAGAATCTTTGTATCGCGGAAGCGAAAGCCCAACTGCCGCACGCTGCTGCGGATCAGCGGCACCGATGCCTCCAGGCTGCTGTTGATGAGGATGTTCCCGTTCGGGGTGACGATCAGGTAAGAGGCCAGGTCTTCGCTGCCGACGTATTAGATATTGCCGGCGATGTGGTGCAGAGCAATCGGTCGGGTCCACGATGCGTCAGCCTGCGCCACCAGCCGCGCCGCAAAAAACAGCGCTACCAGCAACACATTTCTGCCACTCAGCCTGAGTGAATTCACTTGCTCTCCGCCGCCGGGGTTCCGTTGCTCAACGTCTCGATTGCTCGCTCCAAATGGACGCCGCGCGAGCCCTTTACCAGCACCACGTCGCCGGGCTGCAGATTCTGCTTCAGCCAACGTCCGGCGGCCTGGGCATCGGGCAGAAACAGCGACGCAACCCCGCCCGCGCAAGCAGCGGTCGCCAGATGCTCGGCATTTCCCCGGACGCCGGCCACCAGGTCAAGGCCAGCCCCGGCAGCCGCCCGCCCGCAGGCGGCATGCAGCGCGGGGCCCTGCTCGCCCAGTTCAAGCATCTCCCCGGCCACCAGAATGCGGCGCCCCTCCGCTGGCCGCGCCGCCAGCGTCCGAATCATAGACTGCAACGCCTCCGGGTTTGAGTTGTAGCAGTCGTTCAAAATTGTCGCTCCGCCCATCTCGATCACCTGGCCCCGCTTGTCGCCCGCGGCCAGCCCCTCAAGCGCCTTGACAGCCGCACTCAGCTCTACCCCCGCCTCCAGCGCAACAGCTAGCCCTGCCAGGGCGTTCGAGGCATTGTGCGCTCCCAGCAACCGCAACATAAACTTGCCTTCGCGCTCTCCGGACCGGAACCGCACGTGCAGTCCCGCTTTGTCTTCGGCAACATCAAGGAATTGCGGATCGGCGCAGGGTCCGCCGCCAAAGTAAACCACACGGCCTGGAAAATCGCGGCCAAACTGCGAAACATAGGGATCGTCGGCATTCAGAAAGGCGACGCCATTGGCCGGCAGCGCCGCCACCAGTTCAAACTTCGCCCGCGCGATTCCCGCCTGCCCTTCGGCAAAGTTCTCAACGTGCGCGTTGCCCACATTGGTGACCACCCCCCAGTCGGGCGTGGCAATCCGTGCCAACGCGGCAATCTCGCCGGGGTGGTTCATGCCCATCTCTACCACCGCAAACTCGTGCTCCGGCTCAAGCCGCAGCAGTTGCAGAGGCAGGCCGAAGCCGTTGTTCAGATTTCCCTGAGACTTGAGAACCATGAATCTTGCGCCAAGCGCGGCGGCAATTGCTTCCTTGGTGGTTGTCTTGCCCGCTGAACCGGTGACGGCCACCACGCGCCGCCCCCACTGGCGCCGCACATGCGCGGCCAGCGACTGCAAAGCGAGCAGCGGATCTTCCGTGATCAGGAGGGGAAGCCGCAGCACGGCATCGGGCAGCGAGGCCACGCGCTCGCGCGACACCACCGCCGCCACGGCTCCGCGCTCGATGGCGCCGGCCACAAAGTCATGGCCGTCCAGCCGCTCTCCGCGGACGGCAAAAAACAGCTCACCCGTGGCCACGGTCCGCGAGTCAATGGAGTAGCCGCCCGCCGGCAGCGCCCCGGCATTGGGCACACTGGCCGGCGCCTCCAACACGGCGCCCATGCCCACAGCGGCCTCTGCCAATGTGAGTTTCATTGCCCTTTACCGTAACCCAATTTACCCAGCAAGGAAAGAGCAACCTCGACGTCGTCAAAGGGAATGGTGGTAAAACCGATGGTCTGTTCCTTCTCGTGCCCCTTGCCGGCGATCAAAACCACATCGCCCGGCTCGGCCGCCTTGAGGGCCACCTGGATGGCCGCAGCCCGGTCCGGCTCGACGGTGTACCGCACCCTGCTGGCCTTCAGCCCCGGCTCAATCTCATTGAGAATGGCCAGCGGCTCCTCGGAACGGGGATTGTCGCTGGTGGCCACCACAAAGTCGCTGCCTTCTCCTGCTGCCTGCCCCATCTTCGGCCGCTTGGTCCGGTCCCGGTCTCCGCCGCAACCAAACACCGTGATCACTTTCTTGCCGTCCTGCACCGTCATCTGGCGCGCCAGCGCCGTCAAATTGCGCAGCGCGTCGTCGGTGTGGGCATAGTCCACAATCACGGTAAAAGGCTGGCCTGCATCCACGGGTTGAAAGCGCCCGGGAACCGGCTTGAGCCGAGGCACATACTCCACAAGTTCCGCGAACGGCACACCACGCGCATGAGCCGCCGCCAGCGCCGCCAGCAGGTTGAGGATGTTCACTTCGCCGGCCAGGCGGGAGACCACCTTGGCAGAACCCGCCGGCGTTTGCAACTCAATCTCCGCGCCGCCCGGTGTGAGCCTATGGTGGGCCGCCCTCCACTCGCCCACGCCGATGCCGTAGCTGCGAACTTCAGCACCGGCCCGCACCGCCGCTGTCGCCAGCCGCTCGCTGCGCTGGTCGTGCGCGTTCAACACCGCCACGCGCGGAGGCGGATACACCGACCCGTCAAACAGCAGCCGCTTGGCCGCGAAGTACTTCTCCATGGTGCCGTGATAGTCGAGGTGGTCGCGGGTGAGGTTGGTAAACACGGCCACGTCGAAGCGCAAACCAGTTGCCCTGCCCTGGTCCAGGGCATGGCTTGAGACCTCGGTCACCAGCTCGGTGGCTCCGCGGCTCACTCCCTCGGCCATCAGATCAAACAGGTCGCGGGATTCAGGCGTTGTATGCACGGAGGGGCGCACTTCGCCGGCCACATGATATTCAATGGTCCCCACCAGCACGGTGGTGCGCGCGGCCGCGTTGAGCAGTTCCTCGATGAGGTAGGCCGTGGTGGTTTTGCCGTTTGTGCCGGTAATGCCGGTAGCCGCCAGCTTGCGCTCGGGATGGCCGAAGAATTTGGCCGATGCCTCAGCCAGCGCCTGCCGCCCATTTTCCACTTCCAGCACAGGCAGGCCCACCTCAAACACCAGCAGGTGGTCGAATTTATGCGATGAGTCAGTAATGATGCCCAACGCGCCGGCGGCGATGGCCTTCTCGACATAGCGGTTGCCGTCAGTCGACCCGCCCTTCATGGCCACAAACACCGCGCCGGGCTTCACCTTGCGCGAGTCGTACTCGACGCCGGTGATGGGCTGCCCAAGGCCTGCTTCCGGGCCGCCGCCAGACCCTACGGCCGCAACTTCCTCAATCAACTCTTGCCAATTCATATCGTGTTTCATTGTAGTGGGCGCAGCCTGAGGGCATTGTGTCCGCCCCCATCATCGCTTGCGGCGCACTGGGGCGCCTGATGAGCTCCGACGGCCGGGCAGGCACACTCTGCCAGGAAAGGCCGAACCTGGCAACGAAAGAGCCGCATGGATATAGCCACGGGAAGCCGGGAACCTTATCGCCCGCAGCGAACGGCAATCCGGGTGCCTGGCTCAACCATGGTGCCGGCAGCAGGCATCTGCTCGCGCGCTGTCCCGCTGCCTGAAATCACCACTTCGAACCCAGCGGCAGCGGCCTGCTCAATCACCTTGCGCAGCGGCAGCCCGATGAGCGATGGAATGCGCAACTGCTTTCCGCCGGGAAGAACAACTTCAGTTCCCTGCGGGGACTGTCCGCCCGTTGCCTGGCTGCTGGGTTGCGAAGCTGCGGGCGCCTGCGGGGGCGCCTTGGTCGTGGCTGGCTGGGCTTTGGCCTGGCTCGGTGGGGCTGGCGCCGCTGGCTGCGTTGGCGCGGCACGCAAAGGATCGTCCGGGGGCAAATCGTTGGCCGCGGAATAAAGTGCGTCGATGTCGCCGGCGCGGTCGCTCGCATCGTCTTCTGCCAGGCGCACACTCGCCCTGGACCCCGCGGCGGGCGCATGCACGTCAATGTCGTGCGGGACGCCAAGGTACTCCAGCACTCGCTGCGCCACCTCGGCAAATACCGGCGCGGAGACAGTGGTGCCATAGTATTCGCCTTTCGGCGTGTCCAGAATCACGGCCACGGCAATGACTGGATTGTTTACCGGCGCAATGCCGACAAACGACGCAATGTGCATCGATCTTGAATAGGTATGCGTCGCCGGATCGATCTTTTGCGCCGTGCCCGTCTTTCCGCCCGAGGAGTAGCCGTTCAGTTGCGCCTGGTTGCCGGTTCCGAACAGCACCACGCCCTCCATCATCTTGCGCATCTGGGCAGCGGTCAGCGTAGAGATGACACGATGCGCGCCAGGGGGCAGAGGGTTGGGCAGATCCTCCCCGGGCTTGAACGGCATGGCCTTGAGGCCACCCGGCTGCGAAGGTGCAAACTGACCCGGCATCAACACATGCGGAGGCAGGTAAACGCCCCCGTTGGCAATGGTTGAAACCATGCTGACCAGTTGCAGAGGCGTGACGGCAATCTCCTGCCCCATGGCGATGGAGCCAATCGACGAAGCCCCCCACTTATTGACCGGCCGCAACAGGCCCCGCGTCTCCCCCGGCAGTTCCACTCCGGTTCGCGAGCCAAACCCGAAGTCGCGGACGTAATCGTAAAAGCGGCTCTGTCCCACTTTCAGCGCCAGCTTGATCGCGGCCACGTCGCTTGACTCTTCCAGCGCCTTGTGGACCGGGATCACTCCGAAATGTTCGCCCTGATTGTCGTGAATCACCCGTCCTGCAATCGTGATCTTGCCGCCCAGGCAGTCGATCATGTCGTCGGGCGCGGTCACATGCTGCTCCAGAGCGGCGGAATAAGTGACCAGCTTGAAGGTCGATCCGGGCTCGTACACGTCGCTCACCGCGTGATTGCGCAGCAGTTCCGGGGTGGTGTGTCTGGAGTTGTTTGGATTGAAGGTGGGCCGGATGGCGAGCGCCAGAATCTGGCCCGTATGCACATCCTGCACCACCACCGTTCCATTCTGAGCCTGGGTCCGCTGCATCGCGTGGTCCAGCGCTCGCTCGGCCAGAAACTGGATATCTTCATCGATCGTCAGTACCAGGTTCTGCCCCGGCACCGGATCGCTTTCGCTCGATCCCATGACGTGGCGGCGCGCATCCATCGCCTTGTTCATGTGGCCGGGCACGCCATGCAGTTGCTGCTCAAACCGCTGCTCCAGCCCGCCCAGGCCATTGTCGTCGGCGCCGACATAGCCCAGCACCTGCGCGGCAATCTCGTTATCCGGGTAGAAGCGTTGGAACTCCTTCTGAATGTAGATTCCCTTCAAGCCGAGCGCCGTCACGCGCCCTGCAATATCACCAGAGACCCCGCGCGCCACGCGAATGGAGTTGTGGCCCGAGCCGAGGCGGGCGGCAATCTGTTCTTCACTGGTTTGCGTGTCATCGGGATCGGTGTGCACCAGAGCGAAGAGCTGATGCGCCACCGCCGGCTTGTCGTCGATGTCCGGGGGAATTGCGTAGACCGAGTCCACCTGGACGGTCATCGCCAGCTCGCGCAGGTTGCGGTCAAACAGCACGCCGCGACGCGACGGAACCTCGATGTTACGCTGCTGCTGCTTTTGCGCGCGCTCGGTGAATTCCGCGTGGCGGACGACCTGAAGCCAGAAGAGGCGGCCTGCAATCACCGCGGCCCAGGCCGCAAACAGCAGGCAGACCAGCCAAAAACGCACCTGCTTCAGGGGCACTGTGCGCACCGCATGATTGCGGGTCCGGTTGGATCGTAGATCTGCCTGCATGGCGGATTGCTCGGAGAGAATGAAGCCCGGCTGGGTTATTGCGCCGGAAACGCCGGTGGAGTCACCTGCGCAATGGCCGGAGCGCTGACCTCGGGACGCGCGTTGGGATGAATCACCTGGCCGGGCAGCGGCTCGGAAAGACCCAACTGGCGCGCCATCGCATCAATCCGGCTGGGTTGGGTCAGCTGTGCTTCGCTCAGACGCAGTTGGCGGTTCTCCTCGCGCAGCTTTTCGCGTATCTGTTTCTCGGTCTCAACCTGGTAGCCGCCCTCGATGGCGCTGAAGTGCTGCAGTCCGTAGATCATCACCAGCGAGAAAAGTACGGTAATGGCAGCCGAAAACAACCGCATCTGACGCGCGCGCGCAGGATCGGGCGCCTTCATCAGGCGGCTGTTGTCAAAGTGCTTGGGGAAGTAAAACTCCGGCGTGCGCGCGCCGCGACGGCGCGCTTGCTGCCGCTCGAAAAGCTTCCGATTCAGCTCTACCACACGGGCAGGCCACACGCAGCTGGCTTCGAAATAGGTTGTGCATGCCGCCATGTTTCTCCTCCCAAACTTTCAGCCACTCGCTGCTATCGATTCGAACTTCTCTGCGCAACCCTGAGCTTGGCGCTCCGCGACCGTGGGTTGCGTTCTGTCTCTTCCTCGCCGGCTGTTACCGGCTTCCTGGTCAGGATCTCCCAGATTCCCTGCCGCGCGCCTTCGCGCAGACTGTCTTTCGCAATGCGATCTTCCAAAGAATGAAAACTGATGACGGCCAGCCGGGCTGAGGGCTTAAGCAAAGCGGGTGCGGCCTCAAACAAAGCTTTTATCTCGTCCAGTTCGCGATTGACATAAATCCGAAGTGCCTGGAAAGTTCTCGTTGCAGGATGGATCCGATCCTGTTTTGTCGTCGGGACGACCGATGCAACAATGCGGGCAAGTTGCCCGGTTGTCGAAATCGGCCGCCCACGAACGACTGCTCTGGCGATTCTCCGCGACCTCCTTTCCTCTCCGTATTCGTAAATGAGATTGGCCAACTCGCGTTCGCTTTCCTCATTTACCACTTGTGCGGCCGACGGTCCGGAGCGCGTGTCCATGCGCATGTCCAACGGACCATCGGCCTGAAAACTAAAACCCCTGTGCGCCTCGTCAAATTGCAGGCTGCTCACTCCAAAATCGGCCAGCAAACCATCGATTGAGGCCGGCTGCATGTGGCGGGCTATGGAACTGAACGCCTCGTCAACAAACGTGACCTTCGGCGCCTGGCTGCCCAACTCTTCCCGAACCCGCTCCAGCCGCGCCTTGGCAAGATCCAGCGCCATCGGATCCCGGTCAAATCCCACCAGGTGTCCCTCCGGCCCCAGCCGCCGCGCTATTCCCTCGGCATGACCTGCCAGCCCCAGCGTGCAATCCACATACGTCCCACCCGGACGCACTTTGAGAAAATCCATCACTTCTTTGAAAAGAACCGGCACATGGCGTTCAGACTGGGTCATCATGTGCTCCCCCTGGGGGGCATTCGCGCTCAACTGTTCTTCTCTAACATCAATGCGACGGCGGTGCTCTCTTCTTCCGTCATCTGGTTTGCTTCAAGGTTCTGCTTGAAGCTCTCTTCGTCAAAGACTTCCAGATACGTTGTCTGCCCGAAGACCAGGACTTCCTTGTCAAGCTTTGCGGCTTCGCGCAGAATCTGCGGCAAAGTCACCCGGCCCTGGCCGTCCATCTTCACCTGCTGGCCGTAGTAGCTGGTCATGTTCTTGAACTTGCGTACCGCCGGATTCAAAGCACTGTGCCGGGCCAGCACCTGTTCCCGTTTTTCCCATTCCGCAAGAGGCCAAAGCTCGGCGCTCTTGCCATTGGTGCTGGTAATGAAAAACTCCGTCACGTTCTCCGCGACCGCGCTGTCCTTGAATGGAACAGGCAGCTTCAATCGTCCACCGGGTTCTACCTTCGCCGGATGATTGCCGCGGTACATCGTTGCGCCCCTTGCCCTTCAGCGGCTGGCTCAATCTCTGCTGCCGCCCGGTTGCCTGCCCTTGCCGACCCTTTTCAAGTTGCCTGACCTGATTCCCGAAGCAAACCTGGGGTCCGAATTCCGTGTCATGAAGCAGAAACCCGAGTAAACTTTCTCTGGAAGCTTTAGGGGCTTCGGAGAGTGTGGGGAGGGTGAAAGCCGGAAATTGAACTCCACATAACTCCGAAAACTTCCTAAAAACTCCGTTACAAGAGCGATACTACCCCGCTTCCTGGTTCTCGCCAAGGGGTAAAACGCCTTATTTTGAGGATTTTTTACAAGTCACAGGCGACGAGTCTGCTAATAGATCAAGAAAGACAAAGCAGCACAAGATGTAGTGTTTACTGCTTAGATTCCGGGGCTGGACAGGACTGAAAATCGGTGATAGCGAACAAAAAGCGAATCTCTGGGCAGATTCGTCGTTCGCGTCCTGCAATCAGACCACGCCAACCTGTCAGCCGACGTCGCCTTCGGGCCCGCGGGGCAGCCGTTTCCCTCGCTCTATGACCAGCTTCAGCAGATAAAGCAGCACCAGCGTGTTGACCGCCAGCAGGCTCACCCGCACCAGCGTCAGCTTGCGAAAGACCTCGAATACCTCCCAAGGCAGGAACGACGCGGTAATCGCCAGAGTGAGATATTCGGCCCACACCTTTTCCAGGTACAAGCCTGTTCCCTCAATCAGGTCAAGGCCCGCGTAGATGAAGCCCACTTCCCCGATACGCCGCAGCAGCCGGTCATCCACCAGCGTCGCCCGGTCAAGGATGAAGTTGACAAACTTCGACTCGGGGTTAAACCGCAGGTGATCGGCCACTCTAGCCAGCACGTCCGCCACATCCTTGTGGAGCAGGCGCAGAGCGCCCACCCCAATCACCACAAAGAGCAGTGCCTGGCCCAGTTTGAACGCTGCGATCAGAAGGAGCCATTCGTTGTGGCGTTTGGGCTTCGATAAGGACTGCGATGGGGAATCGGTCATTGATTTCCGGGGAACCTGTCGAACAGAACTGTTATCTACTAGGTTATCCGATTGGCGCGGGTTCTGCCCAAACCGGGGCATGTGCAGCGCCAATTACCATGAATTTCATGAGTCAGCAGTTTCAAACGCGGCAATGGCTTCCCTTTCCGGTAGAGCTGGTCTTTGCGTTTTTTGCCAACCCGGTGAACCTGCCCCACCTGATGCCGCCCCGGCTCAAGACCCGTATTGAAGACGCGCGGATACAGCCCCCGCCGGCAAGGCCCGTAGCCCAGGATCCGGCGCGGAGGTTCGTAAGCGTGGCCGCCGGAGTTGGCTCTCAGATCCTGATCAGCTTTGAGCCCATCCCGTGGATTCCCAAGCGCGTAAGCTGGATGGCCCGCATTACAGAGTTCGAATGGAACAGCCACTTCTGCGACGAGCAGGTACGCGGACCGTTTACCGGGTTCCGCCATCGCCACGGGATCGAGCCCGAGTTCAGAGATGGACAGGAGGGCACGCTGGTGAGCGACGAGATTGAGTTTGCCTTGCCCTATGGGGCAATCGGCATGGCCGGCGGCCTGCTGGTGAAGCGGCAACTGGAGCAGTCGTTTGCCCACCGGCAGAAGCGCCTGCCGGAGATTCTGGCGGTTGCCTCGCGCCAGGCAGCGCGCCGAAGCTGATTTTTGGGTTTATCGCTTGAGATTCAGCAGGGCTGCCCGGTCGAGCACATTGCCGTCGAGGATGAGCCCCGAGATGCGGCGCACGTTCCAGATGTTCACGGTTGGGTCGCCATCGATCACCAGAATATCGGCGCGGCGGCCGGGGGCGATCTGGCCCAACTCATTCCAGCCAAACTGAAGGGCGTAATTGCTGGTGGCCGCGGCCAATGCCTCTCGGGGCGAGAGGCCCAGCCTGACCAGCATCTCCAGTTCCGTGTGCATTGAAATGCCAGGCATGGTGCCCATTGCCGGAGAGCCTGAAGCCGCCAGGTAGTGGGGATAGGCCGCGAAGATGGCCTGGTTGATGCGCCAGAACCGCATCGCGGTCTGCTCGGCCTTCTTGCGCTGTGTGTCTTCCATATATCGTTGCCCGGCGGCCGGAATCCGGCGCGCCCAGGAGGAGAGCGGATAGACCATTTCGCCGGTTGCGCGGTCAGAAGGCTGAAACATCTTCGCCGGATCAAGCAGTGCGGCGGCCGGCTCTTCCCACAGATTGCGATGCCCCGGCAGTTGCAGAAAGAAGAGGCTGAACATGGGCATCAGCGCGGCATGGCGCCCGGCCAGAAACTTGCCGTACTGCCGCAGATGTGGATCGGTGGACGGCAGCCGCTCTGCGTAGTCGTAGGCGGTATTGGCAGCGGCCCCGTCAGGATCGCCCACCAAAGGGCGCTGCAACTCGTCGGGAACCAGCCCCAATTCGTAGCGGCCCATGTGCGGCAGCGCATCCACGCCGGCCTCCACACCCACCTTGTAGGGGGTAGACAGGAATTCTCCGTAGGCAACCAACCCGATCTGGTGAGCATGCGCGATGATCCACTGGGAATTTGCCGCGGTCAGGTTGTGCCCCAGGCGCAGAACGCGCGTTCCCAGTCGTGCCGTGTCGGCCAGTTGGCGCGCCGTGTCTTCCGGGCTCAGTTCAACCGCGTGAGCGCCTTCCTTCAGCCGGCTCCTCCACTCGGGCTGCCTGGCCAGGAGGTTCCAGTTATCGGTCGAGCCGATCGAGTCCATCGGGTAGAGGTGCGGGCTGGGAGCGGCGACCGTGTCAACGAGGCCGCTGCGACTGTCGTTGACGGACACCACCGTGGTCACGCCCATGTATAGGAAGGCATTGGCCTGGCCCTGCGAATTCATGCCCGCGTAGCCGTCGACCAACCCTGGAATAATGTATTTCCCCGTGCAGTCGATGACCCGGGCGCCCTTGGGGATCGCAACCGCAAGCCGCGACCCGACATCGGTTACCTGTCCCTCGCGGATGATGACGATCGCGTCCTTCTGATCCTTGGCGGAACGGCCCCAGTCCGCGACGTCAACCACTGTGCCGCCGGCAAGAACCAGAGGAGTCAAAGACGGCCCTTTGGGCGCAATCGTGGCCGGCGCTTGTGGCCAGGCAAGCGCGCCCGCCACCGCCAACCCACCGATACTCGCCACAACGCTTGCACAACTTCGCATAGATAAATTGGTCTTTTTCAGATTCTCGCACTGCGGTTTTTTCAAATTCGCCGCGCTCCGCGATCTGTAAACCAGGCAACGTCGCACCGGAAAGCTGCGCCTGATTGCGATTCGTGCTCCGCCTGCCCTTCGCAGAAATGTTGTTGAAAGGATGGCAAATAGCCCCCATGAGGAAGATGGGAACAGAATGCTGCGAAAACACAGACTCAATTCAACCCGCGCTAAACAAAACTCGCGCCATGCAAAGAGCGGTTTGCGCTGCCCTGCGGAACGCTTCTACGGTGCCCGCAAAAATCAGAAGCATCAGACCAGATGGTCAAAACCGGTACACTACGCCAACGCCCGCGCGCGCGTTTGAATGCATATGCGGCGAATACCCCAGGTGATTCGGATCCTCAACGAACGATGCGAGAATTTTGTCGCCGGAGGCACGCACGGCAAGGCGCTTGCCAAGGCTGTATTCCAGGCCGCCACCGAATCCGCCCGCAAATGAAATATTAGGAACCTCAGCCGCGCCGCCGGTGTGCTCCACGCCCAGCAGCCCATGACCAAAAGCGCTGATCTTCTCAAAGATTTCCACGTGGAAGGCGGGTCCAACCAGAACCTGGTCCACGGTTGCGCTTACGGGGTTGCCTGACCGAAGCGCTTTTAAGAAATCCGCGCCCTCCGCCGTGATGCCGAAGTATTTGCCAAAATCGCGTGTGATCGAGGCGTTCACGCCTATCAATCCATAACGCGAATTGTTCACCTGGTTCAGACTGGTGTAGCTGAAACCGGCATAGGCCTCCCACCTGTAAACGGGGCCAGTCCGCTCGGGAGCAGGGGGGCGCTCCGGTGCAATCTGGCATGACGCGGCCAAGGGCATAAGCGCGGCCGGAACCATGGCCAACAGCGAAAGCAATAAATTCCTCTTCAACTTGAGACTCTCCTCAAAACCGTGCTGGGGCTTGTCAAGCCATTCCGGGGCAGTGCCCTGGAGCAGACGCCAAATCTGGAATCCGGTACATCCATAGACTATCCTCTCCCCCCCCATTCGATGAAGTCCTGCAATCGCCCCTTAGCGGCTCTGGGCTGGAACCGCGGAGGATAGTTCAACATGCTTACCGGATTGATTGGTAACGGTCACCTCAATTGCGCGGGCCAGGTAACCTGCCAGGACCCCTGGGCGCGCCCAGTCCAGCATCCACCCATCCTCGATGGCCACTACGCTGTATTGGCCGGGAGCCACCTCGCGCAGTGAGAAGCTGCCATCCGAGTCCGACTGGTCGCGTCGCGCCAATGCCCGCAACAGAGCCGGATCTTTGGGCACCAGCACCACCATCGCGCCGGCCACACCTTTCCCGCCCTTGCGGACAAAACCTTCAATCTGCGTGCCACCCAGGCTAAGCGTAACCACAAGCGAAAGTGACTTGTCTTTCACGATCACGCGGTTGCCGGCCTGGGTTGGGCCGCCGGCGGAGATGGAGAGAATGGGCAACTGCACTCCTCCAGCCTCCACCCACATCTCCCATTTGCCGGCAGGAACAACCGGAAAGCTGAATGCGCCCCGGATCACAGTCCCCTGCACCGGCGCCCTGCCAACCGTGCCCTCGAGCGGGTTCAGGGTAACCGTTATATCGTCAGGCAGACCTGCGCCTTGCGGCGAAGATGAACTTCGACCGTTGCGCAAGAGACCCGAGACATTGAAAACCGGGCTGCCGGCAGATGCATCCACCTGCCCGCTGGCCGTTGCGTCCAACTCCGCAAGCCGCGGCGGAGATCCCTGCAACAGCTCGTACCGGCCCGGCGCCACGCCAGAGAACTCCACGGTTCCCGTCTCGGTGGCATCGTGAAACCCGGCACCCTCTGCCGAGGTTTCGATTCCAAAGATGATCTGGCGCAGTTCCGGCCTGGCAATCGACCCGTCCTGCTTTTGCGGTGTCTCAACCACCAGGTGCAGGGCAGGCACCGCGTGCAGGCCGATGTTGGCCTCCTCCCGCCCACCCTGTTTCAGCGGAATGCGGGTTGCGGCCTCTTCGTCGGTGGTCGCGTCAAAAAAGGTAACCGGATAGGCCACATCGAGCTCGGCATTCTTGCTGGCCTCCGCGTCAGGGCTGGAAGGCTTGCGCCCGTCGCCGGCAAAGTGGTGGAGCGCGAACCATGGCTCGGCTGATACCGCCAGCAGGTAGTCGCCTCCCGGCAGGCCTTCAAACTCATACGCGCCGGTGTCATCGGTTGTGGCTGTGTCCACCTGCCAAATCCGCTCACCCTTTCCGGGGCTGGATGAGGGCAACCGCGGCCGTTCAAACAGCATGACCCTGGCTCCCTCCACCGCGTCGCCGCCGTCGCCCGTCACCGCCCCGTGCAGCACGGCGCCCGGCACAAGGCGGAAGACAAGACCTGAAGTGTCAAGGCCCGCGCCGGTGACGATTGCTGAGTTGAAGTCCTCGTGCTCGTCGTAGAAGGCGGTGCGAAATCCCCGCTTCGACGCGGTTAACTGATACTTCGCCGCCGGCAACCGCTCCAGGGCAAAGTGCCCGTCGCTGTCGGTCTCAACAGAGGCAATGGTGTGGCTGTCGGACTCAGCCAGCACGGCCACGGTGGCGCGCCGCACGGCAGCTCCGGTAACTGCATTCACCACTGTGCCGGCAATGCGGTAAGGGCCTTGGCCGGCCACCGATGGCGTTTGCGCGGGCACGACGCTCCCTGCCAGCGCCAGAACCACCAGCCCACCCAGCGAACGGCGGACGCCCGCAAACTGCCTGAGGAGCGCGGCGCTCATCATTGGCTTTGCACCTCCAGCACCAGGGTGACGTTGCCGCCCGGCGACAGCGCGACAGCTTGCCCGTGAGTGGCCAATGCTGCCAGGGCAGCAGGGTTGCGGTACTCAAGGCGCACCGGATTGTCGAAGACATACGCGTGATAGCCGCCCGGCGTCAGGCCTTCCAGCGTGAGATTGGCGCCGGAGGAGGCATGGATGGTCATGGGCGGCAAATCGACCGGAGTGTCAAAATCGGGAACCAGGTAGACCGTGTAAAAAGGCTCGTCCCCAGCCTGGAATGTCGAAAGCGAAGGCGGCAGTTGAAGAGTCACCCGGGCGCAATTGTCGCGCAGGGTCAACTCCATGGACGGAGGCGTGGCAGTGGGGCTGATGTTCAGCGGATCTCGAGCAAGATTGATGCCTCCAGCGGTGAACGAATCCACGCAGACGCTGCGGTCGTTCACCAGCACATTGATCCACAGAGGGCCAAATCCGGCGCCGATCAAATCCAACTGGTCAGGGCCCGCGGCCTCAGCCAGGGTGCTTTCGCTCATTCCTTCCATCGGAATCTCGCCCGCAACGGTGGCGGAGACGGTAACCATGCTTTCCAGTCCACCCGCTGAGGCCGCATTCGTTTGCACCTGGCGCAGCGCGGTGCGGAACGATCGCAGGTGAACCGGCCAACTGGGCGTAGGCGAAAGGGGAATGTGGAGATTGGTCACCGCATGCCCGGCCACGAAAAGCTCGGTAAAGCCGGAGTAAAGAGTCTGATTCGCTTTCCCTCTTCCCACCGTGCCGCCGGCGGATGCCGCAGCCGGATCACTGAGCTTGGCTCCCACCTGCATGGTGTAGATCCCGTCCGGCAATGCGGTCTGCACGGTGCCCGTCGATGCCTCAAATTGTGCGGCGTAGGGCAGCCTGTGGCCGTCGGCATCCAGGATAGAGACCGTCACAGAGGACTGCCCAGAGCGCGCTTCCGCGCCGGGGCTGGTCGCGAACTGCCGGCCGTTGGGAAACACCGTCGTGGCCGTCACGGTTTGGAATGGCTCGAGTGTGAGCAACAGGTTCGCCTGTGCCTGCTGACCAATCCCCAGACGGATGTGCATGGCCGAGGAAAACTCGCGCGCATCAGGAAAGAACACGCTTGGGTAGCCGCTGCGAACCACGTTTGCGGCACTGCCCGGGGCCACCAGGGTCACGGCAGGTTCGCTTTCCAGCATCGGCTCGGTATAAACCGCATAGACGCCGTCGGGCAATCCGCCAAAACGGTAAGCGCCATCGCTGGCGGTTCGGGTTGTGGCATTGGAGACCCAAACCGCGCGGCCGTAACGCAACACCTGCTTCACCAGGACCACAGAGATGCCCTGGGCCGGGTCGCCGGTGGACAGTTCCACATGGCCGTGAATGGAGCCAATCGGCGTAAGCGTAAAGCCCAGATCGAGCATCTTGGGCGCCACCAGCACATTGTGTGCCGGGCCATCCATCTGGTCATCCACTTCTTCGGTTGCGTAGGGCCGGTCGCGATAGCCGGGCTTGCGCAGCC
>Ga0302320_10008122_pt1 | contig 22910 bp, 18 predicted proteins | sample Bog_T0_3_FD_202130 | JGI IMG/M metagenome (GOLD analysis project Ga0302320, IMG submission 202130) | Peat permafrost microbial communities from Stordalen Mire near Abisko, Sweden - Bog_T0_3 | ecosystem: Environmental > Terrestrial > Soil > Wetlands > Peat | place: Sweden: Abisko, Stordalen Mire... | reverse complement strand
TCGATTGAACTTCGTCACGGCGAACCGATGCATTGGTGGGTGGTCGCTACTTCGTGTCTTCGTGGACGGAACTCATGTTCCCCGACGTGTCAACGACTTGACGGTCGAGTGAGTGCCGCTCTGGACCTCTGGACGAAGCGAAGACGATCGCGGAGACGACGAACCCGAATGCCCCGGCAATCATGAGGATGACACCCACGGTTGAGAGACGAAAACCCGTACTTTGATAGGTAACGGCCCAATACATGATTGCGCCCGCCGCAGCGGCGATGGCGCTGAGCACCATTCCTGGAAGCCCCATGTAACACCTTCTTCTAGAATCCTGACCAAATGTCAGGCAGAAGGATGCGGGGTCTTGACGTCCTAAAGCGACAGTAACACCTAAGGCGACTCCACCAACCACGAATCTTGGGACGCACTCAGATTGGTCGAGCTACCGAGAGCGTTCGGGGGTCGATCGAAAAACGCACGCTGATCTCGTTGAACTCACTCGTGGTCGTGACGTGGAATCCGGAGTGGCGAAAGACGGACAGCATGGATCGATTCGACGACAGCGTCTCGGCGCTGAAATCGGTGATCCCTCTCTCCCAGGCCGCTACGGCAAGGGCTTTGAGGAGACGGTGGCCGATTCCTAGGTACTGGTAGTCGTCGCGCACCACGAAGGCGACCTCGGCCGTGGTCGATTCGGGATAGCGGTCATAGCGACCCACGGCGACCAGTGCGTCGCCGTCTTCAACGATGAGCGCCAGACGGTTGACGTAATCGACTTGCGTGAAGTGTCGTACTTCGGTCGTCGAGAGCACGGGGTGCAATGAGAAGTAGCGACGATAGATGGAGTCGCTTGAGAGGTGTGTGTGGAACTCCACCAGCTTCCCGGCATCGCTGCACCGGATGGGGCGCAGATGCAACGTCGCGCCATTGGCGACCTCGACGTCGGCCTCTAACTCCTCCGGAAACTGCCCCGGGAGCCACTCTTCGTGTTGTAAGGGTTGGAGTGAGGTCACGTCGCAAGTCTTATTGACCCCGAAATGACCGCCGTAGAGACGAAGGTCACTTTCGCGCCTCGATGGCCGTCATTTCGGCGCGAAAAGGTCCTAAGAAGGGACGTTCAGCCCTAGTGCCGACGGGAAAAGTGACCGTACGGTTGCAACGTGTCCGACATTTCCGAGACTGACCGTTGCGCTCCGCGCGTCGACGCGGCATCGAGTCCGTACAGTGGAATGAGGACGTCAAGAACTCGCCTCCTTGTTCGCCGACACTTCGTCGCGACCGTGAAAGGGACGCGTGACATCCAACGATTCGCACCGAGGTCCCACGCCGTTTCACCGATCCTGTACGCGACGCCATTTCGCCTGTTCATCGGCGACGCGTCGCAGTCGGAGCGACGCGTTCTGCGTCGGCCGCTCAAAACGGACCACGTAGGGGCGTCGGACGAGTTCCTCCCCTTCGACTTCGCGGCACCTCACGTTTCGAGCGTCGTCGGTGCTAAACCGCTGGACCGTTCTTCGAGATCAAGCAGCATAAACCAAAAGGAGATATAACCATGAAGGCACTCGTCTACAAGGGCCCCGGCCAAAAGAGCTGGGAAGAGGTTCCCGATCCAGTGATCCAGAAGCCAACGGACGTCATCGTCAAGATGGTCGCCACCACGATTTGCGGCACCGACCTCCACATTCTCAAGGGCGACGTTCCCGAGGTCGAAGTTGGTCGAATCCTGGGCCACGAAGGAATCGGCATCATCACCGAGATCGGTGCGGGTGTCTCCCAGCTGGCCGTCGGCGACAAGGTGATCTTGTCGTGCGTCAGTTCGTGCGGTCGCTGTTCCAACTGCCGTGAGGGCCTCTTCGGACACTGCCTCGACCCCGAAGGGATCGCGGGAATCGGTTGGATCTTCGGGTACATGATCGACGGAACGCAGGCCGAACTGGTCCGCGTCCCGTTCGCCGAGAACTCGGTCTACAAGATGCCCGCAACGCTCTCGGAGTCCGAAGGCATCTTGTTGTCGGACATCTTGCCGACGGGCTTCGAGATCGGTGTGCAGTACGGCGACGTGAATCCTGGCGACGTCGTGGCCGTCATTGGCTCCGGCCCGGTCGGACTCGCCGCTGTGACGACGGCGCAACTGTACGGTCCCTCGAGGATCATCGCGATTGACCTCGACGACAGCCGCCTGAAGCGCGCGTCGGACTTCGGCGCCACGGACACCATCAACTCTGGTGACGCGAACTGGAAAGAGCAGGTCTTCGCACTCACCGACGGCCAAGGCGTCGACGTTGCGATCGAAGCAGTGGGCGTCCCCCAGACGTTCACGATGGCCACGCAGATCGTGCGCCCCGGTGGGAGCGTCGCGAACATCGGCGTGCACGGCAAGCCCGTGGAGTTGGCGCTGAACGAACTGTGGATCAAGAACATCGACATCTCGATGGGCCTGGTCAACACGAACACGCTCGCCATGCTCTTGAAGCTGGTCACACAGAAGAAGCTGCCCGTGGAGAGCTTCGTCACGCACGAATTCTCCTTCGATCAGATCCTCCAGGCGTACGACGTCTTCGGCAACGCCGCGCAACACGACGCGCTGAAGGTCCTCATTCACTAAGTGGTCACCGAACTGGCACATGACGACGCAGCGTCGTCATGTGCCAGTAATCGGCTGATTGCATTTCATTTCAGGGTGCTAGACCGGCCTTAGGACGTCGAGAAACCCGCTTCCGCATTCGCCCGACAGTTCGTCGGCGATCAGGAAGGCAGGCGGTTCTATGGAGAACGTCATCGGACTCATCGGGGATCCCGCAAAGATCGAAACGCCAAGGAGCCTGTACTGGCTTCAGCGTTCCAAATCGGCCGCACTCATCTGGAACGCGATGCGAATCTGGCTCGGTGTGATGTGGCTCCAGGCCGGTATCGCCAAGGTGTGGGGAGCCGAAAATCCAGCGTTCTTGCACAACCACGGAGCCGGCGTCGCCGGATTCGCGGCGCACGGGGTGCCCGCGTACTCCTGGTGGGGGAGTTTCCTGCATAGTTTCGTCGTCCCCAACTCAGGGTGGATCGCAATCCTGGTGGCCTTCGCGGAACTCGCTATTGGCGCGGCCTTGGCCGTTGGCTTCCTGACGCCGCTCGCGTGTCTCGGCAGTCTGCTGCTTCTCTTCACGTACGTGATGTCGGGCACCGCGAGCGTCTGTGCCTTCTACGCGCTCTTCGCCATCGTGATACTGGCGACATGGCGCACCTCTGGCTGGATCGGCATCGACGGAATGATTTCGGGACGACACCAACGTCACGTCGCGATGAAGCACATCGATACGACGACCGAAGACGTGATCGTGGTACCGGAGGTCGAAGAGAGCGACGTCGTCGTTCCGGTGTAGGGGCGCGGCCTTAGGCCTGAACGCCGTGTGATCGTCGAGAAAGCATCTTCGACCAGGAAAGATAACCAATAAGGACGACGCCCAAGCATATCTCGGCGACCCACACGTCGGTTCGTTGCGGGAGCCGGCCAACAATTGCTAGAGCCAGGGGTTCGAGACAGAACGCCCCGCCGACGAGCAGCGCACTGACCCACGCCTTCTTCGCGCGCCACTCATAACCGAGAAATCCGTAGAGCGGCGCGGTGAAGACACTGCCGACGATCACCGTGCGCTCAGAACGCAACAGCCCCAGAACGGGCGCGAGTGAACCGTGCAGGTGGACGCCCTCCACGGGACTCAACGTCATCACGAAGTAACCGATGAGCGCGAAAGCTGTCGTCACGCAGCCGATGACCATCGCGCGCTTCGACGAGCGCTGCGTGCAGCCGAAGACGAACGGCAACAAGAGCCAGGGTGCCGAGAGCAAACTCGAGTCGACGAGCCACGGAATCGCCGAAAGGCTGCCCAGGTATTGGTCGGCTCCGCCGAATACCGCACCCACGAGCGCGGCGAGGAGGAACACCATACGGAGATACTGGCACAGACGTCTACAAAAGTCTTATGGCGTCGAGGCCAGAGACAGGAGTAACTTGCTCTCGGGAACGACGGAACGGGTCCGTCGACGACGAAGGAGTGAGAGATGGGACTGCAGCTAGGAGAGGTCGCACCGGACTTCACCGCGGAGACGACTGAAGGCAGCATCAATTTTCACGACTGGATTGGCGACTCCTGGGCGGTGCTGTTTTCACACCCCAAGGACTTCACGCCGATTTGCACGACCGAGCTCGGCTACGTCGCGCGCATCAAGCCGGAGTTCGACCGTCGGGGTGTCAAGATCATCGGACTCTCCGTGGACTCCTCGGACCGTCATGAGAAGTGGGCCGACGACATTGAGAAGACGCAGGGCACTCGGCCGAATTTTCCGATGATCAGCGACACCGATTTCAACGTCTCCAAGCTCTACGGCATGTTGCCCGCGAGCACGGCCGGTACGTTCGAGGAGCGCACGCCGGCGGACAACCAGACCGTTCGCAACGTCTTCGTCATTGGACCGGACAAGAAAGTGAAGCTGGTACTCGTCTATCCAATGACGACCGGCCGCAACTTTGACGAAGTGTTACGGGTGATCGATTCGCTGCAACTCACGGCGAATCACCGCGTGGCAACGCCCGTAAATTGGAAACAAGGCGAAGACGTCGTGATCGCTGGCTCCGTCTCGAACGATGAAGCCAAAGAGATCTACGGCACGTGGAACGAGCCGGTTCCCTATATGCGAATCGTTCCTCAGCCCAAGTAGTTCGGACATGCGCCGGGTCTCAGCGTTGAGCCCATAGTTCTTTCGGTGATCGTCGCCTCCGAGTAATTAAGTGAATGGATCACTGGCGGTCGACAACCGGTGGTGTCAACCAGGACGATCCCGAGACCGACCACGTCGCGTTCAACGGTTACGCAATGAAGAATCGTGAGCTACGTGCGCTTGACACTGTCCGACGTCCAATCGCCGAGCGAGGAATCATTCAACATCGAAATCGACCAAGACCGCGGCACCGCTGAAGCGGTCGTGGGCCAGATCGCTGAGTGCCCGGTTCGCATCGTCGAATCGGTAGCGGTGCACTGTCGATTGAATGTCTATCTTCGATGCGAGCTCAAGGAATTCGAGGCCGTCGTCGCGCGTATTGGCGGTGACACTGCGTAGGGTGCGCTCTTGAAAGAGGTGTTGCTCGTAGTTCAGTTTCGGAATATCACTCAGATAGATGCCCGCCACCGCAAGGACGCCGCCTCGATCGAGCGCCGCGAGTGCCGTCGGCACCAATTCGCCCACGGGCGCGAAAAGAATTGCACCGTCCAGAGGCTCCGGTGGAGGATCAGTGGCGTCACCGACGCTGAGTGCACCAAGGGCGGTGGCGAGCTCCCGCGATTCGCGCGAGCGTGTCATCACGTGAACGCGAGCCCCATGGGCGATCGCGACTTGGGCCGTGAGGTGGGCGGAACCACCGAATCCGTAGATCCCCAAGCGGCCGCCTTTTGGAAGCTCCGTTCGACGCAGTGCTCGAAAGCCGATGATCCCGGCACAGAGCAGCGGAGCCACTGCGACGTCGTCGAACACCTCGGGCAAGTGATACACGTAGTCCGCGTGCACGACAACGTACGTCGCGTATCCGCCGTCGATGTCCCAACCCGTGAAGGTGGGATGAAGGCAGAGGTTCTCTTGAGCCGCAAGACAGAAGCGGCACGATCCACAAGTGCGCGCGAGCCACGCCGCGCCCACACGGTCGCCCACACGGAGCGTTGACGTTCCCTCGCCCAGTTCCTCGACGAGACCAACGATTTCATGTCCCGGCACCGTAGAAGCGCGGTGTGGCGCGAGGTCGCCCTCGGCGAGATGGAGATCGGTTCGACAGACCCCGCACGCGACTACACGAAGTCGCACCTCGCCGGGGCCCGGTATCGGAATCGCCCGTTCGACGAGGACGAGCGGTCGCGCGTCGATCGGACCCGGCGTCTGGACGGCCCACGCACGCATGGTCGACACCCATTTACCTCGAATCGCTCAGTACGACGAGCGACGAACCCGACCATAGATGTTCGAACATGCTCAACGCTCGGTGAAACGCGATGGGACGACGACGACCGGCACCGGGGAATGTTCGACGAGTTCGAGACTGGTGCTGCCCAAGAGGAGACCCTCTCGTTTTCCTTCGCCGCGCGAACCCACGACCAAGACCTCTGCGTTAACCGGTGGGTCAGTCATTCGAAGCATCACGGAGCACGCGTCGCCGTCCTCGACGAGCCATTGCAGGGCTGCGGTGTCGAAGTCGCACTCCTGGGCGAGGGCCACCAACGCGGTCGGCAGAGTGTCGCGCGAGAGATGCTCGTGCATGTGTTCGATCAGGCCGATGGCGTGAACGATGGTGACGTTCGCTTGCACCGCGCGCGCCGCGTCGAGCGCCCAGGTTACGGCGTTCAGCGCGTCCGGCGAACCGTCGTATCCGACCACCATGTTTTGGAAAGGTTTCATTGTCCCGACCCTTGCTCGTCGTCAGCCCGGAGCATCTCGATCGTCGTCCGGCGAGCTTCGCGCATCCTTTCGACCTGTTCGGTGCCGGGCCCCCCGCTGGACGGGGACTCACCATCGTGCCTTTGACCGAGCGCAGCGCCGAGCGATGCGTGTATCGAAGAGCGCAACGCCCCCAGGTCGTAGCCGCCTTCGAGGAAGTGAATGACGCGACCGGATTCCGGCGCGCACTCGCTCACCCATCGTGACAACGACGCGAAATCCCCGCTGGTGAGGCGCAGGTCGGCCATCGGGTCATCGCGATGGGCATCGAAGCCCGCTGACACCAAGACCCACGTTGGATCGAACGCGTCGATGACTGGTCCGGCCACCTCGTCGAACGCTCGGTGCACCACGTCTCCCGTGGCGCCTGGGGGCAATGGGATGTTGACGGTTCGGTCAGTGGCGTGATGACCGCCCACTTCGTTCACGGAGCCACTGCCCGGAAAGAGGGGCCATTGATGCGTCGAGACGTAGAGGACATCGGGCACGTCCCAGAAAATCGCTTGGGTCCCGTTCCCGTGGTGCACGTCCCAGTCGACGATGAGCACTCGTTCGCCCTGACTGCGCAGGGCGGCGGCGGCGATGGCGACATTGTTGAGGAGGCAAAAGCCCATTGCTCGATCCGCCAGAGCGTGGTGTCCGGGTGGCCGTGCGGCGACGAAGCCGACGCCGTCGTTTCGACGGCGCAACTCGTCAATGACGGCGAGACCCGCCCCCGCCGCGTACTTGGCGATCGTGAACGAGTCCAGTGTGGCGTAGGTATCCGGGTCGATGTCGCCCCCGCCGGCATAGCAGTACGCGCTGAGTTCATCGAGATAGTTGCCACTGTGAACTCGCACGAGCTCGCTACGCGAGGCGGCGTATGCCGGTACGACGACGAGGTCGCTTTCGAGGTGTAGGTCGGCGACGGCGGCTCGGGCGGCCACCAGGCGATCAGGTCGCTCGGGGTGTCCCGCGTCCTCGTGGCTCGAGTCGTCGTAGGTCTCATTGATGACGAGGACCATCAGTCGCTCGACACTGTCTTGGGAGGGGCCAACGACTCGTCGCGCTCGCCGGGGTCGATGGAAAAGCGCACACTTACCTCGCCACGCGAGACCGATGTCGTCAAAGTGTGGCCCGAGTGGCGAAAGAGGGACATCATGTCGCGGTTCGTATAGAGGGTCTCGGCGCTGAAGGTCGTAACTCCCCGCGCCCATGCGGCATCGGTGAGCGTGTCCAAGAGTCGATGTCCTAGTCCGAAGTGCTGGTAGTCGTCGCGAACCACGAAGGCCACTTCGGCGGTCGTTGTGTTCGGGGATCGATCGTAACGACCGACGGCGACGAGTTCCTCGCCGTCTTCGACCACCAGGGCCAAGCGATCGACGTAGTCGACCTGGGTGAGGTGACGAACCTCGTCGTGAGTAAGTCGCGGATGTTCGTAGAAGTAGCGCCGGTAGATGGAATCGAATGAAAGGCGCTGGTGGAACGCCACCAGTCTCTCGTCGTCATCACCACGGATGGGCCGTAGACGTAGTGAGGCTCCGGAGGACACCTCGAACTCTTCTTCCAACTCACTGGGATAGTGCCCCGGCACAAACCGTTCGTGGGTCCCTGATCGCGGCGGGGGCGTTGAGTTCGTCACCGGAGTGACCGCGATATCTGAGGGAGCGAGGTGCGCACGTCGACTGGATCCACTTCGATCGTCATCCATGACGGGTGACGGTGCACGAAGCGCCGTCGTGGCACGTGATACACCGTACTCAAAGTGCGCGTTCGACTGGTCGACGACATGAATCTATCGTCCTTCGAACTTTTCGTCGACGCAAGGGACGAAGGTCCCGATCACTTCGTGCAACTGAACGAGGGCGGATCAACTCACTCGTATTGGAGGTCGCGCCGATTGAAGGCGAAGAGGCCGCAACCGGCAGCGCCCAGGGCGATCAAGACCATCAAAGCGTTGGCGGTCCAGTTGACCGAAACGGCCGGCGCCGCAGCCATCTGGTGATATCCCGACAGGTCGAGGATCCAATGGTTCGCCTTCACGACGCTGCCCAAGATCTCCACCAGGAGGAACCAGACCAGCAGACCGTAGGTGACGGTACTCACCGTCCGCGGAAGGACGCCCAGCGCCAGAACCCCCGCGCCGAAGATCAGAAGCGCCGGCACGGCCACATTGAGACCGGCGTCGAACATTGACAAAAGACGCACGTCGGCGTGGTCGCTGACCGCGCCGACCCAGGTCGAGACGCCAGCGAGCACACCGCCGAGTGCGAGCACCAACGTCGCCAGTGCGATTCGCTGCGAGAGCCATCGAACGCGCGTGAACGGCCGAACCAGAAGGTTCTCAAGTTGCCCGTTGGACTCCTCTTTACGAGCGGCATTCACTTGGCCTACGGCCACGAAACTCAACGTGAGGGCCATGATCAAGTACGCCACGCTGAGGTACGCCTCGGCACCAGAGATGCCGAGGCGAGCGAAGTCTGCACGCAAGGTGGGCGAGGCGGTAATAATCTTGCCGCCCGATTTGGCGATGCTGCCAAGGAGCAGACCGTAGGCGACGATCGAACCTCCCCACGCCAGCAGGGTGCCGCGAGACAGATAGACGCTGAGCCCCTGGGTAGTCGAGGGCAGTCGCCGCACCGAGGTAATCGTCGAGTGGTCGGGGAGCGTGCCCGCGCCAATGTCACGCCGACCGGCGAGCACGATCGTGGCGACACCCACGACGAGCACGAACGCGGCGATCGGCGCGAGTGCCCAGGGTTGAGGAGAGGTCAGCGGGCGCAGTTCTTCGATCCATCCCAGCGGGGTCGCCCATTGCAGCCACGAGATTGTGGACCCCGAATCGGCGACCATGCGGATGGCGTAACTGGCACCCAGGACAAAAGACGCCAGACCTATCGCCTGGCGCCGCGATGTTGACAACTGAGCGCACAGCGATCCGACGGCGAGGAACATGAGCGCACCGCTGGCGACGGCCAACGAAAAAAACAACGCGGAGCCGGTGCCGATTTGAACCTTCGACGATCGTCCGACCGCCGCGACGACCACGGCCGTCGTGACGAAGAGGGCGAGTGCGCCCGCGCCCATTCCCGTCAGAGCTTGTTCGGCCGCGCTTCGGCGCGTCACCTGGCCGGCCAGGAGGAGTTCCCAGCGACCGGCGTCCTCTTCGCCGCGGGTCAGCCGCGTACTCGTGAGAATTCCCCATACCGCGCCCATGATCGCCAACACGGTCAGGCACTTCCACGAGGTGAAGCCCGGCACGGTGTCGATCCGGATCGCTGGTCCCACTAAGGCGCTGATCCCCGCGTTGTGGGCGAACTCTTTCACCAAGAGTTCTCGAGACGCGGCGGTCTTGTAGGACGTCGCGTAGGTCAGCGCCTGGGTCGCGACGTAGATGCCGAAGACCAAGCCCCAGCCGACGCCCGCTCGAACCGACTTTCGGGCCGAGATTCGCGCGATCGTCGTCTTCGAAGATCCCGACGTCACGTTGGGCGCATCGGCGACGGGGCTATTGGTCCCCAGCACCGTGCGTCGATTCGAGTGAAGGTGCTCCGTAATGCGACAGGAAAAGCTCTTCCAGCGAAGGCTCTCGACTCAGCAGTTCGAGTACACCGGAGTGGGCGAGTACCCCGAGCAGCGGTTCGACGGAGCCGCGAACCTGACAACGCAAGGTCCGACCTTGCACTTCAACCATCGAGACGCCGGGGACCTGCACGACGTCGGGCACGCTCGCTTCGAAGGTCGCCTCCACCGTCAAGGCCGAGAGATGACGCAACTGCGCCATGGTGCCGATCTCGATCAGCGCCCCGGTGCGCAGGATCGCGATCCGATCACACAGTGCCTCGACCTCGCTCAATATGTGCGAGGAGAGGAGTACGCTCTGTCCGCGATCCTTGGCTTCATGGATGCAAAGTCGAAAGGCCTGCTCCATGAGTGGGTCGAGTCCGCTCGTCGGTTCGTCGAGAATGAGCAGGTCGGCGCGCGTCATGAGCGCGGCGATGAGAATCAGCTTCTGTCGATTTCCCTTGGACAGTGAACGGACCTTTTTGGTCGGGTCGAAGTCGAATCGTTCGATCAACTCTGATTGATAGTTCGTCTCGAAGGTGCCATGGACCCGACCCAAGAGTCGGAGGGTCTCGGCGCCACTCAACGTGGGCCAAAGGTTGGCCTCGCCCGGAACGTACGCCAGGCGACGATGCGCTGCGACCGTCTGGCGTCGCGAATCCAGTGCGAAGATCTCCGCTCGGCCGCGCGTCGGGATCAGGAGTCCCAACAACAGACGGATCATGGTCGTCTTGCCCGCTCCATTGGGGCCGAGACAACCGACGACTTCACCGACTTCGACACGAAGATCGAGTCCTTGAAGGGCGCGCGTCCCCCCGTAGTCCTTGCCGAGATCGAACGTGGCGATGGCGGGAGTGCTCATGGTCGAGAATCCTGCTTTCGTATGAACGTGACGCGAACATTGAGTCTCGCTCGAATCTCGAAGCAACGCTAGGGCCCTATGTCCTGAACGCTCAGAACGGGTCAAGGACTCAGTGAGACCGTCACCAATTCGTCGCGACGTGTCAGTTCGCTCGCCATGCGATCGTGTTCAAAAAACGTCTTTCGGCCCTATTGCTCGTCCGACCACGGCAGGACCTCGCCATTAGGTTCAAAAACAGTACAGAAGACGACCGAAATGGAGAGAGATGAGCTCCCAAGAATTGACTAGCGACAGTTCAAACCAGCCACCGAACGATCACCGAATCGTCGTAGGCATCGACGGCTCAACGGCGTCGTTCTCGGCCCTCGAGTGGGCCGTGCGCCAAGCGGGATCCACCAATGCTTCGCTCGAAGTCGTCGCGGCCTGGGAGTGGCCCACCAGCTTTGGCTGGTCGTTCATTCCTGACGGTTACGACCCGGCCGGTGATTTGGAGAAGATGATCGATACCTTGCTCGTGACGCTGCGCACTACCCATCCCAACCTCGTCGTGAGTTCGAAGGTCGTCGAAGGTCATCCTGCACCGGTCTTGATCCATGAGGCCGTTGGCGCGGACCTCCTCGTGGTGGGCAGTCGAGGTCACGGCGAGTTCGTGGGCATGCTGATCGGTTCGGTCAGTGAACACTGTGTCGTGAACGCGGCGTGTCCCGTCGTCGTGATTCGTTCACACGCGTAGTCGCAGCGTTCGACGTGGTGATGCTCAAGGTCGATTCATATTGGAACCAGTCATCGATTGAAGACGTTGCGCACGTGACGCGATCACTATGGCGTCGAGCATCATCCTCGATACACTTTGGCCGTTGTCCGGATCGACTGGTGCAAAGAGTCGCACTTGAATCCCCAGCATCGACATCGGCCATCGTTGTCTCCGGAGGTCCGCATGGCGGCAGTTCCCGACGTTCTTGAGTTTCTTCGACGATATCCACCCTTCATCGATCTCGATTCAGCGGCGCTCGAGGAGCTGGGCGACGTTGTGGAGATTGAATTTCACCGAGCGGGCGAGGTCTTCTTCTCCAAGGGGGATCAGCCCGTTGAGTTCTTGCGAGTGATTCGTTCAGGCGCCGTCGAGGTCGTCAACGATGGACAGGTGCTCGATCTCATGGATGCGGGCGAGATGTTCGGTCACGCGTCAATGTTGTCTGGTCTTCCGACTGGATTTGAAGCGCGCGCGGCCGAAGACACGCTCACGTACCGATTTCCTGCGGCCATCGCATCTCAGATTCTGGGCGAGCCCAGGGCGTTGCGCTACGTGACGCGCCTCATCCTCGAGGATCGTCACCACTTGCGCTCGAGTGCGTCGCGCGAAGCGACGCGCGACTATCTTCGCCAACCCGTTCGTGACGTCGTTCGAAGCGCAGCCATCATCTGTGCGCCTTCGACGTCCATTCGCGAGGCGGCCCAGCTGATGACTGAAGGTGGCGCGAGCGCCCTCGTTGTGGACCTGGGGAACTTCGTCGGTATTGTGACCGACAGCGACCTGCGTTCACGAGTGCTGGCCGACGGACTGTCAAGCGAAACGCCTGTTTCGGTGGTAATGACGGCACCGGCGTTCACCGTGGACGACGAGCGCGCGGGGAGCGAAGTCCTGTTGGACATGCTCGATCGAGGAGTACGGCATTTTCCCGTCACTTCATCCTCAGGACGCGTCATCGGCGTTGTCGAGGACCACGACCTCATCGCGATCGAAAGCACCTCCTCGTTCCATCTGCGACACGCCATCGCCGGAGCACGAAGTCCACAAGAGCTCATTGACGTCGCTTCAGGGTTGCGACGGACCGTGATCAATTTGCACCGTGGGGGCATGACCGCGATCGACGTGATGTCGGTCTTCTCGGTCGTGGCGGACGCACTAACGCGACAAGCGCTCGATCTCACCATCGCCGAGTACGGCGATGCGCCGAGGCGCTTCACCTGGCTCGCGCTCGGAAGCCAGGCCCGTCGCGAGGCGATGCCCAGTTCCGACGTCGATAGCGCGATCGCATGGTTTGGCCTGGAGGACGACAACGAGTCCACGTTGCGCGTGTACTTCGACGAGGTGGCGACTGCCGCTACGGCGATCCTGACGCGGTGTGGCTTTCGTCCGGACGAACACAGGGTCAACGCATCGGATCCGTTGTTCGTCCGGTCTCTTGCCTCCTGGAAACGAGAAGCCCTTTCATTTCTCGACGATCCAACGCAGCGAAAGGCGCTCGTCCTGGTGTCAGTGTTGGTGGACAGTCGTCCGGTGTGGGGAGCTGAATCCGAACCGCTCATCGCCGAGACGTTTCGAGTCGCACGGAGTTACCCCCAGTTGTTGCGTCTCGTCGCGCAGTTCGCGCTCTCACATCGACCACCGGTGGGTTTCATTCGGGGGCTCGCCATCGACGCCTCGGGCGAGGGTCGTAGTCGTTTGGACCTCAAGCAAGGTGCGGTCGTACCGATTACGGACCTCGCTCGGTGGGCGGGGATGACCGCCGGGATCACGTGCGCCTCGACGAAGGCGCGCCTCAGCGCGGCGAGTGCCCACGGCACGCTCGCGCCCTCTGACGCGCTCACTTTGCAAGACGCGTTCGATCTCGCCACGGAATTGAGACTCGAACACCAAGTCGCCCAACTCGAAGCCGGGGTCGAGCCGACGGACATCGTGAACCTCGACGAATTGAGCCCACTGCAGCGCAACTACTTGAAGGAGGCCTTTCGCGCCGTCATCTCGGTACAGCGCCGCGTCGCGAATGACCTTTCATGGAATCGCTGACGTGCGGCGACGATCGCTCTTCAGATCACCTGCATCGCCGGAGGCGGAACTGTACGCCCGAACTCGCGTGGTTTCAGGCAGGACGCCGTGGCGCCAAGCGCGCTACTGCGTCGTGGATCTCGAACTCAGCGGGCTCGATCCGCGAAGCGACGAGATCATCTCGTTCGCCGCGGTACCCATCGATGACGGCCGAGTGGTCGCCGGTAGAGCACTGTACGGACTGTGCCGTCCGTCCAGAACCATTCCAGAGGAGTCGATCCTCATACACGGGATCCGCGACTCCGATCTCGCCGAAGCGCCGCCACTAGCTGAGGCGATACGGCCACTGCTCTCCGCAATGGCGGGCAGGGTCTTGGTGGTGCACGTGGCGTGGGTCGAACGCTCGTTTCTGGGGCGGGCATTGGCGAGTCACGGCGTACGACTGCACGAGCCCGTTCTCGATACCTGCGAACTCGGACAGTTATTGACGTCTATTCGAAATGAGGCGCGAGCGCCGCGCGCGCTCGACGAACTGGCGATGAGTATGAACCTTCCCGTTCAGCGCCAGCACCACGCGCTTGGCGATGCTCTCACCACGGCACAGCTCTTCCTCGCGTTGGCCACGCACCTCGAGGAGTACTCCCATGAGACAGTGCGGTCCCTGGCGCGAGCGAATCAGCGTTTGGGCTATCAAAGATGAACATGGTCAGTGTGCGACGCAACCAGTCTCCGGGTGCCGCGCGCGGTGCGACTGTCGAAGGTGGACGCAGTTCCTTGAGGGATTACTAGACCTAGGTGCCGCACACCATCGCCGGTTCTCGTCGTGCCAGGCGGTCCAGATACTCCAACGCCGATCCGAAACGCGTTATTCCGTGAAGATTCCGACGCGTCTAGAACTCTTGGTAGGCCGATGGATCTTGGTCGGCGAGACGGCCGTCGGCGCGCGCCAGCGTGGCGATCGATGCGATGTCGTCCGGAGTAAGGGAGATATCGAAGATGTTGAAGTTCTCTCGCTGGCGTTCGACAGATTTGGACTTGGGGATAGGAATTGACCCGATATAGACATGCCAGGCAAGAATCGCCTGCGCCGGAGTGACGCCGTGTTTGGTGGCGACGTCACCGATGACTGGATTGGCGAGCAGATCACTGCCGCGCCCGAGTGGGCTCCACGATTCGGTGATGATGCCGTTCTCGCGGTGGTAGGCCAGTTGTTCGACCTGGGGAAAGTACGGATGCAGTTCGATCTGGTTGAGCGCCGGCAGTTCGCCGGTCTCCTCGCGCAGGCGCTCAATGTGCTCCGGGAGGAAATTACTGACACCGATGTACGTGACGAGGCCGCGATCGCGCGACTCGATGAGTGCTCGCCAGGCTTCGACGTAGTGATTTTCGAGCGGATTGGGCCAGTGAATGAGATAGATATCGATGGCGTCGAGACCCATCCGCAGGACGCTTTCCTCGACCGTCGTGATGGCTTCGTCGTAGTGGTGGTGTCGACCGGGAAGCTTGGACGTGACGATCAGCTCGTGACGGGGCAGTTCTGAGCGTCGAACGGCGGCACCCACCGCACCCTCGTTCTCATAGTTGAACGCCGAGTCGAGCAGTCGGTAGCCGTGACGAATCGCCTCGACGATGGTGGCCGTCCCGTCGTTGCCGTCGAGCGAGTACGTGCCAAGACCGATTGCCGGAAGCGATAAGTCCGCACCGCCGCTCATCAATGGGATCTCCATGTTTCACTCCTGTCTGATGGCGTGGCTAACGAAAGAATCAGGGTAGCAAGAGCACATGAACGCACAGGCCGGTGATGAAAAGAGCACCAAAACACCAGAAAATGCACCACTTCCTAAGCTGACGACCTTTGGCGACCATAATTACCAAGCGACATGCCGGAAAGCGACGAGTGAACGCCCTTGAGTATTGATTTTTTCGTACCGGAAATCCCTATTTTTTGTATCTCAGAATCTATAATTATTTAATCATCCGGAGTCGAATTCAACTCAGGGGAGCGTCATTTCGACGTCACTCCCGAATACTGGTGGGGGCCTCCCTCCTTCTTTCGGGGTTCACGATGCTGGTCGGATTGGGCGTCGATGTCCCAAACGCCGCGGCAACGGACACGCCCATCAGCAGCCTTGTCGACTCGCCCGAGGCGATCGCCAATGACGGTGCGCACGTCTGGGTGGTCAACAGTGCCTACAACTCGGTGAGCGAACTCACGTCGAACGGCACGTTCGTGCAGAGCATCGCCGTAGGGATTGCACCCGTTGCGGTCGCTGCCGACGGGACCCATGTCTGGGTCGCCAACAGCGGATCGAACACGGTGACCGAGCTCGCGTCGGACGGTTCCTTGGTCCAGACGATCGGCCTCGATGGCCAGCCCACTGGCATCAGCTCCGACGGCACGGACGTCTGGGTCACCGAAAGCGCGAACGAGGAGGTCTTCGAGATCGATGCCGCCAGCGGGGCGGCGGTCTCCACCTTCTACGAGGGCGACGACCCGACGGGTATCTCCTCGGATGGGACCAACGTCTGGATCGCCAATTCAGGTGACGGAACGGTTTCGCAGTACAACATCGCCGATGGCGCGAACGTCAACACGATCACGGTCGGCGCCGATCCGACCGGGGTCTACTCCGACGGACAGTTTGTGTTCGTGGCCAATACGGGTGACGGCACCGTGACCGTATTGAACGCCGACGACGGCTCCTACGCCGACGGAACTGGTGGGTCGCCGATACAGGTGGGAAACGATCCCACGGGGATTACCGCGAACGGCACCCAGGCGTGGGTCACCAATACGGCCGACGGCACCGTGACGACGTTGGACTACCAGCCCGGCGAGCTATCGGTGGATGGGACCTTCAATGTGGGCAACGGTCCGGCCGCGGTGACGCTCAACGGTTCGAACGCCTGGGTCGATAACGCCGGCGACGGGACCGTCGACGACGTCGATATGACGACGGGTGTCGTGCTGCAGAACTTCAACGTCGTCGACGATTCGGGAATCCAGTCCCAAACAATCCCGACCGGTGCGTGGCCGAGCGCGGTGTCCTCTGACGGGTCCGACGTATGGGTGACCAACAACACCGACGACACGGTGAGCGAATTGAACGCCCAGACCTCTGCGCTGCTCCAGACGATTCCGGTCGGGAGTGATCCAAACGCAGTTTCATCCGACGGTACGCACGTGTGGGTCGTGAACGCCGGCAGCCAATCGATCACCGTGCTCAACGCCAGCGATGGTTCGTACGCGTTCGGCACGCAGAGCGCGCCGATCGTCGACGACGACGGTCCGGTGAGCATCACTTCGGACGGTACGCACGTGTGGATCGTGAACGGTGACGGCACGATCTCCGTGCTGAACGCGAACGACGGAACCTACGCCTTTAACACGCAGACCACACCGATCGTCGATAACGACGGTCCGGTGAGCATCTCGTCAGACGGCACGCACGTGTGGATCGTGAACGGCGACGGCACGATCTCCGTACTGAACGCCAGCGACGGGACCTTCGCCCTGGGCACGCAGACCACACCGATCGTCGATAACGACGGACCGGAGGGCATCTCGTCGGACGGCGTCAACGTGTGGATCGCCAACAGCGACGGGACGATCACCGAACTGCGCGCCATCGATGGTTCGCAGACCGCGCTCCTCGTGCCGGGTATTGGCTGTGCCAGTGGCATCGACTCCAATGGTGCGGATGTCTGGGTGACTTCGGAGTGCAATACAAACGCCATCGAACTCGACGCGTCTTCCGGCGCCGTTATCCAGAACGTCAAACTCGAGTATCAACCCGTTGCGGTGTCGGTCGATGACAACGGCGATGTCTGGATCGCGAACTCGTACGTCTATAACTCCTGGGACCTCGCGAGCGGTGGGCCGGGATCCTTCGACGGCGCCAACGACCCCAACGATCAAGGGACGCTCACCGAATTGAGTGCGCCGGCGGCGTCCGTCACGACGAACGACGGCTCCACGCAATCGCAGACGTTCAACTATTCGCCCAACGTCCAGACCTTCACGGTGCCGGCCGGTGTGACCCAGCTCACGTTGAGTGCCAATGGCGCCGAAGGTGGTCGCGGCGGCCGCGACGCGGCGGGCCGCCCCGCCCTCGGTGGATACGCGGGCGTCGTCTCGGGGACGATCTCGGTGACGCCCGGCGAAGTACTCACCATCGGCGTCGGTCACGGGGGCCACGACGCGCCGGTCGCCCAAGACTGTTGGGAGGGCGTGAACTCGATCTTCGATCCCAGCGACGCGATCGGGGGATCGAACCCACTGGGCGAATTCTCGGGCGGGAACGGCGGTGCTGCGGGCCCAGAGGGTTGTTCCGGCTACGGCGGTGGCGGCGGGGCCGCGTCGGTCATTGAGATCGGATCGACCGGCAGTCCGGCCGGCGTGGCGACCATCGTGGCCGGCGGTTCCGGTGGCGCGGGCGGTTCGGGCCAGTACCCGAGGACGCTCGGTCAGATCTCGCTGGCCGACTTTGCCGCGAGGTCCGACGTCGTCTCCACTGACGGTCAAGCCGGGATCTCGGTCTACAACGCGTGTGTCGGAGCCTCGTCGTGCGACGGCGGCGGCGGCGCGGCCGGCGGTGGCGGACTCCAAGGAGGCGCCCAGGGTCTGGTCGAATTCGGCTCGGGCCAATCGAATGAGTGGTTCGGCCTCGGGGGCAGTCCCGGAGAGAACTCCACGGGCGCGGTGAGCGGACTCAACGCGCAGTACCAGTTCTACGACGGCGACGGGGCCAACGGATCGGTCGCCATCTCCTACGCGACGGGGCTGCCCGGGATCCCGACGAATGTCGTCGCGATGCCGGCGACGTCGACGACCGGGGTTACGTGGAACGCCCCGAGCGTCATCGGATCGAGCGCCCTCACTGACTACATGATCCGATACTCCGGCAACGACGGCGCGACCTGGACGACGCAGGATCTCCACTCCACGTCGACGTCGGCGACACTGAACCTCAGTAACGGATCGAACGACGTCTACGAGGTCGCGGCAGTCAACCACGCCGGTCAAGGTGGTTGGTCGGTGCTCGCGAATCCTCCTAACCCGCCGACGTTGACCGGCATCACCGCGGGTAACGAACTGTTGAGCATCCCCTTCACACCGGGCGCGAACGGTGGTAGTCCGATCACCGGCTATCAGTACTCGCTCGACGGGGGCACCACGTGGCAGAACGTCAACGGCGTCGCGTCGCCGCTGGTGATCTCCGGGCTCACGAACGGAACGTCCTACACGGTGGAACTTCGTGCGCTCAACGCCGCCGGCATGAGCGCGGCCTCGAACTCCGAGACCGGCGTGCCGTTCACTGCGCCGGCGACTCCGGACGCCTCACAGTTCGTGACGACGTCGCAAGACGGCCAGATCGGCATAACTTGGAGGGCCCCCAACGACAACGGGTCGCCGATCACCGAGTACACGATCACGTTGTACGACGCGAACTTCGCGGGCAATCAAGTCACGTCCTGTGACGTCTCGGACCTGACGTGCTACGACGGCAATACCAGCAACGTCTCTTCCACCTACGCGATTAGTGGTTGCACGTTGACGTCACTCACGTGTCAGATCACGGGACTGACCAACTACACGACCTACTGGGTGAGCATCCAAGCGCTGAACCTCGCTGGCGCGAGCGGACGTTCATCGCCGAGGGTCCCGGCCGTGCCGGCACTCGTGTCGGTCTCCTACAGCGCCAACGGGGGCGTCGGCGCGCTCAGCTCGTCGAGCTACGAGGTGGGCCTTCCAGGGATCACGCTGCCCACCAGTGGCGTCACGAGGTACGGCTACCTCTTCGCCGGCTGGTCGACCACGCCCAACGACGCGACGACCGCGGTGACTTCGCCCTACGTGCCACCGTCACCGGTGGCGCCGTCGACGACCGCCTACGAGACGCTCTACGCACTGTGGACACCGGCGCCGACGTACACCGTCACCTACGACGGCAACGGCGACACCGGCGGCAGCGTGCCGGTTGATCCCCAGAGTCCCTACTACGCAGAGACCGACGCCACGGTGCTCGCCAACACCGGTGCCTTGGTCGACGCGGGCTTCGTCTTCAACGGCTGGAACACCGAGGCCAACGGCCAGGGCGCTTCGTACAGCGCCGGACAACAGCTCGACGTCACCGCCGACACCGTGCTCTTCGCGCAGTGGTCGAGCGCGGCGCAGTACACCGTCACGTACGACGGCAACGGCAATACCGGTGGCGTCGCTCCGAGCGACCCGCTCAGTCCCTACTTCGCCGAGACCGATGCCACGGTGCTCGCCAACACCGGATCGTTGACCGACACGGACTACGTCTTCAGTGGCTGGAACACCGAGGCCAATGGTCAAGGCACGTCCTACGTCGCGGGACAGTCGCTCGACGTCACCGCCAACACGGTTCTTTATGCGCAGTGGACACTCGCCCTGCCGGCTCCTCCACTCACGCCACCACCGACGCCCCCGACCAAGACCACGCTCGCGCCGCCCGGCGTGCCGACACAGCCGAAGGCGAACGTCACCGCAGGACTGGCCACGATCTCGTGGAGTGCGCCCACCACCGATGGAGGCAGTCCCGTCACCGGCTACACCGTGACGAGCGCCTCGGGCGCGGTCGTGTGCACGACAACGGGCTCACTCAGCTGCGTCGTCAGTGGACTCGTGGGGAAGGGTCCCTTCGTGTTCAGCGTCACGGCCGTCAACGCGGTCGGCACCGGTCCGAAGGCTGCCGTGACCGCGCATCTCACAGCGCTTGCCTGCGGCACGGTGGGTGCACCGAAGTGCGCGACGCATTCGCGCACGGTCGTCTTCGGCGTCGTGTACTTCGCGACCGATAAATATTCCATCTCGGCCAAGAGTTCCTCTCACGCCACGCTGACCGCGGTCGCGCGCGAGATCATCGCCGATCACGTCAGGACGTTGACGGTGGTTGGCGCGACCGATGACCGCGGCAGTGCTTCGAAGAACCTCATACTCAGCATGCGCCGCGCGCGCGCGACCGTTGCCGCGTTGCGAGTGATCCTGAGGGGGATGCACGTTGCGCCACCGCGCTTCTCCATCAAGGCTGACGGCATATCGAAGAAGTACGCGGGACTTCCGAAGAACCGTCGTGCCACGATCATCGGTGCGATACGGGTCTAGTCATCTGACCTCGAGCCAGCGAACAGTGAGTTGCGCTGCTCCGTCTTCAGCCTGCGACGTAGTACTTGTCGACCACCGAAAGGGCACGGTCGAGACGGGCGAGTCCCTCGCGGGCCTCGGTCTCGGTGATGGTGCATGGCGGCACGACGTGGAGCCGATGGAAGTTGTTGAAGATCAGCAGGCCTTCATCGCGACACGCGCGAAGGACCTCACCCATGGCGGGCGAACTGCTCCCGTAGGGCGCGAGGGGTTCCTTGGTCTCGCGATTCGTGACGAGTTCGAGGGCGAAGAAGACGCCGAGTCCGCGGACGTCGCCGACGACCTGATGTTTCGACGCGAGTTCGAGTAGTCCGGGTCGCAAGACCTCGTCGCCGATGCGCAGCGCGTTCTGGACGATGCCCTCATCCTCCATCGTTGTGATCGTCGCGACGGCGGCGGCGCACGCCAGAGGGTGGCCCGAATACGTCAACCCGCCGGGATACACCCGATCGTTGAACGTCGCGCTGATCGCGTCGTTGAGGATCACGCCGCCGAGCGGGACGTAACCCGAGTTGACGCCCTTGGCGAAGACGACCAGGTCGGGCTTCATTCCGTGCGCGTCGTAGGCGAACCACGAGCCTGTTCGTCCGAAGCCGCACATCACCTCGTCGGCGATGTAGACGATGCCGTAGCGATCACAGATTTCGCGGACACCGCGCAAGAAACCCTCGGGTGGCACCATGATGCCCGCCGTGCCGGGCACGCTCTCGAGGATGATCGCGGCGAAGGCGCTGGGACCCTCGAAGAGGATCGTGTTCTCCAGATTCGCGAGTGCGCGCTCGGACTCCTCTTGTGGCGTCGTCGCGCCGTAGACGCTGCGGTAGAGAAACGGCCCGAAGAAGTGCACGACGCCGGACGTGCCGTTGTCGTTCGGCCAACGACGGGGGTCGCCGGTGAGATTGATGGACGTCGCCGTCGCGCCGTGGTAGCTGCGGTAGGCCGCGAGCACCTTCTGTCGGCCGGTGTGCAGCCGGGCCATGCGGATGGCGTGTTCCACCGCTTCGGTCCCGCCGTTGGTGAAGAAGACCTTCGCGGCGCCTTCGAACGAGCGATCCAGGATCAGCTCGGCGGCCTGATAGCGCGACTCGTAACCGTGTTGCGGCGCGATCGTACTCAGCGTGCCGGCCTGCTTCTGTATCGCTTGAACGACCGCCGGGTGCTGATGACCCACGTTGGTGTTGACGAGCTGCGAAGAGAAGTCGAGATAGGTCTTGCCACCATCATCCGTGACGTACACGCCCTGCGCGCCGGTGACCATCATCGGGTCGATGGTCGCCTGTGCGGACCAGGAGTGAAAGACCGAGGCCTTCTCTCGCTCCTTTGGTGTCATTGTGGATCGATCGTTCGACATCGTTCAAACCCTTTCGTTTCGTGTTATCGAGAGTATCCGCCGCGCGAGAAAAGCGACGTTCGTCGGTGTCGCCAGCACCTTCTCGGTGTGTGATTGACCCGTCATGAGGTAAGAACCACGTTGATCGGCTCTTCACTGCGTTGCATGAGATCGACCTGCTTCGCTATCAAACGCGCCATTCGTGGCACCATTGCGGACGTCCGTCCTCCCACGTGAGGAGAGATGAGTACGTTCGGCAGGGCGAAAAGTGGGTGACCGTCGGGTAACGGTTCGGGATCAGTCACGTCGAGGGCGAGGCGTATTCGACCGCGACTCGCGTGGGACACCAAGGCGTCGGTGACGGCGACCGGACCACGAGAGACGTTCACCAACAGACTTCGTTCGCGCATGAGCGACAAGAACGTATCGTCGATAAGTCCCGTCGTGGACGGCGATAGCGGAACGACGACGATCACCACGTCCGCGAATGGGAGGAGCCGATGCAGGTCGGCGATTCCGTGAATCGTGCCTCGTTGGTCATCGCGTGGAGTGAAAGCGATTCGCTCGATCGTCACCTCGAAGCCGCTCAGTCGCGATTCAATTGCCTGACTGACGCCGCCGTAGCCCACGAGCAGCACCGTGTGGTCGGCCAGACCCTGGTGCCAGGCCGGCGCCCAGTGCCCTTCGTCGCTCGCTCGCACGAAGTCCGGGATCCCGCGCTGGGAGGCGAGGACGAGCGCGAGGACGAGTTCCGCGGTGGACGTTTCGTGGA
>Ga0302320_10008121_pt1 | contig 22910 bp, 13 predicted proteins | sample Bog_T0_3_FD_202130 | JGI IMG/M metagenome (GOLD analysis project Ga0302320, IMG submission 202130) | Peat permafrost microbial communities from Stordalen Mire near Abisko, Sweden - Bog_T0_3 | ecosystem: Environmental > Terrestrial > Soil > Wetlands > Peat | place: Sweden: Abisko, Stordalen Mire... | reverse complement strand
AACCGCCGCCGAAGATCACCTACCCAGCAGAAAAACAAACCGTGTAGTCCCGACCTTCCAGAAACTTGATCGATAGATCAGGGACTTACGTTCTTGAAGTGCTCCAGTAGCGGAAGTCGGGCTAGCGCCGGGATCATATACAGCACAAGTTTCGGGCCTCAATAACACTTCGGGAAACGCGTTAATTGAAGTTTATCGGGTGCCGCCTATGCAATAGCTGCCGTTCAAAAATTATTCCTCGCTGCTCTCTTGTAGCCATAGAGGACCATGCGGGGGCTGTAACTCTTGTGGATGCCCTATGTGAGGTCAGTCTCGGTTCTATGGCCGATAAGAAAAAGATTGCGAGCAACGGGGAAAATGAACGCGGTGCCGTGCGCTTAGTGGAACGTGTTCCCGCGATGCAAGCCGAGTTTGCCTGGGCCTAAAGATCCACCTGCGACGATTGGTTTGACGGCCGGAGGCTCCTCCTTTCGTGGCAACATTTCCAATTGTTAGACTCATTGACTCGTTAGCCCCCTCTGGGGAGGGAAGCAAATGAATGGGGTCCCAGTAGCGTTGGTCTTGTCCTGCCACAAACCCTGAGCCTGCGCAAGGACTGCCGCCTACGGTGCCGTGGCTATATCCTTGGGCTCCAAGAATTGGGCGCCCACATCAAAGTCATTCAAACGCAGGTTATGAATGGAAAGCCTTATCCCCGACGCGGAAATAATTGGCGCAGTGAGGATCAGGGTAATGACCGTGGTGCTGTTGCCGTTCTTGGTAGTCGATTTCACATTATCGATCCGACGCACTTGCACGGAGTCAGGCGTAAATTCGTAATTGGTGGGGTCCTTGGCCGAGGTAGCCTTGATGATTTCGGACACCGTGACAGTCAACGTACCGTCCTTGTTCAACAGGGGGCTTCCCATCCAGTGGACGATCTGTTCGCTCGGGGAGGAAACGCCCTGAACGACGACGGGCTTTGCGATTATGGCTTCATCCTGCTTCTTTCCGAAAATATCGGTGATGCCCGAGGCCTGCACCACAAGCTGGGAACCGGGCGGGGGGGGGGTGGAAAGCGTGAGGATCACGCCCGTGGGGATGTCTGTGCTTCGATGTGACTCCGTCACGGTAACCCCCGGAATCGGATGGTTCTGTGTATCCACGATGCTGAACCGGGTGTGGTTTGAGGCGTCCTCGGGCGAAATAACGCGACTGAATTCGATCCTCATCTGGTTTCCGTCGGGCTTGCTCGCGGTGAGCATCAGGCCCGAGCTGTCCAGAGCGTCAAAAAACTCAAGCGGCGACTCCAGAGGCTGCGGGTCGGCGTTGCCCTTCGTATCCTTGATCCCCGTCGCGGAAAGCTGATAGCGGCCCGTGCTAAAAGCCTGCGGCTTTAGCAGGAGGGTGAGCACACGGCCTGTCGGGTCCAGCTTGGCGGCACCTGGCACGAAGGAAAGATCCGATCCCTTCGGCCCGGAGGCGGAAAAATGAGTCACGTCCGTGGAACTAGTCGGGTCAACGGGCTTGTTGAAGGTAATAATTACCTGCAGCTTTCCGGCGCTAGCGCTCACGGCCCTTATTCGAGGAGGGAGAACATCGTCATAAGTGAAGGAATGTTTATCGGCAGGCACTTCCGCCGGCACCTTGCTCTTGGTTGTGCCAATGACACCGGAAATCGCCTCGAGTTTGAAATCGAGGCCGTCGGAAAAGTCCTTGGCGGCATCCAAAACCACAAGTCTGTTCTGCTTGTCGTCGGCGTCGATCTGGCCAGAATTGATGCGTATCGGCGCACCGTCTGCCCCTGTGACCGAGTAGTTGCTTCCGCGCGCCACCGAAGCGGCGTCCAAGGGCCGTGAGAATACCAGTACAAGCTGGTTCTTGTTTAGCCCTGCTGAAATCTTGGTGAGGACCGGGGGGGCGGTGTCCAGATAGGTGAACTCGACAGGCGGACTAGAAAGAAGCTTGTTCCCATCTGAATCGGCGATGTTTCGAACGGCCAAGGTGTATTTTTCCCCGTCAATGAGAGGAGTCAGTTTCGATGTCTCAATGACGACCAATGACGGGTCTTTTGTGTCGAGCTTCGGGGTTCCCTCGATCTTTGCCTTATCATCTCCGAAGCGAAACGTTGGATTCTTTGACTCTGATTGAAGCGAGGAAGGATCGATCGCCTTCGAGAAGCGGAGGAGGACCTCCGTGCTTGACGGGGTCGCGACCGTGCTGTCCTTGCTGTAGTCAACGATCTTCGGGGGAGTCCGATTTGGGGTGAACTTCCATGCTGCGAAGCCGCCGGCAAGAATGAGGATCACGGCTGCAGCCGCGATGGCCGCAATCACGCCGGAAGAGATGGCTCTTTCCCGCAGCTTGGCCACTACGGTCGAGCCACCAGTCGCGGAGGCGACAACGACGGACTCGTCGGCGGGAACCGTGGATGGCGACGCGGGTAGAGCAGGGTGATCGGTCAAGGGAAGTGTGTCTTCGTGTTTTTCCTTGCCCGTGGGTGCAATAATCAGGCTTTTCCCATGGATAAAGTATGCTCCAGGGGAATGGTCGGGATCTGGAAGCCGGAAGGAGCTGCGCAGTTCCTTCTCGTACGCAGTCACTCCTTTTGCGTCAGGCGCCGCCTTGTCGTAGTAGGCACGTGCAGCCTTCTCGAACGCCGAAACCTCCGGCGTAAGCACCCGCTTCAGCGGCTTGAAACTCTTGGACGTGACGGTCTTGGCTCCAATCTGGAGCCCCACCGGCCTGCCTGACGTATCGACTGCAGAGCGCGCCAAGAACCGCGATATTGGTTCAGCGGGCAAAAAAGCGATCCTAAGTGCCTCGCGCTGCCGCTGTTCCCATGTCATCACTCGAGACTGAAGCTTGTCGAGGACCGTACGCCCCTGGGGAATCCTGAGCTCCTCATCCGGCACGAGCAGAAGCGAGGATCCCGCCTTGAACTCGCAGCCCCACAGGATCAGCAGCCTTCGATCATGGGCGGGACCGTAAACCCAGTAAGCATCGGGCTCAAGGTCGGGATCAGGCAGGCGAAAGGCGGCGCGAAGGCGCTTCTCATGGGGGACGACCCTCGGTGTGGCAGAGTGGGACACCTCGTAAAAGGAGCGGGCTGCCTCGGCAAACGCGTCGATCTCGCTTTGAGGGAGGAACTCCATCTGGCAGGCGGTATCCAAGGGTATGGAATCAAAAGCGTATGCTATCGAACGCAGGGTGCCGCTCTCGGTGGCGCGCGCTGGGGCGAGGAATCGGCTGATGGGCTCCTTTGGCGACATGAGAATCGGGAGATTCTCCGTGGTGAGGTAGGTGCCGGTGCCGTCCGGCGTCCTAAGCACAAAATACGGGGATTTCAGGTCGCGGCGAGCGGCGGGTGTGATTGGCGTGGGTGCGCTCATTGTGCTAGATCAAGTGGTGGTGATACGTGCGCGGTTTAGGACCTTCGGCCGGTCGCTCGAACGGTCCAGTACAGCCCAGGAATGAACTTCAGCGACATTGAGGTGATTTCCCGGGCCCTCTTTGACGGTCTGCATGAGTGCTGAGTCGAAGCGGACCCCAGGAAGGATCTCGCGAACTTCGATTTTGGGGACGAGAGGGCCCAGGTACGTACGGAGTGCCTGCGCCCAGTCGGTATTGGCCTTTTGGCGGTCATCTTCCCCAAAACCCTGCGCGCTTTCCCAATAGGCGTAGCACGACGCGGAGAATGCGGCCACGGAATCGCCGATCAGGGGGATGGAAATGTCGGGCCTTTCCACTGCGGCTCGGACGGCGAGCCAAGTTGCAAGGACCGGAAGGGCACTGCCTTGGGCTGACGCGATATTCCCTTCGAGCATCTCCCGCCACCGGGAAATGGGAGCGGCAGGATCAAGGAATGCAGCAGGCCAGAGAGCCGCCGACGCAACGCTTGGTCCCGGCGGCACATAGCCCTTGATAGTGGGACGCTCGTCGAAGGGCACGGCGGAACGGGGGGCCTGCGGCTTTTCTCCCTTTTCCAGGATTCCCAAGATTTCGACCTTTTCGACGAGCTGTTGCATTTGTTTGAGGATCCCGCCGCTGTCAAGTTCTCGGCCGGTGAGCGTGCGTCCCAGCTCGGATGAGGAGGCCTTTAGACCATCATTCACAGTTTCCTGAAGCTGGTCCCGGGCCTGTGCTATCATCACCGAGATTGAATCGCGGTCCGCCTCGCTCCTGGCCTTCTGGGCCCGAAGGATGATAAGCGCGGCTATAGCCGCCGCAATGGCGAAGAGAGCCGCCGAGCCCAAAATTGGCACCCACGGCGAGTTTTCTTCCACGGGGGCTTCCCCCTTGTGTGCAAGGCCTGTCGAAAGGCTGCTTCGGAGCTGGCCCAGGCTCGCGTCCAATGCGGCCACTTGCCGCTCAATGAGAGCAAGCGAGTCCGCAATTCGGGTGAGTTTATCGACCGACACGGAGGTCGCCGCCGCTATGGCGGCATTGTTCTTTTTTAGATCCGCGTCCAGCCGCTGGACAAGGGCATCGACGTTTTCAAGGCGATTGGTGATCTCGGGCAGCTTGATGGGGAAGCCGTCCACAGGGACTCTTGCGTCGATGTTATCCACACCAGAACGGATCTGACTGAGCGCTCCCCTGATCTGCTCGAGCGTTCTTGTCTGGTCCTCGGACTTATTCTTGATGGCGTCAGCAAGGCCGCCCACCGACTTGTCCACGCCGTCGACCTCCTTGCGGACCTGGTCGATCTGGGCTGCCGTTGCGGGAGGATCGCTAGAGAAGGTATTTTTCGCAAACCCTGCAATTGCCAGTGCGACCAGAGCGGTCCGTAACGTCAGGCTTTTCATGCGTTAATCGCTAAGCATTGAAGATTCCATCAGCATCAAAGCGGGGCTCATCCAACCAGAATGTCTCATCGAGAAGTGTGTTCAGCCTTAGCCGGACTTCCGACGGGTCTATTTCAGCCGATTGCCCGGGCAGCGGATTGACGGAGGCAATCTCGAGCTTTTCGCCCTTGCCCAGGGTCGACAACCAACGAATACGCACACGGGCGAACACGGGCTGGTTGTCGTGGGGATAGGAAGGTGTCCACTCGAGCCTGTAAACGGGTTCCGGACGTACGCCCGCGACTTTCTTGATCTGGCGCCCTATCCGGCAATTGAGCTGAAGATTGAACTCCCTTTCAACGCAGATTGTCTGGTCGGCCTGGTCATAGGGCTTCGCGGCGCCGTAATCGGAGGGTCGGAAAAGTAGGCTGTCCGATTTGTAGAAATCGCCCACCTCTCCGGTTCTTCCCATGATTCCCCAGAAATAGCTCTTCGAGTAGGTCTCGATTGCCGTCTGTTCAATGCTGAAGCCCTTCAGGTTGCCGTTCAGGATGTCTTGGTAAAGGGCGGCGCCCGCGACGGTGCAGGTCTTCGCGTCGTTGATCTTGATCCCGTCGTCGCCAACGAAAGGATACCAGTCTCCGGCCGGGAAGTTTTTGACCTGTATGATGCGTTGCGGAAGGATGGGCAGGTTCCGCAGAAGAAGTTTCCTGAGGTGGGGTAGTTCAGAGGGTTTTCCGGAAACGACGACTAGGTCGCACTTCTCCCGTGCAACTAAGAGCCCCAGCGATGCGAACATGTCCTCAAACACGTCACCAATACAGTCATCAAGGCTCGTGCTGTCCGCCTGAATCTGGGCTCCGAGCGGGAACGGCACCTCGTCGCGGTCCTTTAGGCGACCATACCATTCCACAAAATGACGAGTGTCGCGCAGCCGCAGGAGGTTGTCCTCGTTGCCCCAATGTTCGCTCCGTGAAATAATGACCTTCAGTATCAATTCATTGAGTTCGTTCAGGCAGTCCGGGTGGACAAGGTCCTTCACGACAAGAGGACGTCGTGGCGAATCCGGATAGGCTTCGGCAAGGGTGAGCTGCTGCAACCAATGATTGACCAATGGAATGAACACCAGCCGGACAATCCGGACCAGTTTCGTGCTGGCTTTGGGGTCCACCTGTGCAATGGATTCCGCAGTCGGCGACTTGAGGAGGGTGAGCAGCGCCCTGCGAGCTGGAGAGTTGTCCTCAAATTTATCCAGGCCGCCAGCGCGAAGCCAACTCGGCAGAAGCACTTTCTCAACGATGCGCTTCACCAGCATGTCTCCGGCGATCGAATTGCCGTCCCTGAAGAGGAGGGTCGACTGAAGTGCTGTGGTTCCGTGCGGGCCCATAAGGCGGTCCGATCCCGAGCGTCCGGAACCCTTCAGATCATACCGGATGACGGAGATGTCGGTAGTCCCTCCGCCTATGTCCACGTTCATGACGGTTGTTGAGTTCTTGGTCCCATAGGTCTCGAACCAGTTGACGCCGTCGCCACCGAGGAACGATATATCCGAATACAGCACGGGCAGCTGTGAGCACACGGCCTCGTCGAGTGCGCGCTCGGCAAGCACGGGCTTTTCGCCCCCATCCTGGTTAGATAGAGAGATGGGTCGTGGATCTGCGAGGTGGGTCAGGGCGAAAAGATCGATGGCCCGCTGCCACTGTGCGAGGTACCTCGACTGCTCCTCCCAAGTCCACCCGGAAGGATACGTCACGCGGATCTGCCTTAGGCGCCTGGGTAAGCTTTCCCTGCCGACCATGGACAAATAGCCGGCCGAATTGATCTGCCTATAAGCGTTCTCGATTATGGACATCGCGAACCAGCAAATGGTATCCCTTCGCGGATACTCAGAAGGGGAACTCACCATTGGTTTCCCCCTGAAGTCGTCGACCGTGGGTTGATGCTCGAAATCCCAGTCAACACTTCCCGGATCCATGTAATAACGAAAAAGGCCCCGCAGGTCATCAAAGGCGTCCGGAATCGCAGGATCCGTGTCATTGGGGATCTGCTTCCAGTAGGTGCCACCCTTCCTGCCCACCAGCTCGTCATCCCACGCGTAGCGCTTTGGGCTGCTCAGAGAGAAGCGCGCATCCGTATTGAGCCTAACCTGGGCGAGTATTCGCGCCGCACCTTCAGGTGCCTTGCCTCCACCTATGAGCGCAGGGGACAGCTCTACAAACGTCTGCGGGAGATGTTGCACCTTTACCACAGTCTCCCCTGACGCCGACTCCGATTCCCAATGCTCGAAGACCTTTTCCTCCGAAAGGGGAGGCTCCCTGCTTGCGAATATTGGACGGTGAAGGATCAGCCACGAGTCGATGATTGCATAGTCGTCATTCGCCTTTCCCGGTTCTGGGAGCGTATGGCTCTGGGTGAATGGGCATCCCCTTGGAATGAAGCGCAAGATCTTCACCCGCCGCCCTAAGGGGATCTGTTCTTGGCCGGGATTCTCGAGTAGAAGCGCCACGGTGCGTGTGTTTCCAAGGTCAACCGCGAGGTCGACATCGACGGGATCGGCTCCCGCAGGTTTCTTCCAGTGGACAGCTATCAGATTTTTCGGCAGCGGAATGGGTTCGGATGTGTCCGATCCCGCGCGGCGCAGCACTGGAAGGCTCGGGGCAAGTTGATCGAGATATAAGCGCTTCGACGGGTAATCCTCCCAAAGCTTCGCCTTGTCGATGCTCGCATAAGGATAAATGATGCCGTCGCTAGCGCGGCTTTTCTCGTAGGCCTGGTACCTCTTATAGGCGTCGCCCGCCTTGTCGGCCTCCTTGAACACGAATTTTTCTACGCCAAAGAGTAGGCCCCGTTCCGGAAGCCCAAGATTTGTCTCGATCGCCAGTTTGATGATGTGCGACTCCTCGCCGGTGTAGGGAGAAGTTTCGCTCGCGTATTGGAAAAGGAGCCAAGGCGTGAATTCGCTCCACTGCGCCCACGGCCCACGGTTCTTTTGGACAAAGCGCTTCAGGTCCTCCTCCGACTTCTTCGGCGCGATGCTTTTCAGCGTTACGTGAAAGAACTGGTGGCCAGTGTTTGGGAATACTTCTAGTTCGATCATGGCGAAATCTTCCAGCGGCTAATCGGGGCGAAGGTTGTGACGATCGCAGAGCGCGGACAGCTCCGGGTCGCCCGGCTGGTCCGGCCTCTTTATCGGGGTCAGACGCATGGAGATAAACGCCGCAATCTGCCCCTCGATGAAAGGCCTGATGAAGGCGTGATAGTTGAGGCATTCGCGCCCGATGGGCGGGGAGATGGACTCTTCGTCACCGCTCTCGGCTTCCATTTCGGGAAACTCCAGCTCCGCCGTGTTGCTGGAGACGATCTCATTGCACATGCGCACCGCAAGATGGCGGCGCAATTGGGTATTCCTGAGGTCGGAGTTTGCTTGTTTGCTCTGGACGACCAGGCGGCTTAGCCAGGTCGCGATGTCATCAAGCCGCGGCTCAACCGAGGCCCGAAGCGCCTCAAGGGTGTCGTTGAAGGATTCCCTAGTCGTTAATCCAAGAAGTGCCCAATCCGGCCGGCCCTTGCGCCCATTGCGGTCCCATTGGTCAAATCGGCCCACTTGAGCATCTATCCACTGGCGGAATTGCCGCGCGACGAACGGGCGGTTTACCTCGGCTTCGTCCGCCGGCGGCGTCAGAAGTACCTGGTAGGGCACATCGAGAAATTCGCGTAACGCTTGGTTGATTTCGCGCATCTGCTTCTCTGATTTCCCCTTTATTGCCTCAATGAAGCCGTTCCGGAAGCGCTCGAGCTGCTCCTTCCGCACATCCACGACTTTCACCGGAGGGAATAGCTTCGGGGCGCTTAAAAGGTCGATGAGTCCCGTCTCAAGCGTCCCGATGCGGGCCTCCATTATGGAGATCCGATTGGACGCCGGGTTGCTTCGTGCGGCCTCAAGCTGTTTCTTGATCGTTACAAAGAAATACGATGTGCCGCCGGTCGCTTCGTCGCGCGCCATTTCCTTGTAGGATTGCTCGCTGGTTGGATTGTTGAACTGTTTCCGGAATTCAGGGGCGGACGCTATGCGGTCAAAAATGTCCTTCGGCGCTTCCTCAATCAGCCGCCCGCGAGGAAATTTGAAATAATTGAATGCAAAGGTATTCGCCACGTTCGGATCGCCGATTCGTCCGAGCGCCTCGATAGTGGGAAGCATTGCAGGGAAGACGCCCTTGGGGTTGCCGATTCCTTGGTTGATCCCCTTGGCCCACCACATCAGGCCGAGGTTCAAAGGCATGGGGCTTCTGCCACCTCCCAGGCGGTAGTACTCTGGCAGGAGGTATTTCCACCACGACTCGATGCCGTTTATCAACTGCTGCGCATTTACAGCGGGGAAGCCGTCCACATTCTGGAACACGTTGAAGCCGTCGACCGACATCCGCTTCGCGTAGGTTGAGACGATGCAAGCGGTCTTTCCGCGCTTCACGATTTTCGAAAAAAAGCTAAGCGGCGTGAACGGCACGCCCTTAGTTACACCGTCGGAGTTGGCTTGGGCTTCCGCATTCGAGTGGACGATTAGGCGGGTCACGTCGCCCTTGGGCTCGTTCCCGACTCCTGCGAAATCGAGTAGGTCGGAGTACCGCAGGAAGTCTTTGAAGGACGATTCGGGCAGGTTGTCCTGATTAAGCGGTATGATTAGCTCCCAGATTAAGCCTTGAACGAATGCAAAGTGCTCTGGGCTTGTGGCGAGCCTCTGCGTGTATGAAGCGCCGCATCCCATCAACATCCGATCGTCCTCCAGCCTGAATCCAAGTTTCGTTATGATTGGGAAGATCACCCCCTCCTTGGTATCGGGCGATGGAGGCTCCCCGAAGTATATCGTGCATGCCGCCATGTTCAGCATGATGATTGCGGCATCCAGGGAGCAGAATATCTGGCGGCGGCCCGCAGCCTGTTTGAGTGTGCGGAGGTGATTCCGCATCTTCAGATAGTAATCCTGGAGTACAGACGATCCGTCCCAAAGTATTTCACCCGCAAAAGCGTCGACTATATCGGGGTTTGAGAGAAGTACAGGTTCCGCAAGAAGGGATGCGAGTTGCGCGTGCCAGTTCTCCTCTCCCTGTTCAAGCAGAGCACGGTAGCGGGGAAGCTCGGCAAAGACGAGATCGGCAAGCACCATGCAAAGGTCGTGCAGGGCCTCATAGGCGGTCCGGCTTGGGGCCTTGTTCGAGGGAGTTTGCTTTCGCTTGAATTTCGCCAGACGCGACTCGAATTCGCTCATCGTCCAATTGGTTGCTGCGCCCGTCCTGGAGGCTCCAAGGCACTCGGAGTCGTAACCTCGCGCCACCACCTGCAGCAGATCGACCTCTGGAATCAATCTGATCTCGATGGGATGCTGGACATCCTTAACCAAATAGGGCGCTTCGCCGACCTTCGTGCTGCCGCTCACAAAACGGCTTAAGCATGATGAGCCATCCCATCCATGATTGAACGGGTTTAGGACCATTCGGTTCATATACAACGGAGAGTCGATCTCCGGTGCCATGAAGAATGCGCGAGATCCGCCCGGCCAATGCAGCCCGGATCCTTCGCCATCCACGTCTTCGCGTTTCTCGTAGCGGGCGTTCTTGTCCACGTATGCCGAGACGAGGGTGGACTTGCCAGTTTGTGAGGGCCCCCACACAGCCATTGACGGTCGGGTGTTGGCTCGGGTTTCCGCAATAGCCGTGAGCTGTTTCTCGGTATCGTAGAGCTTCTTTAGCCAACTGCTCGTGGGAATGGCATAGTCATCGGTGCGTTTGCTGCCGTGCTGCCAATACCACTCGATGAGATCCCGGGTGAATTCGATTTTCTCCATGGCCGCGCTGTTGAATTAGCGGTGTAAATCCAACCCGCGCAACACAGAAAAACTTTGGCATACGTCTTTTACGCATGTTGGGCTGGAATCCTGATTTCCCTTAGGACAGGGTCGGTTAAGCCGCGGTTCGATTATTTTTGGTGGTGAAGCGTAGGCCGGCGGAAGAGAATCCGGCATCCGGAAGGACCTCGTTGCTGGCCCGCCATGCTCAAAAAGGCGTTTGGAAGGCGCAGTGTCCCAGTCTTCGGTCGAATTGGGCCGAACGATTTCAAAAAAGCCCCTATATAGTCCTTTTACCGTGGAAACATCCCTGTTGGCACCGAGCTGAGTCGGTTCAATAAGGTCAATTTTTTCGCATGCGGTTCGAATTCTTCGGATCCTTCACAGCAGAATAAGAGAACATTTCTTACGGAGGCTTTCACCGGACCGTTGTATAGGTTAGGGGATTGAAACTCGCCAGGTAAATTAGATCGCGTTATCAGGTTGCTTAAGAATAGTTTACCATTGTCCATCGGGCGTTGACATCCCACTCGTACAGGAACACAGGAGCGGAAACGATTCCACGGTTCGATTCTCGAAATGATATTCTTGGTTCTATCCTCCAGTTATCGGGATGTAACAAATGATCTATTGCCTTGAGCCGCCGTAATTCCCGTTTGAGCCGATGAGTAAAATAGTATTGAAAATGACCCGGCGTATGCGACTTATCAGATGCCGCAAAGTGGCATTTATCCACAACTTCCCAACTATGTACTCCCGCCTTATCCCCAAGTTGCTCGCAGCATTCTTCGTGGCCACGATGTCGTCTGTCACGGTGTTTGCGCAGGCTCAAGCGCAGCCTCAGCCTGCTCAGCCGATTGATTTCTCGAGGTCGCAACTGGAAACCGAGCAGCGCATCATGAGGGCGGATCTAACGGACGCCAATTTTCACATAGACCGCACGATCAAGTCGGTTGCAGCCGACCTTCCCGACTCGGCTAAGGTCTCGCTCCTGCGTGCAACAGCCAAGATTTCAGAGCTGGACGACCTTATGAAAGGCCACGGCGAGCGGATTGAGCGCCTTTCGTTTTCACTTTTTTATGTGCGCGAAACGATCCGCACGGACCTGCGAAAGTCCTTTGCAAAGCTGAGAGACGATTTCGGCGGCGCCGAGGACAGCATGTATGCGGTACGCAAGGATATGCTCAGAAAGGGCATTTTTGGGGAGGCCTTGAAGCAGCAAATAGCCGTCCTGGACGCTCTGCCCAAAATCCTCGAGGACCTGGATAAGAAGGACCCTGCCACAGCGAATAAAATCCGGGATCTGATGAAGCAGTTCAATGCCGCAAGCGATGCGGGTGACACGGTGAAGGCTGCTGAGCTCCTCAAGCAGATAACTGATACACTCAAGGGCGCGGGCTATTCGGATGCGATCTCGAATGCCGTCCAGAAGATCAACGACGCGGGCTCCTCGGGTGGTCCAGGGAGCCTCAGCAACGGAGGTGCGGCCGGTTCCCAGGCCCTTGAGGGCGGGGGCTCCGTGGCCCCAGGCGCAGGCGGATTGGTTCTTACTACGCCGGATGGACAGACGTCCAATATCCCCGGCGCGACGGCCCTTGACGGTGGAAAGGCCCGGCTCAGGTCGGGTGAGGTCGTAGACCTGAATGGGAGCAAGATTCTCCCAAATGGGGCCATACTCCTGGCTGACGGACGGACTATCAAGAATGGCATGCTATTCGGCCAGAATCCGGACGCCAATGCAAAGCTCCTGGACGGCGATCAGAACGAGATTGCCGATGAGTACGTCTGGAAGGATGGTAAGGGAGAGGGTGTCGACAAGAAGTATGTCGGCGGCAAGGGCGCCCGACTTGTGCAGGAGGTCAAGGTGACCGTCGTGGCTTCACCCACGGACTCTCCAAACACCTACAGCGTTACGAAGACCCCGGGCGAGGCCCGTTCCTGGGCATTCGTGGTCGCACCCAAGGAGGGCTCCGAGAAGAAGTCGTCCGGAAGCTTGACGATCACGCTTGCCGTCTCCGACAAGAATGGTGGTACAGGATTCACGATCAGCAAGTGGGACATCACCAGCGGGTCAGGCTCTCCGTCCCTTGAGCAGTCCTCAGGCAACGAGGTTCGTGCCACCTTTACCTCTTCAGCTACCTATAGCGTTCAAGTAACCGGCACGACCGACTGGGGAAGTCCATTTGTGATAAAGTCCTCATTGCCGGTCGGTGTTGAGTAGGCTTCGCCAGGCTATCCGGGCGGACTCGACCTCCAGGCAGGGTCGCCAAGGTCGGGGCTCCGGTGCGTATGGACGGCATCGGAGCTGAGGATGGGTAACCCGCATCATATTTTAACCCAGGCATGACGAAGGATAAGCTATGCGATTTGCTCGGCCTTCTGACCGAAACCCCCTCGGGCGAACTAATCCAAGTCCGACTGGTGCGGATGGGTTTGTTGAAGGATCAGCTTAGCGATCCTGAGCTGCCAAGACCGATCAAGCAAAAGAGCCTTCGGCAGCTTCAGGCATTGGAAGCGGAAGAGGTAGCCGGATTATTGGCGCAGCTCGAACAGGCCGCTAGGATCGAAGCATTGATTTCGGAGGCTGAGGCCGAGCTTGTCAGACCGGAGGCCAATGCTGCTGTAATCGAGCTATGTGAACAGAAGCTAAAGCCTCTGGTTGCGGCCGTCGAAGGCGAGAAGGCCCGCTTCGCCTTTGAAAAGGCCCTTCTTGAGATAGGCGGAAGACGCCGCAAGCTAGGCGGTGATGACAAGGTGATTCGCGAAAGATTCGAGGCTTTCCTGGGGAAATACCGAGAAGAGAAGGCCAAGCCGAACTCTTCCCAGCGCGTCGAAACGGCATTGATCCAGGAACTCGAGAAACTGGTACTTCAGCTTAAGGATAGCTCCGTCCGCAGCGCTAAGGAATTGGAATTATTCGCAATCCTGAATCCGCCCACCCGGCACTGGATCTCAATCGAGGGACTTGAAGTAAAAGGCACCCTGGGTAAGGTCTTGGAGCACAGGGTTGGGAGCAATCCAGCCGGGGCCCAGTTCATATGCGAAGGACTTATGCCAGAGGGACTAAGCCTCGACTCGACGGGGTTTGTGTCGGGTGTTCCTGCGCGTTCCGGGTTGTTCACGGTAGGGATCGTTGCCCGGGTGAAACAATCCGAGGCCAAAGGAGTCATTCAATTCAAAATCGAGGCTTTGGTTGCTCGGCCCCAAATCGCCGCCGAGGTGCCCCCCGTTGCCCCGTTGATTGCCTCGTCAGTGCCCGCGCCATCAAAGGCGTCAAAGGCGGCACCGGGAACGGATCTGCGGCTGGTGCCCAAGCGCACGGACGGGACGCTTCGATTGCCCAGTCCTCCAATACATCTAGTTGCTAAACAAAGTTTTACACTGGGAAGGCAGCGATCAAGGGCCGATTTTCACACGTGGTTTCTTCCCGAGACCCCCGAGAACGAGAACAAAACAAACGCGATCAGTCGCCTGAACACGACGCTCTTTCTAAAAGGGAACCAGACCTGGGTCCGCGATGGAGGAGAGTTGCTCGAGAACGGGCAGGTGAAGCCGAGCACGGGTACCGTCATTGACGGACAGAGGATCACAGGGGGGGTGCATCTAAACTTTTCAAAGGAGCGGCGGCTAAAGCTCGGAGAGAGCGGTTATGAGCTGAAGGCGGTTCATCTGCCTGCCGTGGCGCCGGACGGTCCAATCTCTGCTTCTATGGCAGGAACGATCTCCAGCCTGCCAACCGTGAAGATGCCGCCTCGGACCCTCGGCTGCATCAGGTTCCAGCCCGTTTCCAGTCCTGAAGCGCTCGTCTATGCCATTTGGATGTTCTCTGAGGCAACGTTGGGTTCCGACCCCATGTGTGCCGTGACGCTTGAGGGAAGAGGACTGCCCCCGGTTGCCGCGCGGTTTCATTACTGGGAGGGAGGGTTTTGGCTTGAGGTGCCGGCCGGCGCAAAAAGCTTTGCCTCTCTCGATGGTCGCCCGCTTGCAGCCGGTGATGTGCTTCCGCTTCAGGCCAAACACGAATTCAAGCTTGGTGACCTTAGCTACGATTTAGGCGTCACTTAATTGTGCGGTGCGTAACTTTTGCCGCTCATATGTGTCATTATGGGTGGTACCAGCTGGAATCTGCGTACAAACGGGCACTACATGGATAATCCTCTTATTCCGGACATGGTAGCTTTCCTAAAAAGCGCTGCCAAGTGGACTGGCGACGAAATGGAACTCGACGGGCTTGCTCCGGGAGACCGGCTCCTCGTGCGCACGCGCAATACGAACTACCTGTTAACAATGACAGGGAAAAATACGGCCAATATGATTTCTGACCGTGACGACCGCCCCAAGGGCGCGGTGCAGATACAAGGCTGCGTGTTCGGGAAGTCGCGAATGATCAAGCCGGGCCATCTTTTTTGCGGCGGGGGGCTTGAGCTGGCTATCAACCAGGGGCACGAAACGTTCACGACAACGGCCATCGTTGCAATGCAGTGCGTGAAATTCAACGCGCCCGAGTAGCCGGCGCAACCAAGACAACCTCCGTCCGGCGAGGCGCAAAACCAATCCAGTTTCGCGCCCGCCTTTAAGGCAATTGGTCCCGAAGAGGTCTATTTCGATCCGCTGCTCAACTTCAGGCGCCATACGTTGTAGGCACCGCCCCGGTTTGAGAGGAAGTAGATAACGCCCTCCTCCGAGGGGGACCAGACCGGCTTGATGTCGTCAGACCCGTTCTGGGTCAACCTCTGCATCCCGGTTCCGTCAGCGTTGATCAAGTAGATGTCGTTGTTCGGGCGACCCTGTTCATCCAGCCCGTGATCTGAAACGAACAGCACCTTGCTGCCATCGGGGTTCACACTCGGGTCGAAGCAGTTGCTCTTGCGGTAGTCCTCCTGGCCGATCAGGGCCGTCTCCAGCTTCCCGTCCGCAGTTATCGAGTAAATCTGCCTCCGCTTTGTGTCCTGGTCCAGCTTCACAAAGAACACCTTGTCCGTGAATGAATTATTGACCTGCAGGGCGCCGATCGACAGCTGGGTTGGCAGGGACCCGTCCATGCGAATGCTGCTAACCATGGACTCTGCCGTCGGGAAGTTGGGTTCCACCGTGAGGTAGAACAGCTGCCGATTGCTGTCCCCGTAGGTGGGCTGGAAGTTGAAGCGGTTGTCCTGTGTGAGCCGTGAAATGCCGCCGGAGAGCCGGTTATTTACCAGATTAAGGCGGTAGATGTCCGACTTGACCCTATCATCCCTGTTCGAAGTGAACACTAGGAAATTGCTGCTGTCGTTCGCTATATAGGGGAGCGTGTCGCGGAACCTGCTGCCTTGGGTGAGTTGGGCCACTCCGCCGGCCTCGTCGTCGGCGCGCTTAATGAAGAGGTTCGAGAAAAGGTTCCCCTCCTCGTCGCGCTGGGACAAGGCAAAGACGATATTTTGGCCGTCCGGAGACACGCAGAACGAATTGATCGACTCGTTCCTGCTTGCTGCTGTCTCGGCTAGGTCTTGGCGGGGATAGTTGGTCACCGGCTTTAGGTTTGTAATGATCTCGGTGGTCTCGCGCGTGCTCAGGACCGCGTTTGTCTTAATCGTTTGGAACGAGTATTCGGCCCCGGTGGGCGTCATCACCACAGCGGGGTACACCAGCTTCGTCGTGATTTCGGTGATGGGTTCAAGCCTATCGGCGACTATTGTGCCTTCCTCAAACTTGAGCACTGTGACCGCAGGCTTGTACTTGGCCGGGACCTCAACCTTAAGGTTGAAGGTCGGCCAACTCTGGATCTTGTCGGACCTCTGGAACGTGAGCGGCATGTTCAAGGGGGTTTTTCCAACCGGCTTGCCATTAAGGGTGACATCCGCCTCAAGCGCCGCACCGTCTGAATTTGTGGCCGCGATCTGATATACTCGGGCCTCCTTGAGCAGCGTAAGCTTGATCGTTGGTATCGTGTCGGTCGAAGAAAGAGTGAACTGCTCTGTCTGGTAATCGGTCTTTGTGAAGACGAGTGTCTTGTTAGCCCAGGGAGTGTCCTTGGCATCACGCGTGAAGACCACCTGGACTTTTGACGCGGGTGTCGTCCCAACAACCTGGCCATCGATCGCGACGCTTGCCCCATCCGGGACGGATGCGAAGTCATATACCGACTTCAATGTCGTCGGCTGCAAGTGCGCTGCCAATGCGGTCTGTCCTTCGGCGTATGACATCGTCTCGGGGAAGTAGCCGTTCAGTTGGAAGGTCACATCAACGGGACCCTTCTGGTCGAAGGACGTTTGGGTAGGCGTGCTTCCAATTACTCTTCCGGCTGCCGAAACAGAAGCGCCTGAGGGGTCGGAGGTGATGTTCACCGAGGTTGAGCAACCACCCAGGAGGCCCGCCAGGACCGCGGTTCCCAATGTGAAATTGATTCGCGCGCGGGACCCGCGCGGTTTGAGGCATACGGCAAGGGTCATATGGTTTGGAAGATTGAATGAATTTATTGACGCTGATTGGAGTAACGCAAGAATCTTATACGCAGCTAGTCATGTTGAATTGAATATTAACTTGGGCGCCGGCTGAACTATTTCGGCTTCGGCGTGCCTTGGCTTCAATTTTGAGCAGAAGATACTTCTCCCTTGAGCCCCCAAAGAACCCACTCAGATGTCTTTTCCCGTGTTGCTGACCGTTGACGGATTGACCGACGTTGGCAATCGGCGCCAGAACAATGAGGACGCTTGGTGGGCGGGCCAGCTAGGTGGCCGCCATGCGTTTATGGAACGCAACAATGAGCCCATGCATCTTGACTCTAAGGAGGGCCCGGTGCTCATGCTTGTCAGCGATGGGGTGGGGGGAGCCAATGCGGGCGAGGTTGCAAGCCAGATGGCTGCGAAGGGGATTCCGGACGAATTGGGCAAGGCGCAACCCGTGTTCGCTGACTTGAAATCCGCAAGGGAGTCGATCGAGAGGTCCGTGCGGAAGGCAAACGGCGAGATCACGATGAAATCCAAGGAGGCGGGATTTGAAGGGATGGGGGCCACGCTCTCGTTGGTCTGTTTTTGCACGGGCGGCGCGGCCGTGTGGATGCAGGCGGGCGACAGCCGCATCTATGTGTTTAGGCGCGGCCAGTTGCGCCAGATCAGCCGCGACCATTCCCCCGTTGGCCGCATGCGCCACGAGGGGAAAATCAGCGAGGAGGAGGCGCGGGTTCATCCGCTGCGGAACCAGATTGACCAAAGCCTTGGTGATCCGATGAAACTATTCGAGCCGGAGACGGGCGAAGAGCCGGTCGTTGCGGGAGACGTTTTCCTGGTTTGCTCGGACGGAATCAGTGATGGGCTTTGGGACAGGCAAATAGCGGAGGTCCTCTCAAGCGTGAAGTCCAAGGTCAGTGTGCGCCCCGCCGTCGAAAAGCTGGTTTCGAGCGCGAAGGCAGCCTCCGGCCGGGACAACCTAACGGCCGTGCTTGGTTATGTTGGACACGGCAAGCGCTCGCTCTTGGGGATGCTCCGGAATAAATAACGTGTCGGTCCGGCACGGCCAGGTGATACCTTCGGATCAACTGGGGTCCGCGCGACCCGCGACCCAGTTGCGCGCGCGTTCCGCCACAGCGGACGCGTTGGGCAGGCCCAGCTTTATCTTCAGGTTCTCCTTATGGGTCTCCACTGTCTTGACGCTCATTCCGAGCGCCACAGCAATGTCGCGGTTCTGCCTTCCCGCACCTATAAGGTGGAAGATCTCAAGCTCGCGGTCGGTCAGGCCCAAGGGGCCTTCCCGGCGGCCGGCGTCTGTCGAACCCGCGAGATACCTAAGTGTGGACGCCGCAACCCTCCTGCTGAGGTGAACATTTCCGGCAAGCGTGCTGTTGAGCGCCCTGTGAAACTCGTCGGCTGGGTCGTCCTTCAGCACGCAGCCGAGCGTGCCCGATCGGAGCAGGCGCGCCATGTAGTCCGAGTCGGCCCGGTCAAGGAGCACCAGGGCCCGGGTGTCGGGATCAGCCGCGAGCAGGTCCCGAAGGAGCGACAGTGTTCCCAGGGCCTCGAGCGAGCCATCGATAATGACAGCCTCGGGATGGAGCTCGGCGGAAAGGCGGCGGGCCTCAGCCGCGGATTTGGCGTGACCGGCGACCATGAATTCCGGAAGTGACCGGATCAGGCTCGTGAGAGCATCGCTGATAATTGACGATTCCTCCACTAGAAGCACGGGATGCCTGAGTGCAACCGGAATATGGGCCTCGGTCGCGAAGTCCGTGTTTCCCGCCAGATGAAAACGGAGCGTGGCGGCGCCTATATTTAATATATCCTTGTCGTGAAGGGGTGCGGGTTGTCCTACGCGCAGGCCGTTCACAAAGGTGCCGTTGGTGCTCCCTGCGTCGGAGATGCTGAAGGGCCCGGTGGCCGCATACGCGACGGTTGCGTGATACCGTGAGACTCCCGCGAACGGGAGGGGTAGGTCGTTGTCCGGCGAGCGACCAATAGTGACCTTAGAGGTTAGGCTGTGAATGCGACCGTCCGGCAATTCCAACCATGCATCAGGCTTAATAGGCGGCTTGATGGGCACGGGACGGCATGAGGTAAAACGGGGCGGCTGGGATGCTAAAAGCTTCTCCTGTAAATACTTTTCACAGCCGTGGCCAGGGGTCAAAGAGAAATTAGGACGAGCTTGGCTCCCTTAGAAGGAATCAGGGATCAGCACCGATACCCAATCTGCGCCACGCGTGTCATAGTGGCGGGGTCAAAAAGATACCCCGATGAAAATCATCCGCATCACCGCCCTTCTCGCTCTCAGCTTTGTTTTCGCGGCACTTTCCTCTCGTGCCGCAGACACCCCTGCTTCCACGTTGCAGCACGTAAATTCAGAAGCCCATGCGGCCCGGCAGGCGTACGTCCTCGTTCTCCCAAGTACTTCTAAGAGAGTCATGAACCTTATGAAGAACAGCCTCCAGGTTCACCTCTCTAAGACAATGATCCTTGTCCCCTCGGTGGGCCTGCGCCACGCGAGCTTGCATATGTCGATGAGCTTCTAATGCTTGGATAAAGAATTGAGTCGGATGAATGGGGGAGTTCGAAGAAAAGGAATGCCTTAGAAGAGCATGGTTTCCATTTCAGCCGCAGGACTGCTTCCAATATGGAAATAGCCGATAATTTCAGTGTGGGGTGAATAAATGCCATGCCTGCAATATGGGACGCCAATAGAAATGCCCTCTGAAATTGGCAAGGGGCTCCCTTGGGTGCAGCGCCTATATAGGTGGCTTTGTGTTTGGCATTATAGAATCAGTGGCGCACATTCCCGGGCGATTTCGCTGTGCTGACCAACTCCCAATCGGAACTCCTCTCAACGGCCAAGCTGCGGTTGAATCCGAATCTTCGGCGGTCCGGTTCGGGAGCCAGCCTGGTAGTCATGCGTTCACCAGGCGGGCTCAAGCGGCTGGTGGTGACTCCGGTCCAGGCGGCAATCTTGGTGGATGGCTTCACGGAACCTAGAACTGTGCCGGAGGTCCTGGCGGGCTTGGTGAGGGAAAACCGTTGTCCGCCGCTGCTCGTCTTCTACGAGCTTGTCCTCCAGGCGCAAGATGCGGGTCTCCTTGTCACCGGGTTTGAACCCACGGAGTACACCCTGACAGTTAAATGGCCCGTGAAGTTAAAGGCCAGGCCCGGTAAGGTAGCAGGTTCGGTGGTTTCCGGGCTGTCGGTCGCGGCGCTCATCATATTCGTGCAAGGCTGGCACGGTCCGTCCGGTGCCCTTGAAGTGGTCGGGGGATGGCTCATGGCGTGCATTCTGGTAAGCTTGGGCGAGATGCTTGCCGCCTGCGCGATTGCCGGGAGCGAGGGCGAGGTTCGATACGAGCATTTCCATTGGAGGTCGCTTTTCCCTCATTTCCGGACCGACACGGCGGAAGCAGTGATGGGAGGGAGGTCCTGCGAGATGGCCGTTGCCATGCTAAGGCTTGCGCCGGTGGTGCTGGGAGCTGCGGTCATCCTATGGCAGCTTCCTGGGTTTCTTGCTCCGATTATTGCGGCGGTTCTTTACGTGCTGGGCCCCTGGAAGGGCAGCGCTGCGACGCAGTGGTTGTCGGCGTGTTACAGCAAGCGCCAGGCATCCGTCGCCTCGAGTCTGCTCTTCGAACCCATGCGCGACGACCATTGGGTTCAATGGAGCGCAAAATGGAAGGAGCTAAAGTCCAAACTCGGCCTACTTTGGTTTCTTTGGATGGTTGCTTGGATAGGATTCTTTGCGTTGTCCGTGGCGCGTTGCGTCCCCGGCGCGACGACCGCTGTGCCAGCATGGTTTAGCCCAACCGGATACCTGCGGCCAGTCCTGGCAGTCGGGTTCTATTCGTTGCTTGCAGCGGTTGTGATTGGGCCGATTTCACTGGCATGGGCTGCCTTCAAGCATTGGCGGATCCGTCGGGCATGGCGTAAGCCGCTCAAGGGAGCCGACGCACGCGACCCGGAAAAGGAGGGCCTGGGCGGCGACATAAAGGAGGTGCTCAGGAAGGTACCCCTGCTGAACACGATGGAGGAGGACGATCTAGCGGCGCTGGCCAAGTCGATGGCGTCAGTGGTTGTCGAGAAGGGCCAGTGGGTCTTCAGGGAGGAGGACCCGGGCGACGCATTCTATGTAGTCCAGGAAGGGGAATTGGAGGTACAAAAGCGTTTGCCCAAGAAAAAGCGTGGAACGACCATAGGCTGGATGGGACCGGGCGATTGCTTCGGGGAGATAGCACTCCTGGAGAATACCCCGCGTACCGCATCCATTCGGGCTAGCCGGAGGACTACGCTCCTGAAGCTTGGCCGGGTGGAATTTGAGCGTCTGGTCGTGGGCCGGGTCGGCGCCGCAAAACTCTGCGAGTTACTGCAGGACGTTCGCTACCTGGGCCGCCTTACATTCATGGCGGGATGGCCCACCAGCGATCTTGTCGATTTTGCACGACGCTGCGATAAGGCGCAATTTGCGGCGGAGTGCTTCGTGCTTAGGCGCGGCGAGCCGAACCAGAATTTCTACCTGATTTATGATGGATGGTTTGAGGCCCGCGACGGGGAGCGCTTCCTTAGGCGCATGGGTCCCGGCGACTATTTCGGGGAGATCAGCCTGCTCGAAAACTGGCCGGCCACGGCCGATGTTGTGGCCGTTGAGGAGTGCAGGTGCCTGATGATGAGCCGAACAGACTTCCTGGCCCTATTCACGAGGGGATTCCGGATTGCGCTTAGGATGGAAGCGATTGCGGGCGAGCGCCTCGGCACCGACGTGTTCATTGCCCGGTGAGGAGGGGCGCAGGCGCCTTAGGATGCGAAGGCTTTCGACGCTCTTGGAACCCGCGATGAAATGGCCCGACTTGCGGCGATTTGGGCTGACATGATTCAAGCTGAATCCCGAAGCGGTGCCACTCTTCTCTTAGCGTGGCTTTGGCGAATTGGAGCCCGAGAGTTTCCTTGGAGGGTCATCACTTGGGGTTTATTATCGGCAGCTAATATTGGATCCTCGAGTTACAAGTGAGGGTCCCATGTCTTAATTCGCGTTGAAAAAATCAGTACAGTGCGAAGTTGCGGGAGGGTTTAGAAAATGAAGAAAGAACCTGCCGCAGATTTGCTCAAGACTAAGCAAATCACTCTAGGTCGGAGTTGAATCTGCATTTGAGGGGTCGGCTTAAGGCCCGCTTGCGGTGCGAACAGCGATAGCAATTCGGCTTGATGCACACAAAGCCCCCGAAATCCGCTTCAAGAAAATTACGGGCTGAAGTGCTCGACTTCGGGCCCTGATGCAGATTCGAGCTTCAGGGATTCTCGATAACGCTTAAATACTCAAGGGCGGTATCAACGTGAATGCGTCTGACGCAGGTTGGCCGCACATTGCTCAATGCTGAAGTTGTTTGGCCTTTATCAGGTCATCGGCCGCGCCTCCAAGATCTCCCTTTGCCTTTCTAAGCTTGGCGCGATCCTTATAGGTCGAAGCATCCAATGGATGTTTCGCTATGATTTCATCGAGGTCGCGTTCCGCTTCCTCAAGGTTCCCTTTATGCCAAAGGGCTTGCGCTCGGTTGACGTGCGCCAGCGGAAAATCAACCCTTAGACGAAGTGCTGCGTCATAGTCGGAAATTGCTCGTTCATCGTCACCATTCTTGTAGTAAGCCCAGCCGCGCCTCACGAGCAGATCCGGGTCAGGTCCTTGGTGCACTAGGGCGTCGCTGAAGTCGGCAACCGCCTCGGCATAGCGGTTTTCTTCGACATAGATAAGTCCTCTATAATTGTAAGACGAAGGATTCCCAATATTCTTGCGAATCTCCAATTCCATTGATCCGATCGTCTACGTAAAAACTGCGGACAAGAGACCGCCACGATTCTATCATTTGGTAG
>Ga0302320_10008120_pt1 | contig 22910 bp, 19 predicted proteins | sample Bog_T0_3_FD_202130 | JGI IMG/M metagenome (GOLD analysis project Ga0302320, IMG submission 202130) | Peat permafrost microbial communities from Stordalen Mire near Abisko, Sweden - Bog_T0_3 | ecosystem: Environmental > Terrestrial > Soil > Wetlands > Peat | place: Sweden: Abisko, Stordalen Mire... | reverse complement strand
CCGCGGATGAAAATCACAGCCTATAATCATCATTGCTCGGCTCCTTTCCTCCCGAGCTTCGTGGTCGTTTAGCCGCAACCAGTGTACTCGGGTCGAGGGAGCCGACGCTGTCATGCAATCATTCATCCACAGTTTTATCGTGGATGAGTGGGCGACCAAAACCCCAACCAGCGTTTTTCTCTCCACTTTCTTCTGTCCACTTTGCATATAATTACCGCGTTCTCCTGCACAATCAATGCAGGAGTCAAAAAAATGGAAACGACACCGCTCACCACCTCGAAATATCCCGCCGTAGCGCGTTGCCTGGACGCCTGGAATAGCACCTACAAGGCGCTGCGGGACAAAAGTGAATGGGATACAACTTCGATTCAAGGCGCCAACAAGGCCTTTCGTTGCGCCATGCCCACGCTCGACACGCCGGAAAACATCCGTGATTTTGTGGCATGCGTCGCCTATGCAATGCTCTTTGGAGCCATCGAACCTGCCAACGGATCCAAATTCCTCTACGCCGCGCAAGTTGCCTACGGTGCGATAAAGCATCAGACCGCCGCGCCGAAAGCGGCCCCTGGTCTCTCAGTCCCTTAGTCCCTATTCCCTATTCCCTAGTCCCTATTCCCTATTCCCTAGTCCCTATTCCCTAGTCCCTATTCCCTGCTTTACCCCCTCCCCTACCAATATTTTCAAAATGTGGAAAACTTTTGCATATAATTAATAACTCCCAAATAAACAATCACTTGCGCGTCTCATCCAAAACCGGCTAGTCTCATATCGTGAGACAAATTGCGCCCGGAGGGGCAGCTCGAAGAATCCACTACAATCATTATCGGGAATCTTCGGAATCAATATTGAAGGAGAGTTATGCCGATCGATGCAATCCCATTTGTCCTGACCGCCTCGCAAGCCCGTGTGCTGGGCGCGCTAGTGGAAAAGGAAGTCACCACGCCGGAGTACTATCCGCTCTCGCTCAACGCGCTCATCAACGCAGCCAACCAGCGCTCAAATCGCGAGCCGGTGATGGATCTGGACGAAGATGCGGTCCGCATGGCGCTGCATCGGCTGGACGATCTGAAGCTGGCCGGCCGCGCGCGCTCGGCCGACGGGCGCGTCACCAAGTACGAGCACTGGCTGGGCGAGGCCTTCAACTTCAGCCGCGCCGAGACGGCGCTCGTCTGCGTGCTGCTGCTGCGCGGGCCGCAGACTCCGGGCGAGCTGCGCGGACGCACCGAGCGGCTGCACACCTTCGACGAGATCAGCGAAGTGCTCGCCGCGCTCGAAAAGCTGATGGAGCGCACGCCGCCGCTGGTGGCCATCTTGCCGCGCCAGCCGGGAACCAAGGAATCGCGGTATGCGCATCTGTTCTCGGGCGGCGTCGAAGCACTGGCTACAGCATATGCCGCCGAGCCGATATTCGTTCGCAGCGAGGCCAGGAAGGGCGCGGAGCAGAACGATGGCCACGAGGAACGCATCGCGCTGTTAGAGGCGACGACGGCGGAGTTGCGGCAGGAAGTTGCCGCGTTGCGGCAAAAGATTGATGATCTCTTTGGGGATTGAAAACGAAAGAGGAAAGACGATGAGTCAGAGCATGATTGGCAAGATGGCGAGCGGTTTTCTACTTTTCTTTGCCGCCGCATCGATCACTTCCTGCGGAGGCGGAACAGCGACAAACACGATTACTCAGCCGCCGCCTGCCAACCCCGACTCGCTGCCGTGGGTTTACTCGCAGATATTTTCCAGCACGTCGCCGTTTCACACCACGGTGGCGGCGTTGAAGGCGAGCGGCGCCACCACGCTGCCGCAAACCGCGATGATCTCTCTCTGGGGCCAGAGCATCTCCAACCAGGACCTATCCATCGACAGCTATATGTACCCGGTTTACGTCTCGTCGGCTACCGATCCGGTGAAGACCTTCACCTGCATACCTACTGGTTACGGCTGCGATGCCAACAACCTGCAGATTCACATTCCCAGCGGCGCATTGCCGGAGCCGCAGCCCGATGCACACATTGCGGTGATCGACACCACGCTGAATCTTGAGGTGGATGGGTGGGCCTGCACGGTGAGCGCATCGACGGTGGCCTGCCAGTGGGGCGGAACTCGCGCCCTCGGCGGCACCGGCCTGGAGGATGCAGGCCAAACCTCGGTGAAGGCGGGCTATGGGGCCGGACTCTTTGTGATCACCGCGCAGGAGCTGCTGAACGGGCATATCGACCATGCGCTGGGGCTGAACACAAACTGCCTGAACAACCCCACCGTTTATCCAGCAGACCAGAATGCCAACGGCACAGACGAAACCTGTGGCGGCACTGGGCCGCCCTCCTACGGCGACATGGTTCACCTGCTGTGGACGCCCGCGCAGATTGCCGCCAGCCCCTACTCGGCAGAGTGCAAGACGGTGCTCACCGCGCTGGCAACCTATGGAGCTTACACCTTTGACACCGGCAACGGCGGGCTCGCGTTGCTTACTCAGCACCAATTCAGCTACACGCTGGTGGGCCAGCCAAGCCCGTGGGCGAACACGATCATTCCCGACCTGCAGGCCGCGGGCGACGCCAGCGGAACCTACTGGCATTCCTGCTTCAATCGCCTGAGCGCCTCGGATTTCGAGCTGATTCAGATTCCGGCGGGGAGCTATTGATTGCTGTCGCACTGCGCCAGAAGATAGACGATCTGTTTCAGGATTAATTCAAATTGTTTCAGAATCTCCGAGTGGAATTCCTTTCTCCGGTGTTTCAAGAAGTAAGAAAGGAAACAACAATGTTGAAAGTCAGATCAGTTGCAATATTGCTTGGGTTTGCATTCCTGCTGCCGTTGGTCTCCGTGTTGCAGGCGCAGGCGCCTGCTGCACCAATTCCATCGCAAATCCTCACCGCAAAAAAGGTTTTCATTTCGAATATTGGCAATGACCATTATCTGAGTGTCTGGAGCGGTGGATCGGATCGTCTGTACAATACGTTTTACGCAGCCCTCAAGAGTTGCGGACAATATGAAATTGTTGCTGCCCCCGCGGATTCCGATCTGGTTATGGAGGTGAAAGTAGTTCCCAGCACGGTCGTTTGGCAACTCAAGCTCGAACTACTGGATCCGAAGACGCGAATTGTTCTATGGGCTCAGTACGAGCCTCTTAAGATTACTGTTACGCAAAAGACTCGCGACAAGGATTTCGATGACTCAATCAACAAGCTCGTCGGCGATCTGAAGGCGCTAACCGCCCAACCCACCGCAGTCGCGAAATAGCTCGCAAAATTCCTCTGTGCCCCAGCCTTTCGCCTTCTACCTGGCGAAAGTGTGGGGACCACGAACCCTGTGCAGCTCGTCAGCGAACTGCTAGATCAGTTCGTAGCCCGCGAACCAGTAGCCGATCTCGAAGACCGCGGTCTCTTCGGCGTCGGAGCCGTGGATGGCATTTTCCGTCATCGAGGCGGCAAATTTCTTGCGGATTGTCCCCTCTTCGGCGTTGGCCGGATTGGTGGCGCCCATCAGCTTGCGCAGATCGGCGATGGCGTTCTCCTTTTCCAGCACCATCAGCACCAGAGGCCCCGAAGACATGAAGGCGCAAAGCCCATCGAAAAACGGCTTGCCCGCATGGACGGCATAGAAGCCCCTGGCCTGCGCGACGCTGATCGACTGCCGCTTGATAGCGATAATTTGAAATCCGGCCCGTTCGATCTCGGCCAGAATGGCTCCGGTGAATCCTTTGCGGACCGCGTCTGGCTTGATGATGCTGAAGGTGCGTTCGGCCACGTGAGTTGCTCCTGGGAAAATTCGTATCTGATTCTTCATTGTAATGGGCGAGAGTTTAGCAGATACAAATGCTAGCTTTTCCCGATGAAGCGCGCCAGCGTTGCACCGATCTCGGCGGGCGAAACAACGACGTGAATGCCCGCCGCGCGCATGGCCTTCATCTTGTCGGCGGCGGTGCCCTGGCCGCCGCTGATGATGGCTCCGGCGTGGCCCATGCGGCGGCCCGGAGGCGCGGTCTGGCCGGCGATGAAGCCGACGACCGGCTTCTTCACGTGCTGGCGCACGAACTCCGCCGCGGCCTCTTCCGCCGTGCCGCCGATCTCGCCGATCATCACAATAGCCTCGGTCTCGGGATCGTCGTTGAAGAGGCGCAGCGCGTCGATGTGCGTAGTGCCGATGATGGGATCGCCGCCGATGCCGATGGCGGTGGACTGGCCGATGCCGCGCTGGGTGAGTTGGTGCACGGCTTCGTAAGTCAATGTCCCGGAGCGGGAGACGATGCCGACCGAGCCTTCCTTGTGAATGCGGCCGGGCATGATGCCGATCTTCGCTTTGCCGGGCGAGATCACGCCGGGGCAGTTGGGGCCGATGAGCCGCGACTTCGAGTTCTTGAGCACGGACCAGACCTTGACCATGTCGAGCGTGGGAATGCCTTCGGTGATGCAGACGATAAGCGGAATGCCCGCGTCCTCGGCTTCGAGAATGGCGTCTGCGGCAAAGGGCGGCGGCACAAAAATCATCGTCGCGTTGGCGCCGGTGGCGGCCACGGCGTCGGCAACGGTGTTGAAGACCGGCCAGCCTTCGTGCGTCGTCCCGCCCTTTCCGGGCGTGACTCCGCCGACTACGCGCGTTCCATACTCGGCGCAGCTCATGGCGTGGAAGGTGCCTTCTTTGCCGGTGATGCCCTGCACGATGAGACGCGTGTTGTTATCAACCAAGACTGCCATCTTATGCCCCCACGCTCGCTGCTTTTACAGCAAGCTCCGCTGCGTCCTTCATTGTCTCGCCCACCAAGAAATTCAGACCGGACTCTTTCAAAATCCTGCGGCCCTCCTCGACGTTCGTGCCTTCCAGTCGCAGCACAATCGGCACCTTCACATTCAAATTCTTAGTCGCTGCAACCACGCCCGTCGCCAGCCGGTCAACGCGCAGAATCCCGCCGAAGATATTGATGAGGATCGCCTTCACATTGGCGTCACTGAGCAGAATCTCGAAGGCGTGTTCGATCTGCTCCTGCGTGGCGCCGCCGCCCACGTCGAGGAAGTTGGCGGGCGAGCCGCCGGCGTACTGAATGATGTCCATCGTCGCCATGGCCAGGCCCGCGCCGTTGACCATGCAGGCGATGGAGCCGTCGAGCTTGATGTAGTTCAGAGCGTATTTGCTGGCTTCCACTTCGAGCGGATCTTCTTCGGCGGTGTCGCGCAGCGCCTTCAGCTCCGGATGGCGGAAGAGCGCGTTGTCGTCGAAGGTGATTTTGGCGTCGAGGGCAAAGAGCTTGTCGTCGGTGGTGGTGATAAAGGGATTGATCTCGACCAGCGAGGCGTCGGTCTCGATGTAGGCCTTGTAGAGGCTCTGAAAGAACGCAACCGCGGCGTTGATCTGCGTTGGCTTAAGGTCCAACGCGAAGGCCAGCTTGCGCGCCTGCCAGGAACCGAGGCCGATGGCCGGATCAATGGTTTCCTTGAAGATTGCTTCGGGAGTTTTGGCGGCGACGACCTCGATCTCCATGCCGCCGGCCTGCGAGGCCATGAAGACCAGCTTGCCGGTGACGCGGTCGAGGACGATGCCGAGATAAAGCTCGCGGTCGATGGCCGCCGTCTCTTCGATGAGCAGCCGCTGGACCTTTTGTCCGAGCGGGCCTGTCTGATGCGTGATGAGCGTCATGCCGAGAATCTGCTGAGCGTAAAGCTCTGCTTCTTCGCGGGTGCGGGCCACCTTGACGCCGCCGCCCTTGCCGCGGCCTCCGGCGTGAATCTGCGCCTTGACGACGACGCCCGCGGCGCCGCCGGCAAAGAGCTTGCGAGCGGCCGTCGAGGCCTCTTCGAGGGTGTTGGCCATTTCGCCGCGGGGCACGGCGACGCCGTATTCTGCAAGGATTTGCTTTGCCTGGTACTCGTGAATCTTCATCCGTTTGTGACCGTCCAGCCGCTGCATAGGGGATTGGGAGTCAGAGTCGGCGAGTGCCGAGCATGGCTGAGTCCGCGCCAGCGGTAAGCAAATAGTATCGTGCCAGCCAAAGGAGGAGCAACCACCTGCGGTGGGGCCAGTCGGCGCTTGCGCGCCAGAAGACTTGTGTTCTCTCACCCCTGAATCAAAGAACGGATCAAGGAGGAGACCCGCAAAGCGGCGAAGCGCGCGGATCAACAGCGATGGCCGCTTTCTGGTAGCATCCTCTATGGAGAACTTTGACCATGGATGCCCAACCCAGCGTGAGCCTCGGCTTACGGCGCAATGAAGACATCGCCCTTGATCTGCTCAAATTTGTAGCTGCCACGGCCGGCGTGGGCCGTCCCGCCGCGCCTTCAACCGGCTTCAGCGGAGCCGCCGGACCCAAGCCCGAAGAGCACGTCAGCCAGTTGCTTGAGCTGTATGGCCGTTGCCTGAAGGCCGTAGAAGGCAGTGGGGTTGCGCCGGTGAGTCAGAGGCCCGAGCCGGCAGCCGGTTTTGGCCCGTCGCGGCTGTAGCAATTGAGCAGGGAGTTCGTTAAAGCTAGTTGCGACGGAAATGCAGGTCCTTCCACTTCGTTTGTCGCGGCAGGCGCGACAAACTACGCTCAGGATGACAGCACATTTTGCAACGAATCACTGGCGTAGCAAACGAGCAGGGCGCTAAGCGTCCAACAGTACCAAGGAGAGGAACAATCGCCAATCAGTCCATCTTGCGCGTAGCCGTGGCCGGGGCAGGGGCCTTTGGCAGGAACCATCTGCGCGTCTACCGCGAGTTGGAAGCGGCGGGGGCGGGCGTAGCCCTGGTGGCGGCGGTTGAGCCGGATGCGGCGCGGGCCGCCGAAGCTGCTGCAAAGTACGCGATTCCCGTCTTCGCCACGGTGGATGAGCTGCTGGCCGCCGACCTCAAACTTGACGCGGCCACCGTCGCCGTTCCCACCGTGCATCATGCTGCGGTTGCCGCGCAGTTGCTCGATGCGGGGCTCGAAGCGGGACTTGACCTGCTGGTGGAAAAGCCGCTGGCCGCTACGCTCGCCGAGGCCGACGATCTGATGTCGAGAGCCGAGCGGGGCGGGCGCATCCTGCAGCCGGGCCATCTGGAGAGATTCAATCCGGCGGTGCTGGCCGTGGAGCCGCAACTGCGCCGGCCGATGTTCTTCGAGTCGCATCGCCTGTCCATCTTTACGCCGCGGGCGCTGGACGTGGACGTGGTGCTCGACCTGATGATTCACGACCTGGACATTGTGCTCACCTTTGCCGCTTCGCCGGTGCGCGAGGTGCGCGCCGTGGGGCTGCCGATTCTGTCGCCCAAGGTGGACATCAGCAATGTGCGCGTGGAGTTCGAGTCGGGCTGCGTGGCCAACTTTACCGCCTCGCGGGTCTCCACCGAGCGGGTGCGCAAACTGCGCTTCTTTGAGCCGCGCCAGTACGTCTCGATTGATTATGCGCGGCAGGACGTGCTGGTGATTGGCGTAAATGGCGGCAGTGCGGCAGCGTTGCCGCCGGAGATTCAGGCGGCGATGGCGGCGGGCAAAGGTGATGCGGCATTGCTGGCCAAACTTGCGGCAGGTGGCGCGGCCCCGGGGCTGAGCTTCTCCAAGCCGCCGGTGACTGCGGGCGAGCCGCTGCGGCTGGAGATTGTCTCGTTTCTGGAAGCAGTGCGTACGCGCCGCGCTCCGAAAGTGACCGCGCAACAAGGCCGCAATGCGTTGGCGCTGGCGCTGGAGATTCAGGTCGCGATGGCCGCCCACGCAAAGCGCGCCGGACTGGAAGACTTCTTCAAGCCCGGAGTGTAGAACGGATAGTCGAAACTATAAAGAACGATAAAGAATTGTAGTTAGATGTGAGATGGTTGGAATCCTATAGCCGGGAGCGGGGATTTCAGTTTGTGCGACGCGCATCCCGTTCAGATCGACCGTGACTCGTGGGCTGCTTTTCAGGGATGAAGATCGGTCTTGGAGAGCATCTTGAGGAACTGCGGGCCTGTGCACTGGTCGATGGATTCCCCGATCACCTTGCCATCGCGGTTGAAGAGGAAGGTCTTGGGAATGCCCTGGATGTGGAATTGCTTATGCACCGTGCTGCCTGGGTCGAGCAGGACAGGAGGGTGGTAGTTGGCCCGGCTGATAAAGGCATCGACCTTGAGGGCGTCTTCATCGGTGATGGAGAGGATTACCAGCCCCTGCGGCTCAAAGCGGGTATAGATCTTGTCGAGGTCGGGCATCTCCAGGCGGCAAGGCGGGCACCACGTGGCCCAAAAGTTGACCATGACGATCTTGCCGCGAAGCGCGGAGAGGGTGACCTTCTTTCCGTGCAGATCGTTGAGGGTGAAGTCGGCTTTTTCGACGTCCGCGTCGTTGGCGACGAGGAGTTGATCGGCTTTGGCCAGGAGCGGGTCCTTGAGGGTGGTGGTGACGCTTTTGTATCGAACCAGGCTGGCCAGTTCGAGGTAAGGCTCCGGAGGCGCATCGCCCTTGGCGGGGATGGGCGACTCGGCAAGCGCTTGCGAAAGAGCATCGGCCACTGCTTGAAGAGCGTCTGCGCCTTGATCGCCTTCGGTGACCAAGTTAGCCAGGGAGTAGGCAAGCTCGACTTTGCCGGTACCCGCATGCAAAGCGCGGATATCGCCAGCCAGCTTGATGGTGGTCAGGGGGCGCTCGGTGGCGGAGAGACTGCGAAGCGTCTTGATCTGATCGGTGATGGCGGACTCGCCAGCCTGCGCGAAGAGCGGAGACGCGGCGAGGAGGACGACGGCGGCAAGAAGAGTGCGATGCACGTAGATCATGGTTTCTCGCTGAAAACCTAGAATGAATTCCTGGCCAAAATGAAGTCCTATAAGGTACGGCTGAATCATACCCCGGTGGGCTCTTCCATGACAACGATTCGGGATTCATGCAGACCGGGATGGGCAGCCACCCGGAGACAGCGGCAACGATCTTCTCGTGGATCTCCAGGTATTCCGCCTCACGCGATTCCCAGCACGCGGTTCAAAAAGCCGACGATGTACTTCCAGGCCAGATAGTAGACGGCCAGCGCGGCCAGAAAGACGGGCGCAATCAGCGTGTATGGTACATGGGCCACCTGAAACCAGGTCACGCCATGATCGCCGATCGCCAGCACTCCCAGGCAGGTAGCCAGCGTCGCTCCCATCGGCATCAGCAGGATGGGCAGCACGGCTCCATGCAGGCCGATGGAGACATGAGTGCGCGGGGACGACCACAGCCAGAGCATATTCCACAGGCCCCAGAGCAGGGGCACTACGGCCATAGGAAAGATGAGCACTTGTTCAACCGGTATGGGCACCTGGTTCACCAGCCGGATCACGACGAAGGTGAGCAGCAGCGGCAGAACCAGCGTGGGAATAAAAATCCCCGCCAGGTAAGCGCGCAGGTAACGATGCGTATTCATGGGATTCTCCTTTTTGGCGGGCACGAGCGCCCGCGGGTTCAGAGGCAGTAGAGAAGCATGGGAATCGACGCCGGAAAACAGGCGGCGAGAATCACCAGGCCGGTGGCGAGCGCCGCGTCAAACCAGGCCCCGTTGAGCCAAGCCCAGCGGGGCGAAGCCGGCGCGGCTTCGGCGTCGAGCCGGCGCTGCATCGCCGGCCACAGATCGCGGCCCGGCTCGTCGTTCACCGGCGGCACGGCCTGTTGCAAGAGATCTTTCAGGTGGTCAAGATTCATGGCATTATTCCTTGCCTTTCGAGGTCTTTTCTGAGCAGGCGAAGCGCGCGGAAGACGCGCAGTTTGACGGCCGCGATGGAGATGCCCAGCGCGGCGGCCACTTCTTTTTGCGACTGCTGCTCGATGAGCGCCAGCGTGGCCGCGATGCGCAGTTTGGGCGGCAACCGTGAGAAGGCCTGCGCGGTCTTCAAACGAATCTCCGCGGTGATGGCGGCGTCGGCGGCCACTGGCGCCGGATAATCGACGATCATTTCACTGGCGAACTCGTGGGTTGGCCGCCGGGCGCGCAGCCAGTCGAGTGCGGCACGGGTGGCGATGCGTCTTGCCCAGCCCTCGAAGCCCTGCGCGGGGTCAAAGCGGGCGCGGGCGCGATGGATGTGCCAGAAGCTCTCGATGGTCAGCTCTTCGGCTGCCGCCGGGTCGCGGGTGATGCGCAGAATCCAGCCGTAGACGGCGCGCTGATGCAAGCGAAAGAGGGTCTCGAAGGCGTCTTCACTGCCTTGCTGGAAGAGGTTCAGAACGCCGCTGTCGCCGTTTTGCATCCGTCCCTTTCCCCTTCTACTGAACCTTACGAGCAGGCCAAGGAACAGGTTACGCTCTAGGGCCATTTACAAGTGATATTCTCGAAGAATCGATCAGATTGTCTATGAAGCGACTCTGATTTGAGCCTGATTTTTATTTGTGAAAGAGGATTGCGATGAAGAGCTTTGGATTGCGGATGGCTGCGTCGGCGTTGGTGTGTTGCAGCGGAATGTGGATGGCCGGGGCGCAGAATTCCCCCCAGACCGACGCTAAGGCCGCTTATTTGAACACCAGCCTGCCTGCCGAGCAACGCGCGGCTGACCTGGTGGGCCGCATGACGCTGGAAGAAAAGGCGTCGCAGTTGGTGAATCAGTCGCGGGCCATTCCGCGCCTCAACGTTCCCGCCTACGACTGGTGGAGCGAGGCGCTGCACGGCGTGGCGACCAGTGGGATCACGGAGTTTCCCGAGCCAGTCGGCCTCGGCGCCACCTTTGACACGCCGACGATTCACCAGATGGCGATTATCATCGGCACCGAGGGGCGCATCAAGCACGTGCAGGCGGTGCGCGCCGGCCACAGCGACATCTTCGAGGGGCTGGACTTCTGGGCGCCCAACATCAACATCTTTCGCGATCCGCGCTGGGGCCGCGGCCAGGAGACCTACGGCGAAGACCCATTCCTGACGGCGCGCATGGGCGTGGCCTTTGTCACCGGAATGCAGGGCGACGATCCGCGCTATTATCGCGTCATTTCAACCCCCAAGCATTATGCCGTGCACAGCGGCCCGGAGCCAACGCGCCACATCGCCGACGTGACGGTGAGCAAGCACGACGAGCTGGACACCTATTTGCCCGCTTTCCGCGCCGCGGTCACCGAGGCCAAGGCGGACTCGGTGATGTGCGCCTACAACAGCATCAATGGCCAGCCGGCGTGCGCCAATGAGTTCCTGCTTCAGGATCAGTTGCGCGGCAAGTGGGGCTTCAAGGGCTATGTCGTCTCCGATTGCGGAGCGGTGGGCAACATCTTCGACGGCCACCACTACAAGCCGACGCAGCCCGAGGCTTCGGCCATCAGCTTGCAGCGCGGGATGGACAACGAGTGCATCGACTTTACCGAAAAAGTGACCGACAACCGCGACTTCAAGGCCTATCTCGACGCCGTAAAGCAGGGCTTTCTCAAGGAGAGCGAGATCGACGTGGCCCTGACGCGCCTGTTTACCGCGCGCATGAAGCTGGGGATGTTTGATCCGCCGGAGATGGTGCCTTACTCCAGGATCGACGAAAAGCTGCTGAACAGCGCAGCCCATCGCGCCCTGGCGCGCAAGATCGCCAACGAATCCATGGTGCTGCTGAAGAACGATGGTGTTCTGCCGCTGAAGACCGCGGGCCTCAAGATCGCCGTCGTCGGACCGCTGGCCGATCAGACCAAAGTTCTGCTGGGCAACTACAACGGATCTCCGACACATACCGTCTCGATATTGGAGGGGCTGAAGGCTGAGTTCCCCAATGCAAAGATCAATTTCGTGCCGGGAACGCGCTTCCTGCGCGACTCTGGCTCCGTCAACGCGGTTCCCGAAGCGATGCTCACCACGCCGGACGGTAAGCCGGGGCTGAAGGGCGAATACTTCAAAGGCACGGAGCTGCAAGGCAAGCCGGTGCTGGTCCGCACCGACAAGAATGTGGATTTCAACTTCGGCAGCCAGCCTGTCTCCGAGGTCGGTCCTAATAACTTCTCGGTGCGCTGGACGGGCTTTTTGACGGCTGCCGAAACCGGCAACTTCAACTTCGGCGCGCGCGGCGACGATGGATTCCGCGTCTGGCTGGACGGCAAGCTGCTGGCGGAATCCTGGAAGACGCAAAGCCCCACAACCCTCACCGCTCCGGTCACGCTGGAGAAGGGGCACAAGTACGCCGTGCGCATGGAGTATTTCCAGGGCGCGGGCGGGGCAGAGGCCTACCTTGTCTGTGCAAAACAGCAGGCGGGCGATATGGAAGTGGATAGTCGCGCCGCGGCCGTTGCCGCCGCGCAAAACGCCGACGTGGTGGTGGCCGTGGTGGGCATCACCAGCGAGCTCGAAGGGGAAGAGATGGACGTGCACCAGGAGGGCTTCAAGGGCGGCGACCGTACCAGCATCGACCTGCCCAAGCCGGAGCAGGCACTGCTTGAAGCTGTGGCCGCAACCGGCAAGCCGCTGGTGGTTGTGCTCACCAACGGCAGCGCCCTGGCCGTGAACTGGGCAGCAGCCCACGCCAACGCCATTCTCGATGCCTTCTATCCAGGCGAAGAGGGCGGCGCGGCGGTGGCGGAAACCCTCTCTGGCCGCAACAATCCCGCCGGGCGCCTGCCCGTCACCTTCTACAAGGACATCTCTCAGTTGCCCCCCTTCGAGGATTACGCGATGAAGGGCCGCACCTATCGCTACTTTGAAGGCGAGCCGCTCTATCCCTTCGGATACGGCTTGAGTTACACGGCCTTCACCTACAGCGGATTGACCGTCCCAACCGCTCCGGTAGAGGCTGGCCGCCCGATGATGGCCGAAGTCACCGTGACCAACACCGGCAAACGCGCGGGCGACGAGGTAGCTCAGCTCTATCTCAGCTTCCCCAACGTTGCCGGCGCGCCGCATCTTGCCCTGCGCGGCTTTGAACGCATTCATCTAGAGGCCGGCGCCTCGCGCAAGGTGCGCTTTGCGCTATCTCCGCGCGACATGAGCATGGTCACCGAGAAAGGCGTTCCCATTGTCGCCGAGGGCGAGTATACGCTCTCAGTGGGCGGCGGGCAGCCCCACACCGGCGCGCAGGTGCTCACGCAGCACTTCAAGGTCAAGGGCGAACAGACGCTGCCGGAGTAACACTCAGCCGTGCCCCCATCCATTCCGCGCTTTTTGCGGAATGGGTGGGATAGCAAGAACCCCAAGAGAGCGAAGAGCGAGCCTCTGGCCCCACCGCAGGTGGCATCCATTCCGAGTTTTTTACGGAATGGGTGGGAGGGAGCGTTGCATTTCTTTAGGGCCGGATCAGGAATCAGCAGTTTTATTTGGCCGCAAGCGCGGCGGCGATCTGCCGTCCGTGCAGGCGGCCATTCTCAATGAAAATATCATTGGTGCGCGCGCCGCCGACGATGACTCCAGCCAGATAAATGCCGGCGACGTTGCTCTCCAGCGTTTCAGGGTTGCAGGCCGGCAGCCGCTCCTCTCCGGTGAGTTTCACGCCGAGGCTCTCGATGAACGCGAAGTCTGGGTGGTAGCCGGTCATGGCGAAGACGAAGTCGTTTTTGACGGTCACGCGGCCTTGGGGCGTCCGGATGACCGCCTCGTCGGGAGTGATTTCGACGACTTCTGAACTAAAGCAGGCCGTGATCTCGCCGTTCTTGATGCGGTTTTCCAGGTCGGGCTTGATCCAGTACTTCACGTGCGGCGGAATCTCCGGCTTGCGATGAACGAGCGTGACCCGCGCGCCGCCGCGCCAGAGTTCCAGCGCCGCAATGGCCGCCGAGTTCTTGCCGCCGATCACCAGCACATCCAAGCCACTGTAGGGGAAGGGATCGAAGTAATAGTGGTGCACCTTGCTTAGGTTTTCGCCGGGAATGTGCAGGTAGTTGGGCAGGTCGTAGTAGCCGATAGCGATGGCCAGCTTGCGCGCCTGCATCTTGCCGCCGCGCCCGAAGCGGTCGATGGTGCGCACCGTGAAGCCGCCGTCGGCGCCTTCGACGCGCTCCACGCGATGATACGGGCGAATATCCAACTGATAATCAGCCGCCACGCGCCGGTAATACTGGAGCGCCTCGTCGCGGCTGGGCTTGGCGTTGGCGCAGGGAAAGGGAATGCTGCCAATCTCCAGCAGCTCCGCCGTGGTGAAGAAGGTCATGTGCGCGGGGTAGTGAAAGAGCGAGTTGCAGAGGCAGCCCTTGTCCACCGTCCCCACGCGCAAGCCGGCCTTTTGCGCCTCAATGGCGCAGGAGAGGCCATTAGGCCCGGCGCCCACGACCAATAGATCGAAGATATCGTCCTGCTTTGCCGGCGTCTCCCGCCGCAGATTCAGATTGGAGTCGTTCATACTTCCAGCATAAGTCATGGAGGGGATTCTTGGCTCTGCCAAGCGAGTATTTCCGGTTCGAGAGGGTTCAAATCCGAATGGGGAACGAGCAGCCAATCGCCAATAGGCGATTGTTAAATGTTGATGAATTAGTCATATATTCATAAAACTCTGCGAGTCTTGAAATCGGAAACGAGCGGGAAAGCCGCGCATTTCGAGGTTGGCTTTTTTACTCGCCGATGTAGATTCCGAATGCCGGCGGAGAGTTGATTCAGTTGAATGTTGAGGCATTCGGGGTGCGCAAGTTAAGGGCGCTTGATGATATTGATGCAAGCGCAGAGACGATTCAATCCGATTCGAGAGAAAAGAGAGGCCCAATGAATTTCAGAATCAAAATCGCAGCTGCGGCAATTCTGGCCGTCAGTTTTGTAGCTTGCTACGGACAAGCGAGCGACACCAAAGCTCCGGTGAAAAAGCACACAGCAACCAGGACAGCGGCCAAGAAGGAAATGAAGCCCGCCTCGCCGGCAGTTGAAGAGCAGATTCAGGCGCTGCGCCAGGAGTTGACGGGCCAGATCAACGGCCTGAAGAACGATCTGGCCGCCAAGGACGAGCAGTTGCAGAAGGCCCAGCAGGCGGCGGCCGATGCCCAGGCAGCCGCGGAGAAGGCGCAAGCCGCGGCTTCGGCGCAGCAGCAGGCGGTCACTGACAACGCGGCAGCCGTCACCACGCTGCAAAGCTCCGTGACGGACCTGAAGGGCAACCAGGCTTCGCTGGCCGCGACCGTCTCCGACGAGACGACCAAGATCAAAAAGGCAATCGACAGCCCCAGCGTCCTGCACTACAAAGGCATCACTTTGGCGCCCGGTGGCTACCTGACGGGTGAAACTGTATTCCGTACCAAGGCTACCGGCGGCGATATTCCCACCGCATTCAGTTCGATTCCTTACGAGAGCGCGGACGCCTATTCGCTGAGCGAGTTCTTCGGCAGCGCCCGTCAGTCGCGCTTCACACTTATGGCCGAAGGCAAAACCAATTGGGGCACCTTGCGCGGCTACTACGAGGCTGACTGGCTGGGCACCGGCATCAGTTCCAACAACAATCAGTCCAACAGCTACGTGCTGCGTGAGCGCGTGCTCTGGGCGCAAGCTGAGACCAACAGCCACTGGGCCTTCACCGGCGGCCAATTGTGGTCGCTTGCCACCGAAGACAAAAAGGGAATCTCGAATCTCTCCGGCGACATCATGACGCCGCAGACAATAGACCCGAATTACGTCACGGGCTTCGTGTGGACGCGCCAATACGGATTCCGCGTGACCAAGACCTTCGACAAGGTAGCCTTCGGCTTTGCGGCTGAGAATCCGCAACTGCTCTACACGGCCTCCATCGCCGGCAACACGCCCTATGCTGTGCTGGGCAGCGCCGGAGCCAACGGCGGCAACTACAACGCCGCCATCAGCTCGGTAACGGCTTCGACTTACATTCAGAACTACACCAGCCAGAAGCAGACCGATTCCGCGGGAAACACTCTCTACCTGGCGGTTCCAGCCTACAACACCATCACCGCCAACACCAATATCGCCAACATCAGCTTTAACCAGGCGCCCGACGTGATCGTGAAGGCCGCCTTCGATCCGGGCTGGGGCCACTATGAGATCATCGGCATTGCCGGCTTCGCCCACGAGACCGTCTACCCCGGCGTGACCACCAACAGCGTCAAGTATGGCGGCCAGGCCGACATCATGGGCTTCAACGGCGCAACGCCGGGGACCAAGTTCGCCTCGTCCACCACGGCCGGCTATTACAAGGACAGCATCGTTCTGGGCGGTTTCGGCGCCAGCCTGCGCGTTCCCGTCATCAAGGACAAGCTCACCTTTGGCGCCAAGGGCCTCTACGGACCCGGCATGGGCCGCTACGGCGACACGACGCTGGCCGATGTCACCTCGGACGGGGCCGGGGATCTGGCTCCCATCCACAACCTCAGCGGCCTGCTGACCCTGGAAGCCACGCCCACTCCGCGCCTGATCATCTATGCCAACTACGGCGGCGACTATGCCGGCCGCACCGATTTCTCCAACCCGCTCGCCCTCACGCTCGGCTCTCCCGCAGCGACCTTCTGCGAGACCGGCGTCACCGCAGCCACAGTTTCAACGATGTGCTCGACCAAACCAACCGCCGCGATGATCGCCGCTGGCGGAAGCTGGGGTGGACACTGGTCGCTGCCCACCACACAGCAGGCCGTGGGCTACGGCTCGCGCTTCCCGCTCTCGACCAGCAACTCTGGTTGCACTTCGATTACGAATCCTGGCTACAACACCGGCAGCTCGACCGGCTTCCAGCCCGGCGGCTCCTGCGGCGCGCAAACCCGCGACGTGCAGGAGATCACGGGCGGCTACTGGTATGACCTCTACAAGGGTGACCGCGGCCGCCTGCGCCAGGGCATCCAGTACGGATATGCGGTGCGCGAGGGATGGGCGACGGGAACACCCGCCGTCGGCGCCAAGGGCATCGACAATATGTTCTGGACCAGCTTGCGCTACTATCTGCCGTAAACCCGGTGGCCTTCGGCTTCCCATTGCACAACAAGAGGCAGCTCGCACTCCGGGCTGCCTCTTTTGCGTTCGGCGAAAGTAGCTGCTTTTCAGGCTCGCAGAGTATCCGCCGGAACCTCGATGGATACCAGTGTGCCCCGGCCAGGATTGCTGACTACAGTGAACTGGGCCTGGTTGCCGTAGAGAACCTCCAGCCGCTCCTGCACGTTTTTCATGCCGATGCCGGCGCCCGCGCGGCTGAGCGCCGAGGCCGGCCGGTTGCCCATGCCCACGCCGTCGTCGGCTACCTCGATCAGCAAACGGTCGCCTTCGAGCCGGCTGCGCAGCGTGACGGTACCACCGTTGAGGCGCGGCTCCAGTCCGTGCTTGATGCTGTTTTCGATGAGCGGCTGCAAGAGGATGCTGGGCACCAATACATCGAGCGTCCGCGGGTCAATCTCCTTTTCCACTCTCAGCTTGTCGGCGCCGAAGCGGACGACTTCGATGTCCAGATAGTCGTCGGTAAACTTCAACTCCTCGCGCAATGGCACGTAGCTGTCGTGCTCCTTCAGCAGGGCGCGCAAAATATTGCCCAGCTTGACAATCATCTCGCGGGCCAGCTCCGGCTTGAGGCGCACCAGCGAGGCGATGGAGTTCAGCGTATTAAAGAGAAAGTGCGGATTGATCTGGCGTTGCAGGGCGTCGAGGCGGGCTTCGAGCAGCAACCGCTTCTGCTCTTCCAGCTTCATCTCGATGCGCAGCGTATTCCACACCTTGAGCGCGATACCCACCACGATGGGCGCTGAGAGCCAGACCAGCGCCTGCAGCCACCACTGATTGGCGACGAGCGCAAAGAGCCGGTGCGGCCATGCGCGGGCAATCCAGTCGCGGCTGGCCTCGGCCGCCACAATGAGAAAGAGCATGAGGAACTGGCGGTCAATGCGCGGCTGGCGCAGGTTGCGGCGCACCCAGCGGTAGAGGCTCAGGTCGATGAAGGGAGTGAACGACCAGATCTCTTCTTTCTCGACAAACCGGCCCAGCAGCCCGGCTCCCAGGCCGAGCGCGAGGTTAAAGGGCAGCGATAGAAACTCATGGTGATAGAACGCCGGTGCCGAAAGTGCCGCGCCGCCCAGCATCGCCCACTCCGGCCCCAGCAGCAGGCCCAGCAGGATGACCGTCTCAAAGGAGATGTCGGCGGCCAGGAAGTTGGGCACGGCAATACGAACCCACACGCCCAGGGTGAGCGGAACCAGGAAAAACGCCAGCAGCGCCAGGGTCTGTCGTGGGCTGCGCTGCTCGGCAAAGAAGAGCCGCCGAAAGGTCGTCACCCTCGCCAGCACGCTGGCTACCGAGGCCATCACGCCCAGCTTGACCAGCAGCGTAATCAAAATGAGATTGTCGGTCACTTCATCAATGTACCGCGCCGCATACCGGGACGGCTAGGGAGGCTCGGAACAAGCCTTACCGCGATCCAGCAATTTCTTAAGAGCTAACCAGGCTGCGAAAAAATACCTTCCGGAAAAGATTTTGCCCCAGAGCGCGAAGGTTATTTGGCCAGAGGGACGAACTTCGAGAGCGGAATTGTCAGATTCTTCACAATGGCTGGCCCGGTTGGATTCGCTTGAACCAGGGCAACATTCACCGCGTCGCCATTCCAGGCAATCGACTTAACATTGTTGTAGTCACAGCCGGTCGGGCCAAGTGGGCCGACGGCCCCACAGACATTCTCCGCGCCAACGAACGAATAGATGGAGGTGCGGGGGTGATCGTTGTCTTTGTCATGATCTCGGTCGCGATCTCCATCATGATCTCTGTCATGGTCCTTGTCGTGGTCGCCGTGAGGCATAGTTACCAGGATAAGACTCATAACTCCGCTTTTTACATCCGCGAAGACAACCTTGCTCGAATCCGTGTCCCAAAGAAAATCGAATCCGCTGTTATCATCTTCGTCATCCTCACTGGTGCAAAGAATCTGTCCCGGCGTTTGCGGATAGACTTGGAAGCCCCGATAACCGCCATCGAGATCCTCATGCCTGGGATCGTTTTCCCTATAGCCACAGGTATTCTCACGGGGAGTTTTCAGCACATCGTAAATACGATACATCTCTTCGCCTCCCACATGAGGTGGATACCAATTATTAAACAAAATGAAGCGCCGGTCAGGCGAGATAATAGGGTCATACAGTGCAATGTTGTCGGTTATCTTCCCTTCTCTCAGATCGATGATGCAGAATGCCTGGATCATTCCAGTGAGGTCCGCAGTGACAATAGCTTCATCGTTCGGAGTGCGGGAGATGGAGACAATTTGAGAAAATTCCCAAGGGAGTTTCACAACTTTCTCCCTTCCATCACTAGATGTGATGGTCACTGTAAAGGCATTCGGCAAAGACTGTGGTGTAAGGTCGATCTTCCAATCCTCGTCGTGCCAGTAGACCACCGGCTGCCTATCCGGGATAAAGCCGCTGGTTTTGGTTACCGATCGCATTTCGGCGGTTCCGACATGAGTAACTTCGGAACTGATATGCTGCGAACGATCTTGGGCGGCCAGTGGCGCGGAAATGAATAGCATCTGGAGACAAAGGACACCCAACCCAATCATTTTACCAAGCGTCTTGCAATCAACGAATTTCATCTGTGAATTCATCTTCATTCTCCTTTCAATTGGTTGGGTAGGACGTGTAGAAGTAACCGAGATTTTTAACGGCTCCTCCGGTACAGGATTCACTCGAAGAAAATGCGTCGATGTGCCCGTCGGCTCCATTGAAGGTCTCTGACTTGCTACACATTGGGCATAGATCGCCAACACTTCGTGTTGATGCTGTTGTGTGGTCTCCAGAATCGAGATTGAGTTGGTCCCCGCAACTAAGCGCCTGAACGCCCGACAGGATCGCTGCAAGACATTGTCTGCCGGTCTGAATGCACGGCATGGCTAAGGACTGATCTTCGACAAGAGTTTGATGTGGACAACTTCCTGTAACAGAGGAAACAACCTCAAAAGTATTCCCGCTTGCTGGAGTATGCCCGATTGCGCCTGACGGGTATTGCCCAGCACAGTTTTGCGTATCGCCCAGATTGACAGCGACGGCATTCTTTAGGGTGTCGCCGTCATTATCGACCCCAGTGCCATTCATCCACGCGGCGGCGATAAACTGTGAGTTCAGTTTGATCTTCGTAAAGTGACAGGTCGTTTTGCCCTTGGAAACGGTTGTCGAGACGATCCAAGCATCCTCATCGCGGCCTGAGCAAGAGCTTTCGTGGGGGACATTGTATTGCGTATAGAATATTTTCCTGAAGTACGTCCAGGGCGTGGGCAGCGTGTAATCGGGGACATTCACGGCCTGGGCGGTTGAAGCGCCGGGAACCATTGCATCCCATGTTCCATTGGCCATGGGATAGATTCCCGGCAAAATGGTGTCAAAAGGCAACTGGAGGTTCTGTGAGCCGAGGGTCTGAGTTGTAAATGGCGTCTGGCTAAGTTCCAGCCCCGAGGCATCTGATCCGTTGAAGTCCAGATTCAGATTGCCGGTTGTCCCAGCAGGCGCGGTCAGCTTGACGGTCACGTTGCCGTTCATGATGTCGCTGGTATCTGTAATGGTTGCGCTGAGGGGCGCGTATTGCGCGGAGGAACTGGCAACCCCTTCAACCGGATTTTCAATGAACGTCGAATACTGTCCCTGCATATCGTCCGGCGCAAACCAGGGGTAATAGGGGTAGTACGAGGTGGTGGGAGAACCGTTGACCTGTTGCGTAATGCTGGACGAGGTGGTATTGGCTGTCACGAAGTGGAATAATCTCGTGATGACATACCCCTCCGGATCGTCAAAGCACCAATAGGCCATAAAGGAGGGAATGGCGGAACATTCACCTGTATATGTTGCAAATTCTGCATAGAGCTTAACATAGTGCTGGGCATTGATGGTGTAAGTAACTCCGGGCTGGACAGGGAAGGTGTAAGAACATTCCCCTTGCGGGTTCCCATAATCACCAGGGAGCCCATTGTAGCTCCCCCACCCCCAATAGGGGCATTGCGGAAAGGTTATTGTTTGCGCGGGAGTGGTGGATGTGGTCACATCACAACTTGCGACAAAACCCTCATAGTCTCCCGCTGTCGGCGAGGTCTGGCCGGTGGCTGGGTTGACGGCCGAGGTGTTGCAATAGCCTGTGATATTTTGCTGGCCATTCGGCCCCGCGGGAGCCGGCTGGAATCCGGAGGATATCCAGACCTGGGCGAGCGCGCTCTCAGGCACGAGGGAAAAAACCATGGAAATCAGCAGAAAAAGCGTGACGGAGCGGAGGAATGGCCCTGGAATTGCCCCCCCCCATTTTGCCCAAGAGCTTGCGCATGGGTGCGTACCTTTCATGGGATGGCTTCGCGTCGTGAGTTAGCTGCGCGTTGAGTCCGAAGAGCGGCTCGGAACGATTGTAACGCGGAAATGGACCGTTGTGATATAAAAAAATAAATCTTTGGTAACATCTCAGGCGCGGGGCACGATCGTTGGAAGACAGGCCCGGCTATAGGCCAAGCCTTACTTTCCGGGCTGGTTCTGCTCCATGTATTCCACATAGCCGAGCAGCGCGCCCCAATGATAAAAACGATCACTGCTGGTGACGTCATCTCCCACACCTAAGATGGCGTTGTAATTCTCATGCACGTGGCCCTTTTCGCTCCATTCTTTCAGGAACAGTTGATAAGATTTACGCGCAAAGTCGCGGCTGACCTCCGGGTTGTCGTAGTTGCGCAGTCCAAGATAGACCAGATAGTTCATCGGTCCCCAGATTCTGCCGCGCCAGTAGTTCTGATCCTTGAAGGCGGGGTCGTTGCGCGCGATGGAGGGAATGGTCCACTCGCCCCAGAACTCATCGGGGTTGAGCAGGTGCTTTTGGATCATGATTTTCGCCTGGGCGGGGGTTGCCGCCTGCGCCAGCATGGGATAGAAGTTGGTGGGCGAGAGCCGCGTGCTGAATTGCCCGGTGTGCAGGTCCTTGTTGAGAAAGGCTCCCGCGTCGCCGCTCCACAGGGTTGCCAGCTTGGCGCTGAAGCGCGCGGCGCGCTGGCGCAGTTGAGCGGCATCGGCGGGCTTTTGCAGGGTGTCGGCAATGGTGGCCAGAGCGTTGCAATCGGCGATGTACATGCTCATCAGGCCGACGTCGGCGAACTCCAGCAGATGCGATTGCGCGTTATAGGTTGCGGCATCGTACATGGGGCTGTTATCCAAACCGGATTCGAGGATGGCGCCGCCGCGGGTTCCGCGCGCGTTGTCGTCGAGGTCGCCGGGCGGATTGCCACGGTCGCTTCCCCAGGTCATGTATCCCTGGATCTCGCGATGATTGGCCCACCAGAGATTCCAGGTGAGCAGCGGTTGGAAGGTATCCTCAAGCAGCCAGCGGTCATGATATTTGTTGTAGAGTCCGAGCACGGTGATGGCCCCGACGGGCGGCTCGGAGCGGTCAAAGCTCTTCCAGCCGTCGGGCCGCGCGTAGTTCGGCACAAAGCCCTCAGCGGTGGATTCGCGCAGAATTTCAATGGCGTTGGCGTAGGCCAGGTCGCGGTCGCCCACCGAGGCCAGCGTGGCCGCGAAGAAGGTATCCCAGTCGAAGAGCACATAACCGCCCCAGCCTACGCTCCAGAGTCGGCTGACCGGGGAGACGACGCGCTGCTTCTCCGGCTCGTAGATCGTGTCCCAGCCGAGGGTGGTTTCAATGGCGTCCACAATCGGCGCGGCTTCCTTTTGTCCTGCCGAGGTGGAGTCTTTATAGGCCGTCTGCTGCCGGCTGAGGATCTTCTGAATCTCGGCGACGCTGCGGCGCTGGCCGGTGCTGACGCCCACGGCCTGGGTGAAGTTGGCGGCAAAGTACGGCCCGCCAGTGGGCAGATCGATGTATTGGCGGGGTTGCTGCGATTGCGGAGTCTGGCAGGTGCAATAGACCGGCACTGCGCCCACCGCGCCCTGCGTTTCGATGAAATCCGCATGGCGCAGCGCGGTGCCGGGCCGGTTCCAGAGAAAATCGATGGAAATAATGAGCGTCGGCGGAAGCGTTGAGGCGGTCTTGGGCGGCAGCGGCGTTGCCAGAATCACTTCATCGCCGCCCTCGTGCGCGCTCTGCAAACGCCAGACGTATCCCCTCCAGGTGACTTGCAGATCGGTATAGCTTCCATCCCAGGAGTGCGGGCCGGGAACGACCTGTTCATCCCGAGGGCCCATCTTGCCGATGAGAGCGCCGGGGAGAAATTCA